>ERZ1034897.22-NODE-22-length-104498-cov-36.872083_pt1 | contig 104498 bp, 88 predicted proteins | sample MGYA00520629_ERZ1034897 | MGnify/ENA primary metagenome ERZ1034897 (study PRJEB33766, sample SAMN09781789) | gut metagenome | biome: gut microbiome | host: Homo sapiens | place: Madagascar | study: EMG produced TPA metagenomics assembly of the PRJNA485056 data...
TTTATTATGCTAACGTTGTTTTTCGGTTGAAAATAATTTTTAATTTGAGAGTTTTATTGTGACATGAAAAAATTATTTTTAACACTAACGGAAGCAAAGAGTTTGGGTTAGATAACAGCTTTTCCGGCATTTTCTAATAAGCAAGAAGAATAAGGAAGAAATAACGGAAGAGATATTGGCAAAACGCTGTTCCCGTCTTTGATAAAACAGGGCGGTTTAGGTATTGTGTTAATTTTACGCCTCAGGCGAATTTTGCAATTTATTATCACACCCGTTGGATTAACGGCTCTTATTTTGAGCCATGTTATGGGGTTATATAATGACTAAAAGAATGTTAATCGACGACACTCAGCCGGAAGAAACCCGCGTTGTGATTGTTGATGGCAACAAAGTTGAAGATGTAGAATTTGAATCATCTTCACGCAAACAAATCAAAGGAAATATTTATACAGCTAAAGTAATCCGTATTGAGCCATCTTTGCAGGCTGCTTTTATTGATTACGGCGGCAACAAACACGGTTTTTTGGCTTTTAATGAAATTCATCCGGACTACTACAATGTTTCAGAGGAAGTATTGAACGAAGTCAATGCCGAAGTTGACGAAATCATCAATAATAAAATTCAATATTTGAAAGAGCGCGAAGCCGAAAAAGCGCGTTACAAAGCAGAAAAAGAGGCTCAGGAAGCTCAGCGCCGTTTAGAAGCAGAACAAGCGCAAGAAATTGAAGAATCTCAGCTAGAACCTGCGCAAAACGTTATTCCGGAAAATGACGATTATTTACAGGGAAACAACGAATCTGTTTCAGAAACAACAACAGAGAACACTGAAACACAAACCACAGATGAAGAGACGGCAGTTGCCGAAGATTCTGAAGAAAACAATGAAAATACTGCAGACGAATCTAAATCTGAAGAAGCACCTAAAAAACGTCGCCGCTATACACGCCGTCCGCGTAAAAAAGCTGAAGCGCCTAAAACCATGGCCGACGCTACCGGCACTGATGACGAATCCATTGAAGAAGATTGCGTAGACGATGATGATGACGAAGATACCGACGGCGAATCGACAGAATACAATTTTGATTTGCAGCGCAAGCTTTTGAGAGCTCGCAAGCTTTTTCACCGCAGCACAATTCAAGATGTGATAAAAGAAGGACAAACTCTTTTGATTCAGGTTGTCAAAGAAGAACGCGGCAACAAAGGCGCTGCTTGCACAACCTATATTTCTTTGGCCGGACGCTATTGCGTTTTGATGCCTAACCGCATTAAAAGCGGCGGCGTTTCGCGCAAAATCACTAACGCTAATGACCGTAAACGCTTAAAAAGCATAATCAAAGAACTACCGCTTAATCCGGAAATGTCGCTGATTGTGCGCACCGCTGGCGAAGACAAAACCAAAGCCGATATAGTGCGCGACTACAATTATCTTATCCGCACTTGGAACGCTATTCGCTACAGCGCCTTGCGCAATCAGCCGCCAGCAATCATTTATGAAGAAGGTAATTTGATTAAACGTGCTTTGCGCGATATGTATACAAAAGATATTTCTGAAGTTATTATCGACGGTGACGCCGCTTATCAGACAGCGCGTAACTTTGTTAAAATTTTGTCGCCGCATAATTTGAAACATATAAAATGCCGCCGTCAAGGTGAAGCTCCGGTGTTCCAACGTTTTCAAATTGAAGCTCAGTTGGATAAGCTGCATAATCCGATTGTTCAGCTGGAATCCGGCGGTTATTTGGTAATCAACCCGACCGAAGCTCTGGTCTCTATTGATGTAAACTCCGGACGCGCAACAAAAGAAAAAGATATTGAAGAAACCGCGCTCAAGACAAATCTTGAAGCAGCCGATGAAATAGCTAAACAGTTAAAAATGCGTGACTTAGCCGGTTTGGTTGTGGTCGATTTTATTGATATGTATGAACCGCAAAACAATGTGGCTGTTGAAAAGCGCATGAAAGAGGCAATGAAGGACGACCGCGCACGTATTCAAATTGCCAAGATGAGCATTTTTGGGTTATTAGAGATTTCGCGTCAACGCATGCACTCGTCATTTATGGAAAGCAACTATGAAACCTGCCCATATTGCCACGGTCATGGGGTTGTACGCACTATCGAATCCGGAACAACGTTGATTTTACGAGCTATAGAAGGCGAAGCAGTACGCGGTCAAAATATGAAAATTACCGCCACTGTTCCGACTGATATTGCCGCCTATTTGCTGAATCAAAAACGCAAACAGCTTTCGGCTTTGGAAGATCAATATCAAATCTGTATTGTTATCGCCGGTGATAATTCGTTAAAAGACGCTTCTGACTTCAAGATTGAGCGTGAAAAATTACCGAATCCGGTTGTTTGCAAAGAAGCCGCTGCCACTTGCTATGAAGCGGAAAACATCGAAATAGATGACGAAGAGTCTGATAGCAGCGAAGAAACAGCGACCGAGGATAACAGCACAGACAATCGCCGCTCACGCAAAGGCGGACGCAGTCGCCGCTTTCGCCGTGACAGAAGACCGTTGGAACGTGAAGAAAAACCTGTTCCGCAACCGGTTGAAGGACCTAAACCGGAGAAAAAATCATGGTGGAAAAAACTTATCGGTTAATCCGAAAAATTTGTTTTCTATGTTTATTGAGCTTATGCGCCGCCTACCCTTTTAAGACGGCGCTAAGTCAAGGTCTGACTCTAATATCTGATGCCGAAACCGAAAACTATTTAGCAAAAGTCGTGCAGCCGCTTTTCAAAGCCGCCGGCGTCAGCTTTAACGCCAACAACATATTCATTGTCAGCGATAATTCCTTGAACGCCTTTGTCAGCGACGGCAACTATCTGTTTGTTAATACGGGAACTTTATTAAATATTGATGACACAAACGAACTGGCCGGAATTTTGGCGCACGAAACCGGACATATTTTAGGCGGTCATATCGTACGGCAGAAATTAAAGCTGGAAAAAATGCAGTATGTAATGCTTGGTTCTATGCTGGCGGCGGGAGCTGCTGCCGTTTCCACCGGACGAGGCGACGCAGCCATGGCCATTATTTTAGGCTCACAAAGCTCAGCTTTGAACAGTATGCTAAACTATCAGGTAGAAGAAGAACGCAGCGCCGATGAAAGCGCCGTAAAATTATTAAATAAAACCAAGCAATCAACAGCAGGATTAAAGCGTTTTATGCGCAAAATAAAACAGCAAAACGCCCTGAGCGGTATTGAAGAAAGCGACTACTTTCGCACTCACCCGATGACCACCGAACGCATCAGCCACTTTAACGAAGCGGCAAAAAGCAATAATTTCAGCGCAGCGAATCCACTAGACGCCAATCTGGCTATGATAAAAGCCAAGCTTGCCGCTTTTATGCTGGATACAGCTAAAGTAAAACGTTTATATCCAGCACCCCAAAACGACGCACCGGCGCGTTATGCTCACGCGGTTTTGGATTTTAGACTAGGCAATGTCGCCGAAGCGTTGTCCGAAATGAATAAATTAATCGACTTACAGCCGAATAATCCGTATTTTTATGAACTTAAGGGACAGTTTTTATTTGAAAGCGGTCAAGTGGCAAAGAGCGTGACAACTTATAAAAAAGCACTCGAGTTGTTGCCTAATTCTCCACTGCTGAAAATTAGCCTAGCCCATGCGATTTTAGAAAATTCGCCATCAAAGCCACAAGCGCGAAAGGCTGCCGATTTATTGCAGCAATCTCTTATCAGCGTACCGTCGCCAACCGGCTGGCAGCTGCTGGCGCGCGCCTATGACATTTGCGGCGAAAAAGCAGCTTCATACTATGCAGCTGCCGAATTTAACTATGCCATCGGTAATTTAGAGGGAGCGCAAAAGCAAGTGAAACGCGCTAAAAATGCCAATCCGGCAAAATCTATTTTATTAAAACTTGAAGATTTAGATGAACGGATTAAAGCAGACCTAAAAGAACGCCGTACATTTTAGTATTAATGAAACTTAATCTCATTTACACAAAAGACCGGAAAATATCTCCGGTCTTTCACTGTTTTCAAAATCAACTTACCAGGTGTAACGAATGTTTCCGCCCACTCCCCAAGCCTTATAAGCCGAACCAAACGTATAGTTACCAAAAGCTCCCAACGAGAAGTTTTCGATAATTTCCGCATCGGCGCCAACTTCTATCCGACCCAAAGTTTCATTTTCAAGTGTCTTGTCAAACGTTGTATCGTTTACTTTAACTGCGCCGCCGTTAGCAACAGTCTGAACAATGGACGGCTTAATGTATCCGGTTGTCGGCAGCTGATGTTCATTGTTAAACTGATACTCGTATTTGATACCGGCTTCAAGCTCTATGTCATGAATAGTGTCAAATTCCACTGTTTTACCGGTAGAATCCTTGGCATCATCAAATTTGATATAGTCGTATGTTGCCTTAACGGACGGCGTCAAAACTGAACGTTTGCTGGTGCGGATATCGTAGCCGATTTCTGCTTGAGCACCGATATTTATACCATCAATTGAAGCACTGACATCATTATCCGCTTTAACATCAGCACTTTGCGTACCGCCATAAACAGCGCCATTCATAAAGAGATTGCCAAAGTATTGACGATAGTACGCACCGCCTAAAATGCTGGTGATATCAAGTTCGCTGCCATAACGAGATAAAATTTCGCCCTCGCCTTTACCGCTGTTTTCATAAGTACCGCTGCGGTAAGAACCAAACACGCCAAACTGGCTGTGAATGTTGAACTGGTGGTCAATACCAAAATCAACGCCATACATTTTCATATCGGTTTCTACCGGCTTGTCAAACGTGCCAGAACGATATACAGGTGTTGCCCACAAGCGATTTTTCGGTCCCAAATCCTTAAAGTGACAGGTGTAGTTGTAGCCATCTTGATAGCAATCGCAGCGTCCTTTGCTCAAGCGCTCTATATTAAAGAGCAATGAGCGGCTTTGTTCAATAGACGAACGAGGCAAATCAATATAGGCAATAACTTCCGGATTCAGATATTTTGTGCGATAGAAATACCAATCATTCACGGTGGTTCCGGCATCATGGTCTATGGCAATTTCATATAACCCGTTATTTATTTTTGAAACAAACTTATAGTCATCTAAAGATTGTGCAGATTGGGTTTGCGCAAAATAAATCTTGTCATCAAGTCCCAAAGTCATCTTATTGCCGTTTTCAACCAAAACATTGGTTGTACCATAGATTTTATCGCTGATTATAATTCTATCTGCCGTATAGCTTGGATTGTCTATATTTATACGAATTGTGCCGTTTTCACTCTTCAAAGTGCTGATAGTCACATCAGAAACCACTCCATCGCCTAAATTAAGCAAACCTGAGTTAACCATTGTATTAGCCAATGTTATATCCGGCTTGTCTTTTGTGGCCTTATAATTGATAACCGAATTTTCGGCAAGGTTAAAGTTGTTGTTCAGCAAGGTATCGCCGGTATCTAAATTCAAATAAGATTTAGATACCAAATTTATACTGTTGTCACTCAAATTCAGAGTTGGTTCATAGTCAATATAACCGGTTGAACCAAGGTTCAAATTTGTGTTGGCAACATTATATACACCGCTGCCGCCCAAAGTGGAGTTAACAATCACCTGCGTGTTGCCCATATTGGCAGCAACTGTCGTCGCGCCGCCGTTGTATGTGTGAGAAATAACAACAGGAGCAGCCGAATCACCGGTAATAGTAACAGTACCTAAGTTGTAAATGTCATCACTGGCGGTGTTCAAAACAATCTTTGCCGTATCCGCAAGCTTAATATTCACAATACCGTCTTTAGTGTTATAAATAGCGCCGCCCAAACCGCTGGACGCCGAATTGCCGTTAAAGAGCATGGTAGTTTCTTTTTGCAAAACTCCGCTGAAATTACCATTGTTATAAACCGCACCGCCGATTTTGGCGCTGTTTCCTTCAAAATTAAGATTAGAAATATTGGTTGTGCCTGCAACCTTTACATCAAAATTACCAAGGTTATATAGAGCGCCGCCGTTGTCGGACGCAGTATTTTTAACAAACTGAACTAGACCATTGTCACCTAACTGCACTAAAATATTGCCTTTATCTGTTGGCTTATTAGGGTCGGCAGTATTAGAAATAGCACCGCCGTTAACCGCAGAGTTAGCCTGCAACAAAACGGAATATCCGCCTTCAGCGTAAAAATTCATGCCCGAGGTTTCACTATAGTTAAACAAAGCCCCGCCTTCTTGACTGGCTGTATTGTTTTGCAAAACGATGTTTCCTTTTTCAGCAGCAATCCGCAGATACGACGTGTTTGATGTCCCTACCTCCGACTGATTGCTGCCGCTGGTCGCATTGGAAATAGCCCCGCCGTAAGCCGCGCTGTTGGCGTCAAAAACTATGTTATGTCCATTAGTATGAATTTCCAACTGACCGCGGTTATCAGTAGCGATAGCACCGCCAAAGGATCTGCCGCTGACAGCTTCGGCGCTGTTGTTTTGGAACAAAATATCGCTGTTCTGCGCCAAAATCTCCAAACGGGAAATTGTGCCTTTATTCCACGACTGAACATGGATTGCGCCGCCTGATGAGCCGCTATTTTCTTCTGATTTACTTATCGTTTTATTATTTATAAACGAACTGTCAATAATCTGACTCAAACTGCCGTCTGACGAATTGTTAACAAACGCACCGCCAAAACTACTGTGAATAGCGCTGATTACAGTATTGTTTTTAAATATCGCATTGCTGATAGTGATTTTACCATTGTTATAAACAGCACCACCGGACGGTCTGATAACTTTTCCGGCTTGATTAGGCAAGGTTGTGTTGTCGATAACACTGTTGCCGATAAATTCAACATTGTTTAGTGTGGCTTTATCATCACCGCTGGCAGTTTCATCGTTGTAAAAAGCGCCGCCGTGAGCATTAACGCCTTCCGCAATGTTATTCTTAAAACTAATAGAATCCGCGTTTTGGGCGTCAAAAGTTCCGGCATTATAAACCGCACCGCCTCGCGCACCGGCTGTTTCTTTTCCGGTGTCGTCAAAAGCTTCGCTAGAAGTAGTCAGCGCTTTATTGTTTTCAAAAATTGCCGATCCGGTGACCGTAAAAGTACCGTCCGCCGCATTCATAACCGCGCCGCCATCGGCAAAGGTTGCTGAGGTAACGCTATTATTAATATAATTTTCGTTAATCGACGCATATACGCCCTCATTGGCAACTGCTCCGCCGCCTGCTCCTTTGCTTGCTTCCGCGCTATTGTTTTTGAAAACGCTGTTGGTTGCCGAAAAATCTGCTGCGTTAGAAATTGCGCCGCCATAAGCTTTGGCTGTGCCTTTAGCCGAATTGCCAACAAAATTCTCCACTCCAGCAGTGTTGGTGAGTGAAACTTTTCCGCTATCATCTTTAGATATACCTTCTTCAATAGCATTGCGGATAGCTCCGCCATAGGCATTTTTACCAAAGGCTTGGTTATTTATAAAAGTATCTGCCGTTGAAGTCAAAACACCGCTGTTATAAACAGCACCGCCTTGAGCTGTTTCGGCATTAACTTCATTAAATTGCGCCAATTTTCCATTAGAATCCGAGGTTTTGTTGCCGGCATAGTTGTTTTTATAAACATTATTTTCCGAGGTTAATTTACCAACAGTTGGTGTCAAAGAACTAGAATTTTCTCCTGTTTCCGCACTAACGTTGGAAACCGCACCACCTTCTGCAGTTGCGCCGCTCATCGCATAGTTGGTATCAAACGTGCTGTTTTTGATAAAATTATCCTTGGTGCTATATGTAGTAAGAGCACCGCCAGATGCTACAAAACGTCCTGTTGCGGTTGTAGAAGAACTAACTGAGTTATTAGTAAAAATAGTGTTGCGAACTTGTAACAAAGTGTTGGTTGTACCTTTTTCACTACCGCTGACAACCACGCCGCCGCCGGAAAAATCTATATCACCATTGGTATTGTGACGATTGGCAATTTCTATGGTGTTGGTGACTTCTTTTTGGGTGAAATCCTCATACTTATAACCAATATAAACATTTTGATAGTTTATAATCCACGGGCCATATTGGTTATCACCACCAGTTTCTTGCCTATCTCCTTCGGAATAGATACTGTTTTGAAAACTCTTGTCAACATACAGCGAACCAATATCTTTATGTTCACCAATCTCTAATCCCATTTTGTCATTAAGGTGAGTAATTGCAGTAGCAACACCGCTATTGTTATTAACACCGCTGGCGTTGGCATGGGCGTTTTCGGCGTTTGCCGGCAAAGCATAGGCTAATGAGGCCGCCATCACATTGAGCAGCAAACATTTTTTCAAAACACTGCGATATTGTGCATTTAATAAACCAATTCCGTGTCCGCTGAGTTTCAACATCTATTTTTCTCCTCAAACATTACCAGGTGTATTTCATATTTCCGCCAACAGCAAATCCGTTATAATCCGAGCCGGCTGTGTAATTACCAAAGCCGCCGATAGCAAAGTTTTTGGTCAGCATAGCATCCAAACCGACTTCAACACGTCCTGCCGTTTCATTTTTCAGCATATCATCAAATTTAACGTTTTGAACCGTTGCTGAGCCGCCGTTTTCCAATAACTGCACTACAGAACCTTTTACATAGCCCACTGTCGGCAATTGTTTTTCATTATTAAAGTTATAGCTTAACTTTAAGCCCGCTTCGACTTCAATATCTTGAATTGTGTCATAACTTGTCTTTTTGCCGGCGCTGTCGGTAAAGTCATCAAAATTAATGTAATCATATGAAGCTTTTGCCATTGGCGTCAATGTTGCACGTTCGCTAACTTTAGCATTGTAGCCCATTTCAACTTCGGCTCCACCCTGAATTGCTTTGGCCGAGGCGGTGACTTCGCCGCTGTCAACATTGGCTTTTTGTTCGCCGGCATAAGCCATGCCTTTTAGATAAAACTGACTGAAATATTTGTGATAATACAAACCAACCAATGTGCTGTCTAAATCCAAACTGGTTTTAGCATTTTTGTTATAGTATTGTCCATTTTCACCGTTTTGATCATAGCTACCGGTGCGATAAGAAACAAATAAACCAGTCTTGCTGCTTCCACTCAAATTTACATTCAAGCTAAAGTCTCCTCCGACAATATCGCCTTTTGTTTCTACCGGAGATTTAAATGTAGCTTGTCTATAAACAGGACTTACCCACAGGCTAACCTTGCTGTTGTCATCTTGAATACGGCGCAGTTTATTGCCATAGCCGTATTCATAACGGATACGCGGAGAATTGTCATTTGCTGAAACATCCAAGTTGATAGCTCTGGTTTGTTCAACAGCCGCGCGCGGCAGCATAAGGTAGTTTACAACTTCGGCACGAACTGAACCGCCATGATACAAATACCAGCTTAGAACACCGTCTTTTTCTTCTTTAACGGTTTCCAGCGTGTAAACTGTGTCATCATTTTGGAAAGCGAAATTAAAACCAGAATCCGTCGCCGCTGTTTCAGCAAATTTAATTTTAACGCCTTCGTTGTTCAAAACTTCGCCATTGCTCAGTTTTACATTGATAGTACCGCTGGCAGAATTATTTACTTTCAACACATCAGAAGTGTTGTTGACGCTGTCAACATCCAAATAAATAGAACCATTGCCGCTAACTAAATTATTTACGCTGATGGTAGAAATAACGCCATCTTGCGCATTCAATATACCTGCATGAGTAAATGTGTTAGCCAATTTTATGTCAGGAGCACTTTCGCTTGCCGTATAGTTAATCACTGCGCTTTCAACTGTACTAATGTTAGTATCGTTCAAAATATCGCCGGATTTTAAATATAACTGCGACGCACCTTGCATGTCAATAAAGCCGTTAACAACATTCAACGCCTGCGCCTTATCAATTGAGGCATTAGTCATAACTAATCTGCTGTCTTTCAAGCTAAAAATACCATTACCTGAAACATCTGCATTTAGATTTACGGTAGAAGTGCTAAGGCTATTTCCTTCAACAGCAAAGGTTCCTGAATTGTATAGGCTATCACTACTTGAAGTGAAATTAAGCTGTCCGTTTTCACCGAGTTTAACCTTAAATTCCCCTGTGTTATAAACGGCGCCGCCTTTTTCGGCTATATTTTGCACAAAATTGATAGTTCCTTTACCTGAATCAAGCGTTATGGTTCCTTCATTATATATAGCGCCGCCTTGTTTTCCTGCACTATTGGCCTTAAAATATGTATTACCGCTATCAGAATTTGTAAGTTCAAATGTACCGTTTTGCTGTATCGACAACGCACCGCCGGCCTGAACCGCCGTGTTATTTTCAAAAACAAGACTGCTCTTGTCTGCTAAATCAAAATTAACCATTCCTGATTTTACATAAACAGCGCCGCCTTGACCATTTGCCTCTCCGGTTGCGGAGTTAGAGCTAAACAAAATATTTTTTGTTTCGCCCCTACTTTCCAAATACAATATACCGCCGGCATTATAAACAGCGCCTCCGCTCAGGCCTGTATTTCCGCTAAAAGCAACCGTACCAACATCACTAGCCAATATATTAAAGGTTCCGGCATTATAAAGCGCGCCGCCTAAACCGGCTTTATTGGAACTAATAACAATATTTCTGGTTGCGTCAAGCTCAAAAGTTCCATTATTATCATTATAAATTGCACCGCCTCTGGCGTTTTCATCTGTCATTTCGCCTTTTATCGATATGGTATTATTGGTAATTTCCACACCAGCAGTTGCGGCAGAAATTTTAATTTTTCCACTGTTGTATACAGCGCCGCCAAAACCTTGCAAGGTGTCTGAAATCACTTTTTTATCATTATCAACCGTGATTGAGTTGTTGCTAAAAGAAGAATTTGAAATTGTTGTTTCGGTGATCGAATTATTGTAAATCGCGCCACCCATACCTATTTTACCAGCATTAACAATGTTTCCGCTAAAAGATGAATCGTTTACTTTTAGTTTTGACAGCATTTCATTATTTGAATTTACATCGGCTTTGTCATTATAAAGCGCACCACCGTAAGCGTTTTCTGCCGAAACCTGATTGTTTGAAAAAGTCAGGCGTTCCAAATCCATGTAGCCTTTATTGAAAATTGCGCCACCACGCGCGGTTTGTCCAGCTGACACCACACTATTAATCACAGCTTGGTTACCAATAAATTTACCATCAGAAATTTTAGCCGAACCGGCAACGTAAATAGCGCCACCGTTTACGGAAATCGGTTTCTTTCTTACCAAATCCGGATCGCTTCCAGCAAATTGTCTAGCGTCGGTTATAACAATTTCATTATTGCTAAAAATTACATTATTAGCTCGAATTACAAAGTTCTTATCACGGCTGGTCACATTTTCATCTGCGGTTGTTGAGGCAAGAACAGAACCATTTAAGCTCAAGCTGTCGCCATCAATTTTTTCTAACTCCGAAGCCACCAGTCTGTTTTTATCAAAAGTTGCCGTCTGCACCTCTTGACTATCGCCATCGCAATTAATTTGAATCAAGCCATCACCGGTATTTGCCGTTATATTACCATTTGCCCGCACAACGCCGCCGCTGATACTTTTTGCAACCGCTGATGATATTGCATTTATAGTTTTATTAGAGATAGTTGTACCTGATGAACTTGTTTGACCAGAACCCGAACCTGAACCGCTACCAGTATTTTCATCTAAGACCTTTTGTATTTTAACAATACCGGTACCGTTTTGAGTGATATAAGATACATTATACTCCTCAGCATTGTTAAAAGAACCGCGCATCATCAAAGCATGCCTAGAATCCACGGTAGCCGGAAAGTGGGCTTGACTTCCTTCTTCTTGTGCATCATTTTGAGTACCGTCAGCCAACGCCGCCGAAGTTAATCCCAGCGCTATACCTGCCGCCAACAAATTCAACTGCCAGCATTTTTTCAAAACACTACGATATTGGGCGTTTAACATTCCCAAAGTATGGTTATGCGATTTAATCATCGAGATATCTCCTTTATATTTTGCTATACACAATAAAGCAAAATTATTAAGAAATATCTAAAATTTTAGGCAAATAGGCTAGTTTGCGACGTACACAACCTGATTAAAGACATTCTCCATAAAGAACAGGCTGATAAAGCATATTGTCATAGAAATTACCGGAGCGGCCACCCAGCCGACCATAATTTTACCAACAATAGTCCAATTTATACCTCTTCCGCCTTTAAGCAAACCTAATCCGACAATAGCACCAATGACAGCCTGCGTGCTTGAAACCGGCACCAACGGCAAAGTCGGCAAAGACATATTTTCTAACCAATTATGCAAAGAAACCGATGAAAACAACAGCAATACAATAGCTTGTGACAATACCACAATCCAAGCCATAATCGGCGTCATTTTCATCAAATTATTACCAACTGTCATAATGATTTTTTTGGAATACGTCAAAATACCAACGCCAACCGCTACCGCGCCTAAAAAGAACAAAACCTGTTCCGGTGTAAACGTAGCCAGACTACCGATTTTTAAAGGTTTAAACGGGCATGATTCCACAAACATTCCCACCGCATTGGCAATATTATTAGCACCTAAAGCATAAGCACTGATTGCCGCTGTCACCACCAAACCAATACGGGTTATTTGATCCTGCATCAACAAATGGATATGCGAATATTTCAGCAATCGTTTGAACATAAAATACAAGATTACGGCAACAATACCCGATAACAGCGGGCAAATAGTCCAAGTAGAGCAAATACGGGCCAAAGTTTCTAAATCTGTCGGTTTACCGGCATAGAGGTTCCAGCCGATAATAGCCCCAACCACCGCCTGCGATGAAGAAACGCTAAGTCCGGTACGCGCCATGGAATAAACCGACAACGCCGCCGACAGCGCCACCATAAACGCTCCCGCCAAAGCATTTACAGCACCAAGGGTCCCTAAAGTTTTACTGGTTCCGGCGCCGCCGTAAACCGCACCAAGAATCACAAAAAAACTTGAGATTAAAGCAATTGTTGTAAACCGCACCATTTTGGAGCCGACAGCCGTTCCAAAAATATTAGACGCGTCGTTAGCCCCCAATGACCAACCCAAAAATAAACCGCTGCTCAAGTAAAATAAATAACTGATGTCCATTAGATATCCCGCTTAATTGTGAAAATTAGCAACGCATCTATACAATCTTCGGCCTTATCCGCAACATCAGCCACTTCACCAATCAGCATATTCAGCTGGATTTTGTGCGCCAATTCCATATCTGAGGCAAACACGTTTTCTTTTAGGCGAGCGCTGGTTTTATCACTTTCATGCTCCAAAAAATAAACTTTTTGCGAATAGTCGCGCACCGTAACAAAATCTCTGAAAAAAGCTCGAGAAGAGATCGCCATATTTTCGGCGCAATCCGAAACCTGTTTTACCAACAGCTTAAAATCTTCTTGATATTGCTCAGGAATAACCGGCTGTTCAATATAAAATTTATGTGCAACTTCATCTAATTCATTGATAACTTTATCAATATTTTCAACCATTTGCAGCACATCTGCACGCAAATCCGGAATCAAATTCTGCGAATACAGACTGCTTTCAATTTCACGGCGCAAATCATCGGCCTGAGATTCGATGTTTTTAATTTTTTTACTGGCGCGGCGATAAGACGGACTGCGTTTTTCTTTTAAGAATATGGCAAACGCCTCTTTAAAATACATAGCGCATTCAATAACCTTATCATGCATCAAATCTATTTTATGTTCCAGTTCCCTAGTGCTGGAAAATAATGAAATTTTCACATTAAACATTTTATACTCCCTTAAACTATAATTTTTCCTTGTACTAATAAAAAAGCACTTTGTCCATAATTATTTTGCAAAACTAAATTTTAGTCTTGCATATTTAAAAAAACTGACTACTCTGTCTTATGTTTGAACATTTAATTATTTATAAGGATAAAAACATGAAAAATTTTTCAATAATTCTTTCCAGTGTTGCAGTGGTTTTGGCCGCTACATCTTCAGTATATACTGCTAAACACGGTTCTGAAGGCGCTGCTTCTCCGGCCGCTATTGAAGAAGCTTTGAAAGCCAACCCTAAAATGATTATCGATGCTTTGCAAGCTTATCAAGATCAACAAAGAGAAGAACAACAAAAAGCCGCTGAAGAAGCTTTGGCTAAATACACTCCGCAAATTAACTCTTCTGAAAACGCTCCGTTTGTTGGACCGGAAGACGCAAAAGTTACAGTTGTAGAGTTTTTTGACTTTTCTTGCCACTACTGCAAAAAATTAGCTCCGGCTTTGGAAAAAGTTATGGCTGAAAACAAAGACGTTAAATTTATTTTCAAACCATTGGCTTTTGTTGATCCGGAAAATTCTCATTACCAAGCACAAGCTGGTTTAGCTGTATTCAAACAAGGCAAATTTACTGAATTTTACAAAGCAGTTATGGCTGCAGAAGGCAGAATGAGCAAAGACGCTATTGACGGTATCGCCAGAGGCTTGAATATTGACTTTGACAAATACAAAGCAGATGTAGAATCTGATGATGTTAACAACGACTTGTCTGAAATTGCCGACTTGTCTAGAAATATTCAAGTTAACGGCGTTCCGACCGTACTTATCAACGGCAAACACATTCAAACTATGAGTGCCGATGATTTGCAAGAAGCTATCAACGCTGCTAAATAATAATTTAGCTATAAACAACAAAACAGTCCTTAGCTTAGGGCTGTTTTTTGTTTATGCTTACAACTTTTATTTGACACCGCTTTTTAAATGAGCTAAGAATTTAATAACTTTAATTTTTGATGTGTGCTTATGACTGATACTGCCGCTGTTGCTATTTCTGTTATTATACCTATCTACAATGTGGAGAAATTTTTACCGCGTTGCCTAGACAGCGTTATTAATCAGTCTTTCAAAAATATTGAGATTATTTGCGTTAATGACGGCTCAACAGATAAAAGCGGTAAAATATTGGCTAAATTTGCCGAAAAAGACGCTCGTTTTCGCGTTATAACCCAAGATAATCAAGGGCTTTCCGCCTCCAGAAACAATGGAATGGAAGTTGCCAGCGGAACCTATATTTTCTTTTTGGACGCAGATGACTATTTGCATCCGCAAACTTTGGAAATATTCTATGCAACAGCGCAGAAATCCGAATGCCCGATTGTTATATCTCAAACCTTTTGCAAACTTGGCAAAGACACCTTAAACACCAAAAAATATATAGCCGATGAAGTCAGCTACAAAGTCTGCGACAACGCCTTATCCGACCTTTATAAATACCGTTTGGTTTCGGCAGTGGCTTGGAATAAACTATATAGAGCCAGCGCCATTCAGCGTTTTAAATTTATTGAAGGCATATATTATGAGGATTGGCCGTTTACTACCTGCGTTTTTTCTAATATTGCTAAATTTGCCCTCATAAAAGAAAAATTGTATATATACAATACGACTTCACCATCTATTGTCCGCAGCTCTTTTTCCTTAAAAAAAATACATGATTATATTCTTGGCATCCGCCACGTTTATAATTATTTTATGGCCAAAAATAAAAATGATGAATGGAACATTGTCCGTAAAAAAAGGATTAGCTTATCTCTAAAAATGGTTTTATCTAAAATAACCAAAAGCACAGAAAACAAAGATGAACTTGAAGCTTATTTCAAACAAGAATATCTTAAACTAAAATCTGAAGGTATTGTTTCTTTTATGGATTTGACCTTAAAAAGTAAATTCCGCTTACTGCGTTTAATGTGGCATCAGCGCCATAAATAGCCATTAGTGTTTCAAATAAAACAAATCATAGATTTTTGCGAATAAAATATTTGTGTATACAAATATAATTGTGCTTATCGTATAGTGCAACCATTCTTGCAAGCCAAACAGCTTATCTAATTCAGAGCTTATTGCTTCTGGATATAACAGCAAAGCAGACACCGCCACGAAAGCCAAATAATTTCCCCGTGTTTTGTTGCCGGCCTTACGGAATGACGCGTTATGACCGCGCAAAGATGAAATCCACGCCAGATATGGTTTACAAATCAGACTTGGGGCTAAAAGCGACATAATGCCGTAAGCAATCAAATTATCGGCAAAAGAAGTACCGATTTCTTTGGAATTCGACAAGTTTTCAATAGCTTCCATATAGCGTTCATAATAATTTAGATATACATCATTAAACCCCAAAAACAAAGGAAGCATCGGCAACAAAGCCAAACCAAGAACCACCACAAACATCAAAACCAAAGCTTTGGTAGACGGCGCCATACTACCCAGCAAAGTTTTGCTGAAAATATAGGGTTTCAGATGATAGTAATAGCGATAAAAAGCACACCAAAAAATATAGTAGCTGACAGACCATAGAATGCTGAGTGGGTTGGCTATTCCGCCGTCAATTGATTTAAAAATCAGCATATACGCCATATTGACCACAAAAATGCATAGCGTAAACATTTTATTTTCACGCATATATTTATTTGCTTCGCGCAGCAGCGGTGCAATAAACATTTTTATTTGCGGATTTTCTTTAGGTGTCATTCTGGGCATAATTTTATTCCTGTTGCAGCATATAGCCGCCATTATCGGTAACAATCAAACGCCGACCGCCGTTTTGTTCAACTTTTTGCCGCAGACGATAGATATGAGTTTCAATTGTATGCGTCGCAACATCTTCGCTATATTTCCAAACATTGCGCTGCAAATCTCCTTTAGAAACATAATGTCCTGATGTTTTGTATAAATACTTCAAAATATCAACTTCTTTTTCCGTCAAGCGAAATATTTCTCCGCTTTGCAAATCGGCTATTTCCCGTTTATTGGGACGAAGTTCATAACCGTTAAAAGTCAAATAACCATCTATCGAATTATCAAGTTTATTGTTAGCAGCGCGTAAAATATCAAGAAAACTCATCAAAGAAAACGGCTTAACGATATTAATATTCAGATTATTTTTTTCTATTTCGTTACCAGAAGTCAAAAAAATCAACGGAACAGAAGGATATTGCGCCCTAAGTTGTAAATATTTTTCTTTATTTTCATCAACAACCAGTAAATCCGGACATTTTTCCACAAAAGAAAAATCCGGCGCCAGACGTTGTACCTGTAATTTCAAATCCTCGGCAAAATCAATATTTTCTGAAAAAAATAAAATATGCGACATAACAATTTCCTAAAATTCTACTTCCAAACCGCTGACAAAAGCGTAACCGCGGTTATTATCAGTCAATTCACGGCCGCCGGTATATTCTGCATACGCCGCCGTCAAATAAAGCGAAACGTATTTTTGAACTTCTATTTTATTAGCCCAAGTAACAATTTTATCTTTGTTATCAGTTTTATCTGCCGCGGAATAAAAATAAGAAACACCAGTTGTCAACGGTCCAAACTCATAACTCAAACCAATATTATAGGCGCTGCCTTTGCGATAACCATCAAAAAAATATGGTAAATCTGCAACATCGTTCAGAGCATAATCCCCTGAAGAGGTGAATGATTTGCGGTATGATCCACCTAAAGTCCAACCTTTGCGATATACACTCAATCCGGCCGCAATTTCTTGATTGTTTTTGCGATTATAGGCATAGCCCAAAGAGCTTTCAATTTCAAAAGTGCCTAGTTCTTGATGATTATATAAACCTGCCGCATAAGATGAACGATTGTCATATTGGCTGTGTTTATTGAGCAAACCGGCTTCGGAATAGCTATCAGGCGCATAGGATATTGCCAATTTAGTACGATAAAATTCGGGAGTTGTATAGCTGACTTTAGGCGCATCGGCGTCAGTATTCAGATAGGTTGAATTAAGCGTGCGATATGAAGCCACTCGGCTATGCCGCTGCCAATTCGGATTTGCAATAAAATCTGTTATCGGCGAATTATTTACACGGAAAGCACCGACTTTGGGCGCACCGATACCAAGTTGATAGGCGGCGTTATAAATTTGTCCCAAGCTTAGTTCGCCATAAGCAGACTCCAAAGTGCCATAAATATTTTCACCCCATTTTCCCTGATTGTAATCTTCTATTTCTTTACCGCCGGAAACCTGAGCGTCTAATCCCAGCTTCAGGGCTGTATCGGAATTAAAGCGATAACCGGCAGATGTATAAACTTCCGCAGTTGCCGGAGTATGATTATGTTTATAATACGGTCTATATTTTTTAGCATAATCGCTGTAACCGTAAAAGGAATTACCAACACCTGACACGTCATAAAAAAATCCTCCGGCGTAAACCGGCGACGATAACAGAATCAAAACGGCCGCTAACAAAATTTTTTTCATCTTATTTCCCTTAATCTTTTGATTTAATTTATGAATACTAGCCCTTTATGTCAATAAAAAATCATATTTTTATACTTTATTTAAAAATAAGCCTGTTTATAAATAAAAAAATAGTGCTTTTAAAATTTGTTTTCTTATATATAATAATGAACAGTTTAAAAATTTTTAATTTAACGAAAGGAAAAATTAATGCAAAGACCAGTTATGTTGCTTATTTTGGACGGCTGGGGATATAGAAGCACAACCACCAAAGACAATGCTATTGAAATGGGAGAAACTCCTAATTGGCATAATCTTCTGAAAACGTGTCCTCATTGTTTTGTAGAAACTTCCGGACTTGACGTTGGTTTGCCAGCCGGACAGATGGGCAATTCAGAAGTCGGACACATGAATTTAGGCGCCGGCCGCGTGGTTATGCAAGATTTGCCAAAAATTGATCAGGCCGTAAAAGAACATACTTTGGAAAAGAATCCGGTTGTAGTGGACTTGATTAACACTCTGAAAGCAAACGGCAAAACCTGTCATGTTATGGGATTGATGTCTCCGGGGGGAGTTCATTCTCACCAAGAACATATTGTCGCTTTGTGCGAAATTTTGAATCGCAACGGCATTAAGGTTGATGTACATGCTTTCTTGGACGGACGCGACACACCTCCGACATCGGCAGAAGGATTTTTAGCCGATTTCAGCAATTCTATAAAAGATATGCCTTTAGTTAAATTGGCAACATTATCCGGACGTTTTTATGCCATGGATAGAGATAAGCGTTGGGATAGAGTTGAGCTGGCCTATAACAACATTGTTTCGGCCAACGGTAAACGCTATTCTTCGGCAGATGAAGCCATTAAAGCTTCGTATGCTGCCGGTGTAAATGATGAATTTGTTGTTCCATGTGTTATTGGCGATTACAATGGTGCAGATGACGGCGACGCTTTCTTAATGGCAAACTTCCGTGCTGACCGCGCTCGTGAAATTACATATGCTTTGGGCGACGCTAAATTTGAAGGCTTTGTCCGCCATAAAATTGTAAAATTCTCTGATTGTGTTGGCATGGCTGAATATTCGGTTGACCATAATCGTTTTATGAAAACTATTTTTGCTCCGGAACAGCTCAAAAACATTTATGGCGAGGTTGTTTCAGAACACGGAATGACTCAGCTGCGTATTGCCGAAACTGAAAAATACGCTCATGTTACATTTTTCTTTAACGGCGGTGAAGAGCGTTTGTTTAAGGGCGAAGAGCGCATTTTGATTAACAGTCCGAAAGTTGCCACCTATGACTTGAAACCGGAAATGAGCGTTTATGAAGTAACCGATGCTTTGGTAGATGCAATTGAAAGCAAAAAGTTTGATACAATTATCTGCAACTTTGCCAACGGCGATATGGTTGGTCATACCGGTATTATGTCTGCTGCTCTGCAAGCTGTTGCAGCAGTTGATAAATCTTTGGGCCGCGTGATGAAAGCCATCAAAGACGTTGACGGCGTTTTGTTTGTAACCGCCGACCACGGCAATGTCGAAAAAATGGTTGATGAAAAAACAGGTCAGCCATATACAGCACACACCGTGGGCAAAGTTCAGGCCGTTTTATATAACGCTCCGGCAGATGTAAAAGGTATGGAAGATGGTCGCTTAGCCGATGTTTCCCCTACTTTGCTGGATTTGCTGGGCTTGGAAAAACCTGCAGATATGACCGGACATTCTTTGTTAAAAAAATAACAGATTGGACTAAGTATCGTGCAAAAAACGCTTTTAATTTTTAGTTTGATTGCTTTATTAGTTGCCGGACAGCGCTCTGACGCCGCTCCGGCGGCTAATGTATCCGCTTCTGAAGTGGCCAAAATGGAAGCTGAGGCCAAACGTGTTTCTAAAGAACATCAACAAATGGAACAAAAAGCTAATAAACTTAAAGAAGAACTTAAAAACGTTAATCAAAAAATGATTGCCGCTGCAAAGAAAATTCAAAACGGCGAAGATGAATTGCGCAAAAAACAAGAAGAATTGGAAGTTTTGCAAAAACATCTAAACGAATCCGAAGAAAAGTTTAATTCGGAAAATGATATGCTGATAGAAACTTTGGCTGCATTACAGAATTTGGCGCTGCGTCCGTCGGAAGCCGTTTTGGTTCAGCCGCTGTCGCCGGTGGAAGTTATGCGCAGCAGCATTTTGCTGCGCGGCAGTGTTCACGCTTTGGAAAGCCGTGCCAGCTCAATCCGCCAAAGCATAGAAGACATCAGCAACCAAAAAAAGCAAATAGCAGCCCGTCTGCAAGATTTGGAAAAAGACAATAAAATCTTGGCGCAGCAACAAGAAGATATGAAAAAACTGTCACAGCAAAAAAGCACTATGTACAGTCAGATTTCCAGCAAGAGCGAAGAAGCAAAAAAGAAAGCCGATATGCTGGCAAGTCAGGCGCATAACTTAAGAGATTTGCTGGAGAAATTGGAAAAACAAAAAGAAATCACCCGTCGGCAGATGGCCGAAAAAGCTCGTTTAGCCAGAGAACAAGCCGCTGATAAAATGCGTAAAGAAAATCACGGTTTGGAAGCTAGCTATGAGGCCGAAAACAATGTTACTGTACCAGAAACACCGGTTACAGGTTTCAGCAAGGCAAAAGGACGTTTGTCTCGTCCTGCCCGTGGTCCGTTGGTCACAGCTTTTCATTCCGAACTATCTAAAGGTGTGGTTTCTAACGGTATAGACATTAAAACCGCGGCCAAAGCGCAAGTTATTGCTCCGTTTGACGGAACAGTTATTTACGCCGGACCATTTAAAAACTTTGCCAATTTGGTGATTATTGACCATGGTGAAGGCTACACCTCTTTGCTGAGCGGCTTGGGCGAAACCGATACCGAAGTCGGACAAACGCTGTTGGCCGGCGAACCGATTGGCACGATGCCGGCTGACGCCAACAGCAAATTGCACATGGAAATACGCAAAAACAACCATCCGGTCGACCCGAATGAATGGATAAAAAAATAAATTAAAGGAAATATAACATGTTAAAAAAATCGTTGATTGTTTACACTTTGATTCTAAGCCTGATTGCTGGCAGTGTTTATGCTAAAACAGCAAATAAAAAAGAAGAGCAAGTAAACACTTATGAACTGTTGAATTTGTTTGGCGAAGTTATGGAACGCACAAAGATGTCTTATGTTGAAGACGTGACAGATAAACAGCTGATTGAAGCGGCAATTAACGGCATGCTGACCTCTTTGGACCCTCACTCAAGCTATTTGAACGCTGACGACTTCAAATATATGAGCGAACAAACAAAAGGTAAATTCGGTGGTTTGGGAATTGAAATCACCATGGATAACGGCGTGGTTAAAATCATTTCGCCTATTGATGATACTCCTGCTGCCAAGGCTGGATTGAAAGCCGGCGACTATATTACCGATGTTGACGGCGAAACCGTTATCGGTCAAAGTTTGAATGATGTTGTCAACAAACTGCGCGGTAAAATCGGCACTAAAGTTAAAGTGACAATACGCCGCGTCAATAAAAAGCCTTTTACCGTAACGCTTAAACGTGCTGAAATTAAAATTCAATCAGTCAAAAACGAAATTAAAAATGACGACATTTTATATATCCGTATTTCGTCATTTAGCGAAGAGCTGGACAAAGCCGTTGAAAAAGCGGTTAAAAATGCGCAGAAAAAACTCAAAAACAAGCTTGCCGGCATTGTGATTGACGTCCGCAACAACCCTGGTGGATTGTTAGACCAAGCTATTGGCGTCTCAGATTTGTTTTTGGAACAAGGAGAAATCGTTTCTACTCGTTCTCGCAATGTTGAAGATACAGTTAAATTTTCGGCAACAGCCGGCGATATAGCCAAAGGTTTGCCTATTGTTGTGATTATCAATGAAGGTTCAGCTTCCGCTTCCGAGATTTTGGCCGGTGCTTTGCAAGACCACCACCGCGCGGTTGTTATTGGAGAAAAATCATTTGGTAAAGGTTCAGTACAAACTGTGGTTCCTTTGCGTAATAACGCGGCAATGCGTATTACCACTGCGCGCTATTACACCCCGTCTGGCCGCTCAATCCAAGCCAAAGGTATTGAACCAGATGTTGAAGTAAAGCAAGCTAAAGTGGAAGAAATAGAAGACAACGGCTGGAACATAAGCGAAGCCGATTTGAAAGGCGCACTGAAAAACGAGCAAGCAGATAAAAAATCTGGTCAAAAGAAAAAAGAATCGTCAAAAGATGAGCTAAAAGACTATCAGCTTATTCGTGCTTTGGATTTGGTAAAAGCGTTGTACCTCTATGGGCAGAACGACAATTTAAGCGCACAAACAGCGCAAAAAGCCGAAAAAGCTAAACAAGGCAAAAAATAATGACGGAATGGTTTAGACGCAACGCCGGAATCGTGGTTTTTAGAGCAGACAAAAAAGTTTTGCTGTGCCAACGCAATGATATGCCAGATTCATGGCAATTTCCGCAAGGCGGTATTGAAGACGGCGAAACTCCGCAACAAGCCGCCGCACGTGAACTGTGTGAAGAAACCTCTTTACAAGGATTGCAGCGGATTGCCACTTTGACTGAAGCGGCGCGCTACCATTTTCCGCCGGATGTTATTGCCTCTATGAAAAAAAGAGGATTCAACAATGCCGGACAAGATATGTACTGGTCGCTGTTTTATTTTGACGGAAATGACGATGAAATAAATCTAAACACAGAAACTCCTGAATTTAAAGCTATTAAATGGACATCTTTAGAAGAAGCTGTTGAGTTGGCTGTTGATTTTAAAAAGCCTGCCTATGAAAAAATGTATCAGGCTTTTCGAAAATTGATTGACGAATATCAAGCTTAGACTGTTTTGATAAAAATATAAATCAGCTTAAAAGCATTAAATTATGCCCACTGAATTATGCTGAAACAAAATTAAAGCCTCACACTATTTGGTATGAGGCTTTTGAGTTGTTATATGCTTGTGCTTAAAATCACTTAAACAAATCTTTTATGCGGTCAAAAAAACTTTTCAATTCTGGCTGACACGAATCGTCTTTATTTTCGGCGCGGAAAGCCTCAATCAGTTCTTTTTGTTTGGCGTTAAGCTTAGTCGGAATAATCACTTTCGCACTAACATACAAATCTCCGCGGCGTTCCGAATCATACAAATGCATGCCCTGCCCTTTAACTTTTATCAGGGTGTCGTTTTGAGTACCGGCCGGAACTTCTACTTTTACCTTTGTTCCGTCAATCGCTGGAATTTCCACCGTACCTCCTAAAATGGCGCAACTTACGGAAATTGGAATCGCCGTGTATAAATCATCGCCATGGCGCTCATAGAGTTTATGCGGCTCAACTACGATACCAACATACAAGTCACCATTTTCCCCGCCATGCACACCGGCCATGCCCTCGCCGGCAACGCGAATACGCATATTGCTTTCAATACCGGCTTTGATGTTTATTTTCAGTTTTTTATTGATTTTAACCTGACCGGTTCCGCGGCAATCCGGACAAGGTTCTTTAATTACACGGCCAGAACCTTTACAATTTGGGCAAACAGTTTCAAAAACAAAAAATCCGCCCTGCTGGGTACGCACTTTGCCGCTGCCTTTACAAGTTGGACAAACCTCCGGTTCTTTGCCGTCTTTAGTACCATGACCGTGACAGGTTTCACATTCTTTGGTGGTTGGAATAACAATTTCTTTTTCCACACCGTTAAAAGCTTCTTCCAGCGTGATATTCAGATTATAGCGTAAATCGCTGCCGCGTTGGCTGTATGAGCGCTGACGACCGGCGTTTCCGCCCATAAATTCCGAGAAAATATCATTAAAGACATCGGCAAATCCGCCGCCGCTGAAATCAAACCCGCCGCCAAACGGATTATCACCGCCCATGCCGCCGCCTGCAAACGCGTTTTTACCATAGCGGTCATAAGCCGCGCGTTTTTGCTCGTCTTTCAAAACCTCATACGCTTCATTTATTTGTTTAAACTTTTGTTCAGCCTCTTTATTATCAGGATTTCTATCCGGATGATATTTCATCGCTTGTTTTCTAAATGCTTTTTTAATTTCATCAGCGCTGGCTGTCGTACTCACTTCCAGCAGGTCATAATATTCTGTTTCAACCATTTTTCTCGTCCAAAAATTTCATATACCATCTACTTAGTTTTTTTATTTGCCGAATGCAAGACTAAAACAAAATCTTACACGATTTTAAAGCAAAAACAGCTCTGAAAATCAATTTCAGAACTGTTTTTTGCAATTATCACTCAGAATCCGCCTCACGCAAATCAGCTGCAATCTGATTATCAATTTTTATCTTTTCCAACCCATCCAGAAACTGCCCCTTCTTTTCAGGAAGTTTCATAGCTAAGACCGGATAGACAAATTTTTCCTCTATTGTATTGTCACCAAACAAGGCGTCATCTGTCATCCAATAGGGACTTGCTTTTTTCCAAAAGTCCAGCCAAAAATAATAGAGACAATCCGCAGTGCTGAACGCATCGCTGCGAACTGTTTTATGCAGTTTTATGCAGGCGTCATCAATTTTTTTCTGCGACTTTGCCACCTTTAAATGCTGAAAACTGTCATACATGCAAATTTTTGAGTTAGGTTTTATTGTGTAATTATTCTTATACTCGGTAAATTCAGCAATAAAACTCTCGGTTTGCCGAAACGTAAAAATTTTCACCATCTTATCATATAAGACCTGCCGCACCAAAGAATCCGGCATCTGGCAAAACTCGTTAAAGAATTTGATATATTTCAAAGCCTCTGAATAGAGCATTCTTTTTGCCTGAACAAAAATGTCGCCATAAACAACACCTAAGCTCGTATCCACCAACTCAACGACGGCTTTAACTTTTTTATCTGCAATTAAATCTGCCGAAAAAGTGTCGTCGTCATACCAAAACATACCGGCTTTAATTTTCGGGATGTTTTTCTGCGAAAATTTAATAATATTGTTTGTCATAAAAATTAAGAATTAAAAATTTAACATCTAACTTGAGTATATGTTTTTCAGGATAAATGTCAATAAGCAAAAAAATATCCGTTTCATTACTGAAACGGATATTTTCTTTGACAAAGCAACGTTATTTAACTTCTTCAAAATCAGCATCAACCACGTTGTCATCTTTCTTTGGCTGTTCGCCAGAAGCCGCACCGGTATCAGCACCCTGTGCCGCACCTTGAGCGCCTTGAGCCTGCTGTGTTTTATACATAGCTTCGCCCAGTTTCATAGAAGCCTGCATCAAAGCATCGGTCTTAGACTTCAAGTCTTCAAGGTCTTCTTTTTCCATGCTGGCTTTTACGGCATCAACAGCGGCTGTAATGCTGTTTTTATCAGCTTCGGCAACCTTATCGCCAAATTCCTTCAAGTTCTTTTCAACTTCATGAACCAGACTTTCGGCACGATTTTTGGCATCTACCAATTCTTTTTGCTTTTTATCTGCTTCGGCATTGGCTTCGGCGTCTTTAACCATTTGGTCAATTTCGGCATCGCTCAAACCGCCGGAAGCTTGAATACGAATGGCTTGCTCTTTGTTGGTAGCCTTATCTTTGGCCGATACGTTTACAATACCATTGGCGTCAATATCAAAAGTTACCTCAATTTGCGGCATACCACGCGGTGCAGGCGGAATACCTACCAAATCAAACTGACCAAGCAATTTGTTGTGTGCGGCAATTTCACGCTCGCCTTGGAACACTCTAATTGTCACAGCGGTTTGACCATCTTCGGCCGTAGAGAATACTTGAGATTTTCTGGTCGGAATAGTGGTGTTACGGTCAATCAAACGAGTAAACACGCCGCCCAAAGTTTCAATACCCAAAGACAATGGAGTAACATCCAAAAGCAACACGTCTTTAACGTCACCCATCAACACGCCGCCTTGAATAGCTGCACCAACAGCCACAACTTCATCAGGGTTTACACCTTTATGCGGTTCACGTCCAAAAATTTCTTTAACTTTTTCTTGAACTTTCGGCATACGAGTCATACCGCCAACCAAAATAACTTCGCTAATGTCGCTGGCTTTTAATCCGGCGTCGGCCAAAGCTTTTTGGCAAGGAATAGCTGTTTTTTCAATCAAATCATCAACCAAAGATTCCAGTTTAGCGCGGGTTAATTTGATGTTCAGGTGTTTAGGACCTGTTGAATCCGCGGTAATAAACGGCAAATTAATTTCGGTTTGAGTTGTAGAAGACAATTCAATTTTGGCCTTTTCAGCAGCTTCTTTCAAACGTTGCAAAGCAAGTCTGTCGCCGCGCAAGTCAATTCCATTTTCTTTTTTGAACTCATCAGCCAAATAGTTAACAATACGTTGGTCAAAGTCTTCACCGCCCAAGAATGTATCGCCGTTTGTAGCTTTAACTTCAAACACACCATCGCCGATTTCCAAAATAGAAACATCGAATGTACCACCACCAAGGTCATACACAACGATTGTGCCGGAAGCTTTTTTATCCATACCATAAGCCAAAGCTGCAGCTGTCGGTTCGTTGATAATACGCAAAACTTCCAATCCGGCAATTTTACCGGCGTCTTTAGTAGCCTGACGCTGAGAATCGTTGAAGTAAGCCGGAACCGTAATAACAGCTTTTTCTACCTTCTCGCCCAAATAGCTCTCGGCATATTCCTTAATTTTTTGCAAAACAATAGCTGAAATTTGAGACGGAGCATATTTTTGCCCTTTAACTTCTACCCAAGCATCGCCATTGTCACCCGGAACAATCTTAAACGGACAATGTTCTTTAAATTTTTCTACTTCTGCCGAATCATAACGACGGCCAATCAATCTTTTAATAGCAAACAAGGTATTTTCCGGATTGGTAACAGCCTGACGTTTTGCCGGATAACCAACCAAACGTTCAGTATCTGTAAAAGCAACCATAGACGGCGTTGTGCGCGCGCCTTCGGAGTTTTCCAAAACCTTAGCTTCTTTACCCTCCATAACGGCAAAGCAAGAGTTTGTCGTACCGAGGTCAATACCTATAACTTTATTACTCATAATTTTAAATCCTCCTTTTTCATTTCTAAAAATGTATATAGGGAGCGATTTTTATCTATGCAAGTGCGCACGGTACTTTTTTGAAAAAATTTTCAAATTTTATTACGGGCAAAATATAAGATTGTCCGTAAATTTCTAGATACTGATTGAATATCCGCTATCTACTTCAACCAATTGCGACACCACATCAAAATCGGCAGCGTTGCAAGAGTAAATAACATAAAGCACTTCGCCGGCTTTTACACGGTCACCGGTTTTCTTTTTCAAATCCAGCCCCGAGCCAATACACTGAGTAGCACCGGCATAAACACCGATTTTATTGATTGCACCATTATTGATGGCACTGATGACACCATCGTATGGAGCTACAACCTCGCGCACATATTGCCCCAAATTAGGAACCTGTTTCGCGCCTTGTGAATTGACGATTTTTTTAAATGTTTCCAGAGCTCTGCCGCTTTCCAAAATTTCTTTTGCCGCCGCATATCCTTGTCCGCCGCGCAGCTGAGGATCAAATTCCAGCACTCTGCCGGCCAAAAACAAAGACTTTTCTTTTAAATCAACCGGAGCATCTTCGGTATTTTGCAAAACTTTCATCACATCACGAGCTTCTAAAACCGCACCGATACCGTTGCCAATAGGCTCACTGCCGTCAGTGATAACCACATCAATAGAAAGCCCCAGCATATCGCCGATATATTCAACTTGCTTTCGAATACGAATAGCCTCGTTGGCAGTGCGAACTCGGGCGTTTTCGCCAACCGGAATGTCTAAAACCAAGTGGCTAACGCCGGAAGATATCATCATGGCAATAATTGAAGCTATGACCAATTCATTTTGATTGATACCCAACTGACTGCGCACGTCATGCAGCAAATGGTTGACTTTTGTTTCTTCCATGGCGTCATAGTTAACTATTGCGCCATTGTTTTCTCGCATATACTTTTGAAATTTAGCAGCATTTAAATCAACATCGGCCAAAACACCCATAGTATCGGCCACACCAGAGCAAGACGTCAGCGATTTAATGGCCGATTTAGCCATAGGCAAACCATACGCCGCCACAATCGCCAAAATAATCAAATCAGTTTTATTACCGGGGATACCTCCAAGACAATGCTGATCGACAACCATCTTTTTTTCATCCCAGTGCAAAACCTTTTTAGCAACCAGAGCTTCCGTAAACGAAACAAGTTCGGTTGAAGTCATCGAAGCCGAACACGCCACTAAAAACGCGGCAATATCCATTTTAGAATAACGACCTGCTGAAATATCATTAATAATAGCCGCATATTCTCCCGAAGTTAAAACTTCACCGGAAATTTTTCGGCGCAAAGCTTGCGTACTGGCTGACGGTGCCGCCAAGCTGACATGAACTTCGGTTCCTTCTGACATATTCAAGGTATTGAAAGCATCGTCATTCAAACCAATTTCATCTGCCGCCAGCACACCTTCTTCGGCCACAATCTGCAAAAACGCATAAATTGTTTTATTGCCTTTATGGATTTCCAGCTTTGTTACTTTATTCAAATCATCAACTTTATAAAGCGCGCAATCCTTATATATATAAGCAATATTTTCACCAAAAGATTTTACCGGTATATGTTTTAATTTCAGCATATTTTCTCTCTTTTATTATCTGTACGATAAATTAATTGTCAATCCGTCACCGCTGCAAGCTTTTGCCGCTGTACCTATTCCCATCGGAGCAGGTTTATTTGCATCTCCAACAATAGCAATTGTGTCTGAGGCTGAACCTTTGTTAACATCATCATAGTTATCACCGACAGAAACGCCTAAAAAGCCGCTAGATCCAGGACCTCCCCAGTTGGTGGTCACAAACGCCATGCACATTTCCTCTGTCACATTTTGCACCTGCACCACAAAAGTTACTTTTTCACCCAAATAAATAACTTTATATTTGACATCACTGTTGCCGGTAAATTCAGAAACGTTATCACAATCGACATTTTCCATTAAAGCGTCTGGCACGGCCTTACCCTTGCACAAAAATTTGTTCATAGAAGTATTTTTTTCGCCATCGTAATCACGCATCAAAACACGGGTACGCGTTGCCAGTTCGCCAGCTGTATCCAAAACCTGATTATTGGAATATGACGTCTGCATTTTGTTAACCATATTAAAACCGCCGACGCTAAGCACACCAATAATAGCCAACACACCCAGCATTTCTATCATACTGCGCCCTTGTTCATTTACATTTTTCATTATCTGCTCCTTCTAACTATTATATGGATTTTTAAATATAAAATATATTTTATTATCTGAACCTTTGTTACATTTGTCTGTTACGTTCTTTAAAGATAATTTAACAGTTTTACTGTGAACGTTCTTATCATTTGCAAAAACATATCTAATATTCGGAAATTCCTGCATGGCTAATCTTATACAAATGTTATCATCAACATTCATAGCATAAACAGTATAATGTGGTGAATCACTAGATGATGAAAGCTTATACGTAGAACTCAATAAGCCTGTATATGTGATTATATTGTTTTTTTGATTTGGCACCCAATTAGTCGAATATAAATTATTCTTGTAAGCAAATACACTTATATTTTTATATCCACTATCCATTTGACCAATACTCTTCTGCAATTTGGTAACAGTTTCGGCAAAATCATTTACCAATTGTGTTGCTTTGTGTTCATACTGCATACGGTTTATCACATGCAAACCGCCGATACTCAGCACGCCGATAATAGCCAGCACGCCCAGCATTTCTATCATACTACGCCCTTGTTCCGTTATTTTATACATAATTATCTCCTCAAATATTTCAGCCTGAACTTTTTTTCAAAAAAACAGGAAACAGCCCTCAAAGCGGACTGTTTCCCATAAATTGCGGCTTATTTTCTGTCTTTTTCCTTCATGGCCTCCGGAGCTTTCTGCACATTTTTAATCTGCGAAGTAACCGGTTTATAAATTGTTTGCTGCCAAGGGCTTTCTTCAACATATTCATGTCCGCAGATGCTGATACCCAAGCTGCGCAAAGCGGTTTCGGTTGGAATAAAGATATCCAAACCATCGTTAGTTTTCACACCGCTCGGAGCCATACCGTTGATTGTGCAGTCTTTATATATAAGTGCACCACCGACAGTCACGTTCTGTACAAAGGTATTAGCCAAAATCTCGGCGCCTTTAGCCTCGCTGTAACGATATCCTTCAACACGGGCGCTGTTTTCCAAATAATCTTCACCGTCTTTGAAGTTGTTAACGTCTAACAATCCCAAAGTCAAGAAACCGTTATGACCAACTTCCGGCAAATTCAAATTCAGAGCCAGCGGCGAATATGTAGTGCTGGTTTCAAGCATCAGCAACGCCGTATTTTTAACAGGATTGATACGAACAGCATGCGCTTTTAATTTGTCATTGCGAACTGTTGTGATATCATTGTTATTATTATTTTTATCAACCAAATCCGCCGACGTTAAAATAAAGCGGTCAGAAATCAGCAAACCTGCGCCTTTGCGTCCGTTAGGGCTTTGAATTTGCACAATAGATGAACGCAAACGATATACTGTTTCCGGAGAAAGCTGTTTGCAAGGGTCGGTAGCGTTTACGCAGAAGTTATCCAACGACTTAACATCGCCGGTATCTACCCAAGTATCATCAACCACCTGACACATTCCGTCCGATTTAACATTGCCGTTTTCATCAATGCAAGAGTTGATAATGTCGTAAGTGCTGGTCACATCACCGCTTTCTTCAATTACATTGCTTACAACCGAGCCATCTTCATTAACTCCGCCGTTTTCAATAATTTCCGGCGCCGGAACAGGGGTTACTTGACACGGAGCACAGCCGGTTGCATTGAAACCGCCGTCTTCGTATATGGCGTTATCAGCAGCTTGACACGGAGCGCAGCCGGTTGCGTTGAAACCGCCGTTTTCATAGATTGCGTTATCAACAACATTACCATTGGCCACAACACCGCCGTTTTCATAGATTGGCTGCATTGCTGCAGGTTGTTGATTTGGACACCCGCAAGGCTGACATGGCTGACACGGAGCGCATTGCTGACACAAAGCCGGATTAAAGCCCGGACGTCCAATTTCACAGCGTGTAGCGCATTGATATTCTTGACGATATCCGCATTTTGCCGGATCCAAAGCGCGCTCTTCTTCTATCAAAGCCATGCGTTGTTCTGTCATTTCTTCAGGAGACACTCTCATCATCAAGCGTTCTTCAAACCCAGGAAGATTGCGTAGATTGCTGGTTGCGTCGGCAAAAGCGCGTTCAATCAGTTTAATTTCACCGTTGGTTTCACCCTCTTCTAATTCGCCGTAACCTGTGCTTTCGCCTTTCCAATAAATTTTTGATTGGGTTAAATCCATCAAACGCCAAGTTACCGTAATTTCTGAAGAACCGTTACGGGCATTGTTTTTCTGCGCATTATCCCAGCTATATTCATCACATATATTCATAAAGTAGTCTGTGATTTCGGCGGTCAAAACATATTCTGGCAGCTGTGCAGAACCATCGTCTAAACACAAGTCATGCGGCATAGGCAAAACCTTGTAGCAGTCACCGACTTCTTCTTCAAACACAGTATTGAACGCTATGTTTTTTTCTAAAACGCGGCCTTTGTTCAAAATTGCTTCCCTATCATAACGGCGGCAGCCGAAAATACGGAAACGATAGTTACCTAGTTTAGTGCTATATGGACCGTCGGAACCATTTTTCTTGATACGAAAATCAACATGAGCCAAAGACAATGGAGCCATTGCGCAACAATTGCGAGCCACAGCGTCATAAACAACCGGAGTATAAGGTACATAGTTTTTGATTTTGCGCTGAGCTTGACGCTTTACACATTTTTGGCATGGACCAGGGAAAATACTGCCATCTTTAGTGCAGGATTTGCAAGGACCTCCAGGGAAAAGGCTGCCGTCTTTAGTGCAAGACACGCATGGTCCACCCGGAAAAAGACTTCCGTCCTTATCTTTTGAGTCACAATTGGTACAAGAGCCCCCAGGGAAAAGGCTTCCGTCCTTATCATTTACCGGTTCGGGCTGTGGTGCATTACCATATCCGGCAGCCAGAGCGGCAGCGCTAAGCAGACAAATTCCTGCCATGGTTGCCAATAAATAAGCCAATTTACGAGATTTATTCATAAGTTTATACTCCTATACCTGTTTAGACGGCATGACATAACGATATGACAATGCCTCAGCTATGTGTACTTTAGACACTTTTTGTTCATTTTGCAAGTCCGCAATTGTACGAGCAAGCTTTAAAGTTCGATGATAAGCCCGCGCCGACATTTTCATTTTATCGGCAAAGGCTATCAGCATTTTTTGTGTTTCGGCATCCAATTTAACTGCATCTTCCAGCAAATCGCCTTTAAGCTGTGAATTTGTATGCAGAGTCGGATAACCTAGTTTTTTGAAACGCTCTTCTTGAATTTTGCGCGCGGCAACCACTCTTTGCCTAATAACCGCAGAGCTTTCGCCTTTTTTAACTTCTGACATTTCCCACGGGCTGACCGGCGGCACCTGAATATGAATATCGAATCTATCCATCAGCGGACCGGAAATACGTGATTGATATTCTTCGGCGCACTTTGGAGCGCGCGAGCATTCTTGTCCCTGACACCCCAAATAGCCGCAGCGGCACGGATTCATAGCCGCAATCAGCTGAAAATTTGCCGGATATTGCGTGTGGCAATTAACGCGTGAAATACTGACATAACCGGTTTCAATCGGTTGCCGCAGCGCTTCTAGCGTGGCGCGGTTAAATTCCGGCAGCTCATCTAAAAACAACACACCGTTATGCGCTAACGATATTTCACCGGGGACGCCTTTGCGTCCGCCGCCGATTAATGCCGGTGTGGAGGCGTTGTGGTGCGGGTCGCGGTATGGGCGTTCAAAACTGATTTCACCGTTTTTCAATTCTCCGGCAATAGAATGAATCATACAAGTTTCCAACGCTTCTTCTGTGGTGAGCGGCGGCAAAATTGTTGTCAAACGAGAGGCCAGCATAGATTTGCCGGCTCCAGGTGTGCCAACCATCAGCATATTATGCGCTCCGGCCGCAGAGATTTCCAACGCACGTTTTGCCGTTTCTTGCCCTTTTACATCAGACATATCCAAAGTAGAAGCTTGGCTTTTTCTTTGACGAGCGATTGGCTTTGGCAGTTGCTGCACACCTTTAAAATGATTGATTAAAGAAAGCAAGCTCGGCGCAGCCACAATATCTGTCAGCCCCGACCAAACCGCTTCACTCCCCTCTATTTCCGGACAAACCAAGCCTTTGTTACGGCGATTTGCATGTATAGCCACAGGCAAAACTCCGTTTACCGGCATAATAGCACCATCCAAACCCAATTCGCCAATAACAATATAATTAGCAATTTCTTCCGCCGGAACAATTCCCAGTCCTGCCAAAATAGCCAGCGCTATCGGCAAATCAAAATGAGAGCCTTCTTTAAGTAAATCGGCAGGAGCAAGATTGATGATAATACGTTTTGCCGGCAGCTCCAAACCAATAGAATTTAAGGCCGCCCGCACACGTTCTTTGCTTTCGGCAATAGTTTTATCCGGCAACCCCACAATATTAAAAGCCGGAATGCCGGACGAAATTTGCAATTGCAAATCCACATCCAGCGTATCCAATCCGTTAAAAGCTATTGTATTAACATGCGCCTGCATACAAAACTCCTACCATCTCGGCACTGTTTCGCCATTGCGCCAACGCCGCGTCGGATAAGTGCCTTTTTTCAATATATCATATTTAGCCGGCATAGTCGGTACATTTCTAAGCTGTGTGTAACCAGCGCATTCCAAGCGAGAAATACATTCGTTCATTTCATCGTCCGTACCGCGGCAATAAGCCAAAACTCGAGTTTGCAAATTTTGCATCACCACTTGACGCGGCATATACTTATTATTTATAACGTGCGGAAATTCCCCTTCAATATCGTCGGGATCAATTTCTTCATCTTCGTCATTTTCATCTTCGTTTTCGCCGGACGCATTTTCGACCATTGGCGCACTTTCAACCATTGGCGTTTCGGCAGTCATCACACACCCCGGAACCTGATAAGCTCCGGCATCGTCATATACCACCACCGTTGTTTCTTGCAAACAAGGAGGATACGCATATTCATCAACATATTCCACGGCTTGCGACTCAACATATTGCGGCTGCTGCATTTGCGGCTCAACATATTGCGGCTGCTGCATTTGCGGCTCTGCGTATTGCATATTTGGCGCCGGCTGCTGTTCAGAGCGCGATTCTGGATCAATCTCCACACAAGCGCTAAAACCAAGCATTGCCAGCAAAGCCCAAAAAATTTTATAAAACTTTATCATTTTTCCTCTTTTTAAAGCCATTTTTATTCAGCATAACGGCAAAATGTTAAAATTATATTTAAGAATCGGCCTCAAACAAGAAAAAAATCCTTGCATTTACAGCCGGTTTGTGTATATTAGCAAGCGTCCCTTGCCGAATGTTTTATAGTTCGGCTATACATTAACCGACCCCGCCAAGGGTCATTTGTTGAGTAATCCATAAGGAGATATTAAAATATGGCAAATTATGAAAGCGTTTTAATCGCTCGTCAGGATCTCGGCGCTTCTCAAATTAACACTCTCGTTTCTGAATTGAGCGAAGTGATTAAAAAAGAAGGCGGAGAAGTAGTAAAAGTTGATAACTGGGGCTTGAAAAACCTCGCTTACCGCATCAAAAAAAACCGTAAAGGTTACTATGTTTTGTTAAACATTGTTGCTCCGGCTAAAGCTGTTGCAGAATATGAAAGACTCGTTAGATTGAACGAAGATATCATTCGTTACATGACTGTAAGAGTAGAAGATTTCAACAACGATGTAGCTTCTGAAGAAGATGCTGCTGTTGCAGAAGCATAAGGAGTTTATGACAATGGCTAAACAAACATTTTTCAAAAGAAAAACTTGCCCGTTCTCTGGTGAAAACGGCTTGAAAATTGATTATAAAGATGTAAAACTTCTGTCTCGTTACGTTTCAGAAAAAGGTAAAATTATTCCTTCACGCATCACTTCTGTTTCGGCTAAAAAACAAAGAGAATTAGCCCGCGCTATCAAACGCGCTCGCTATATTGCTTTGTTACCTTATGTTGCTATGTAGGAGGATATGATGGAAGTAATTTTACTCGAACACGTAGAAAAATTGGGCAGAATGGGCGATAAAGTAAACGTAAAAAACGGTTATGCCCGTAACTATTTGTTGCCTCAAGGCAAAGCTTTGCGCGCAACAGATACCAACATGGCTTATTTTGAAGCTCAGAAAGCAGCTTTAGAAGCTCACAACCAAGAATTGTTTGAAACCGCTTCTAAATTGGCTGAATCTTTGAACGGCTTTAACGCTGTTTTGATTCGTCAAGCTGCAGAAACCGGTCAATTGTATGGTTCTGTAACCATTCGTGACATTGCCGCTGCTATTAAAGACGCTGGCTTTGATGTTGCTCGTCGTTATGTTTATTTGGAAAAACCAATCAAAGATTTGGGTATTTACCAAGTAAAATTGAACTTGCACCCTGAAGTTTCTCAGACTATTCTGATTAACATTGCCAGAACTTCTGAAGAAGCTAAAAAGCAAGCTAAAGCTTATAATCAAGAATAAAATCTTAATTTATAAGTTGAAACATTTTCCCCTTCACCGCAAGATGAAGGGGATTTTTTATGATGTTTATTTTTCATTGTCCTTTACCGACCACAGCCAGCAGGGTGTTGTCGGCGAGAATGACATTGAGAGTGGAGGCGTAAAAAAACGTTAGCAACAAGTGTTGCATTATCGTCCAGAGCGCCATTACTTTCGTTGTCATACTTGGGTGGCACACCCCACAGGATGTGCCAATCCCGAGTATCCATAACGCCATTGCGGAAGCAATGGCAATGTGCGTTGCCGTGGGCAACAAGGTCGTGGATTCTCCAGTCTGCCTCAGCCTATAAAGCGGCATGAGGCGCTGAAGAATGACGTTGAGAGTGGAGGCGTAAAAAAACAAAAGGCGGGGATAAATCCACCCCGCCTATTTTATATACATACATTACTGTTAGTTTTAATTCCCTGTGCAGGTTACATCCCCTTGAGGTACTCCTGTATAGCTAAATTGTACGCTATAAGTTGTTCCAGCTTCAAATTTGACTTTAGCACAACCGTCTCTAAGAGGTGTTTTATCAAAATCTATTATTGTATCGACCATCGCTGGATATATGTCTACATATACAGTTTTGAGTGATGGCGTCGGAGAGTAACCGCCATATTGTCCCGACGTATGTGTTCTAAAGCAAAGATAATATGTTCCTGCTGGAAATTGTTGTAATGAATCATCCAAAGATCTTCCATCTTCTCCTTTTACTGTTTTTGCAGGACCTCCAGGAAAATCATCATCTCTGATATCACTCAAATATGCATATGTAGACATACTATAACCAGGATTGCTCGGATGACGGCAAGAGAACGACCGTATTGTATGTTCGTCTATTTTAATCAAGAAACCATACATTTCTTGTTTATAACAATTACCAACTTTTGTGCATTTTACAGAATATTCTTTGGTATCTGTCATGCATGCATCTTCTGATGAATACATACCTGCATCCTCGCATGTTTGATAGCACCAATTACTATCACGCTTTGTACACTTCAAAGATTGGCTTTCATTGGCTTTCAGGCAGTCATCTTCTGTTTTATAAAATCTTCTGTCTAAATCACATTCACAAGTGCCAAACTCCATGCTTTCTACTTTTAATTTTTTAACATTATATCCTTCACTTGTACATGTGCGCGTGAATATTCTGCCTTTTTTGGTATCACAATATTGTTTGCTAGTGTCTGTACAAATTGTTTCATAACGAAGTTGGTGGTTATCATCATAGCATGTTTTAGAATCTTTGCTTATTTTATTAAATAAATGATAATCTTTTTCGTCAATAACGTAATATAATGCACTCTTAATACTTTGACTTTGGAATCTACCATATAAATCGCGAATTTTATCATAATCATAAGCATTAATATCATTAGGATTAAACTTTGAAATTGAATGCGTGTCCAAAGTCGTTAACTGAGTAAACTCATACTTACAAATGTTTGCTTTTTTACAAGTACCCCATTTATCTCCTTTGACCTCAAAGCCATTGTTATAAGTATCACTTACACAACCATTTGGAATAAACTCATCACCCTCATTCTTACACAAAGATTCTGGAGTTCCTTCGCATATGGTTTGATATTTGGTTACCTTATTTTCATCAACACAAGTTGCAGACGTGTTGCTGATTCTATTTATGGCCACATTTACAAGGTAACTTTTTAACGTACTGCTTCCGCTTTTATAATCTCTGCTCTGACCAATGAAATAAACAGATTTTACCTTAGAAAGAAGTGCATACACACAACTATCATCACTGCCTATAACCTCTGAACTACCGCAGGAATCATTTTTTGTGGCTTGACGATACTCATAAGTACAGCCCACCGGTTTATCTTCGCAAGTGTAGCAAGGTCCGTCGGCGGCGGAATCTGTTCCCTCTACTTTTTTAGCCTCTTTATTTGAGCCGCAAGTGTTTTGATTTGCCGCGTTTTTATATGCTGCGTTTATTGCAGAGCAAGCTTGAGGCTCACAAGTAGAACATACACCGTCTTTGCCGGTAACGCCGGCGTCTTTACGGTCGGTATATTGCGGGCAAGTGTCCTTTGGACCATAATACAAATTGCTGATATATTTACACTCTTTTTTAGGTGTGCATTTGTAGCAAGGACCGTCTGAAGCCTCTAAAGTATTAGGGACGGTTCCTGAATCTTCATCAGTAGCACAAGGTGTGTTTTTGTAACCTTGTTCAGAACAGGTTTTCGGCTGCGAGTACCAGCATTTTACGCCGTCAACATCTTGGCTCAGACATTTTTTATCCGGATTTTCATTTTTGCACTTACGTTCGCTGTCATAAGCGCATTTTGGATAATAACAGCCAGAATTAAGAGTACAGGTTTGGGCGGTTTTGTTGGTTCGAGCCTCCAAACAAGCTGCCTCTGTTTCATAACCGCCATAAGTGGCGCAAGTTATTTGCACCTCTGGCACATCAACATCACCTTCGCCACAGTCAGTCGAGTCTGGCAAAAAGCAAACTCTAGCTGTTGCAGAAGACGCATAAAATATGCCTCCGCCAAAGATTAACAACGCCAATATAAGTCGTTGTATTTTCAATAAATGTTTACACATAATAGCCTCCTATATAGTTGGTTTTGTGTGTAAAAAAAACGATCATTTTTTTTACACACAAAAATTGCACTTTTTTTAAAGTTTTTAATTGTTACAGAATTGTGACAAAACAACACAAACTCAAATAATTATTGAATTTTGGAGTAAAATCAGGTAGACTAAAGACACTAGGAATAGTGTGTGTAAAAAAAATGATCGTTTTTTTTACACATATTGACTTAACAAACTTAAGGAGATATGCGATGTTTACGCTAAAACTTTTACTTAAACGTTCGTGTTGGACGTTTATCTTTATGGCGTTAGCTTTGCCAGTGTCGGCTAGAGTTTGCTTTTTGCCAGACTCGACTGATTGCGGCGAAGGTGATGTTGATGTGCCAGAGGTGCAAATAACTTGCGCCACTTATGGCGGTTATGAAACAGAGGCAGCTTGTTTGGAGGCTCGAACCAACAAAACCGCCCAAACCTGTACTCTTAATTCTGGCTGTTATTATCCAAAATGCGCTTATGACAGCGAACGTAAGTGCAAAAATGAAAATCCGGATAAAAAATGTCTGAGCCAAGATGTTGACGGCGTAAAATGCTGGTACTCGCAGCCGAAAACCTGTTCTGAACAAGGTTACAAAAACACACCTTGTGCTACTGATGAAGATTCAGGAACCGTCCCTAATACTTTAGAGGCTTCAGACGGTCCTTGCTACAAATGCACACCTAAAAAAGAGTGTAAATATATCAGCAATTTGTATTATGGTCCAAAGGACACTTGCCCGCAATATACCGACCGTAAAGACGCCGGCGTTACCGGCAAAGACGGTGTATGTTCTACTTGTGAGCCTCAAGCTTGCACTGCAATAAACACAGCATATAAAAACGCGGCAAATCAAAACACTTGCGGTTCGGATAAAACGCCTACACCAGTAGCTGGAACAGAGAATACCGCCGACGGCCCTTGCTACACTTGCGAAGATAAACCTGCCGGCTGTACTTATCAGTATACACATTTAACAAATAGTATAACAGATTATATCAGAGGTGGATTAGACGGGCAAATATTGCGATTTGGCAAAGATGGTCCAACATGTAAAAATGAAGATGATAAGCGTACTATATATCAAACTTGCGCCCAATACAATAATAGTAATTCATATACGTGCGGAAAGTCTGGTCCTAGTTGCAATGCTAGTGAAGCTGGAAAAACTTGCAAAGTGACACAGGAATGTCGTCTTCATTATAATTGTGAAGTAGGTACAAAGTGTTGGGATATTCTATCAGCAAACGAATCTATTGAAAAGGGGGGCATGGGATATCCTTATGTAGTAACCATTTACAATAAAATTAGTAATACATCAGCCAGTTGTACAAATCCATACAATGTAATTATGTATGAAACTCTTTGTGAAGGTACTCCAAGGTCTAAATGTAATAAGAAGTTTACACCAAATGGTTGCGAAAGTGATTCTTATAGTATTTATTCCGTCTATGATAATAAACAATTAAATGTTGTAGGTGATAAATTTGGCGATTGTGGATGTGATACAAGTAACGGATTGTATGATACAGTGGGAGAGTGTGAAAAAGCCAATGAAGGAGCATCATTAAAGTGCACAGGAAAAGGTATGTGCTACCAAACATGTGAGGCTGCTGGTATGTATTCAACCAAAGAGGCATGTAAAAAAGCTAGTCAAAAATATACTGAGTGTAAATCTGATGCTGTTGGCAGTTGTTACGTACCGATCAAAAAAGGTTGGGGAATACATTATGGCGCTAATTATGAGAAGGCATACGACAGGACTTATATATGCTACGATGGTGGTACTCCTATGGACACAGATTGGACTGCGTCAGTATTGGTACGTAATAAGAATTTTACTAATAGTTGGAAAGATGCAGAAGATTTAAATGGCGATACATATACGTATATACACGAGGCAAAAGGTGAGCTACGCTACCCTGCTGGAGAGTATAAAATAAACCTAGGAACTAGGTATGAACGTTATATGTATGTTGATAGAATGACTTTACGTAAAGGCAGCGGTGAATATTGCATTTATGAATGGAATTCTAACGCTAGACGATATGATTTTGAGACAACCGGTGATTTCTGTTCCGCTACAGTTGATTGGACTGGAAGAAATATAATTGGTATTTTGGCCACATTTGAAGAAGGTGAGGAATATTATGTTACGGCTGGCATGTCGCCAAATGGGTACGAATGCAAGCTAAAGAAATATGTATATCCTAATCATTAGAATGTAGTTAAAGGCGGGGTGGATTTATCCCCGCCTTTCGTTTTCTCACTTTTTTTGAAACGTCATTCTGTTACGCTTTTTTTACGCCTCCGCTCGCAATGTCATTCTTCAGAGCCTCATGCCGCTTTATAGGCTGAGGCAGACTGGAGAATCCACAACTTTGTTGCCCTTGGCAACGCATATTGACATTGCTGCCGCAATGACATTAAAACCGACACAGTTTTTTCGTTTTTCAACACCAGTCATCCTAGGCCTTGTGCCTAGGATCTTCTGGCAACAAACACCTAACCTATTCTATCAACAAACCCCATTTTCCGTTTTTTACTCCAGTCATCCTAGGCCTTGTGCCTAGGATCTTGCCACAACAAACACCGAACCTATTCAATGAATTAGCCTTATTATTGCATAAGGAGTATGCTCGCACAAGATTATCGGGACAGGCCCGATAATGACGGGTGCCCAAAACACTACTTTAGTGTTTGCCGCAATGGCGGGGAATGACATAGAGAGGAATAGAGAGAAATGGCGATGAAGGTGCTGCTAGCTAAAAAATTCAATCATTCTTTTCATTTTTTCTTGCAGAAAAATGATTTTTATGCTATATTAGCTACGTTTTTCAAGTATTATGGTTATTAGTGTGTGATTTGTCTTATTACGTTTACTGCGTTTTTATGATGTTTTCTGCATAATTTCTGTTACTTGATTTTTTTATTCATCAAAAAGAGAGAACGGGATATGTTACAGGACATCTCTCTTAAAATTAACCCGTAGATGTTATGACAAAATTTGAAAAAATTTGGTATGTTTGCGTATTTATTGCAGCTGTAGGCATTGTTGTGTTTTGGATTGCAGGTTTTATGGGCAACCTCGTTGTGTCTACCACAAGTTTTTTTGGTGCCGGCGCATTTGCTGTTGTCGCGATTATCGCTAAAGCCTTGCAATATCATCACGAAAAATGGTATGGCTGCGCTGATTAATCTGCCCATGCCGAATTTCAAGATTACTGTCAAAAGCAGTAATCTTTTTTTGTATAAAAAAACAGCTCTAAACCCAAAGTTTAGAACCTTCAAAACGCAAAAGCGGTCGGGGAGTTCGCAAATCACAATTCAGAAATGATTTCTTACACCTTTGAAAGCACTAGAACCGAATAATGCTTTTTGTACATACATGTAAGACTCCCCAGCCATGCTGAGATAGAGATATATTATTTATCGGGCAATATACAAGCCCTCTGAATTATTTCTTTGCGAACATAACAGCAATCATATTCATTTCAAACATAACCGCTATATTTTAAAAATATATAAAATTTTATAACATAAAGCAACAACTTTTTCTGAACTGCTTAAATTTTATTTGCTTATCGGCTAAAACGCTTGGCAAAAACAAACTTATCTTCACCATTAATTTGCTTTATATTTTCATTTTGCAAAATATGAGGTAATTCCACAGAAACAAAGGTGCTGCGCGGATCCGCTCCGGTCACAAAAGCCAAAACATTACCCGAAGCCGCCGCAATAAAGCGTTTTGACGCCAACGCCCAAACTTTTAAAATCTCCGAATCCGGACAGCCGCTGCCGGTTTCCAACCCCAATGCAATCAGCTTTTTTCCACAAGGAGTGTCATCTAAAGTATAGCATTCCTTATGCTCATCAAGATACGCCATCGCAGCGTCTTTATTTTTGCGCGTCGGCAAATAGCTGATACTATACAGCACAACGCTATTCGGCGGCGTGGAAACATCTTCGGTTTCGGCAATTATATAGGCATCTTCAAGTTTATTCATAGCGCAACCTAACCCCCTAGCGAATCGCTAATTATGCGTTTTCTGCCGCTGTTTCAGCTGGCTTTTCAGCGGTGCGGCGGTGAATAACCCGACGGCGCGGTTTAGGCTCCGGCTCCGCTGAAGAATCGGGAGTTTCTGCCTCAGCTGCATTTTCTTTGGCCGAAACATCAACCACCGTAAAGCTACGTCTTTTTCTTGGCTTTTCTGCAGTTTTCTTTACTTCTGTTTCTGTCATGGTCTGCGGAGCTGCAGCTTCGGTTTCAACCAAATTATTTTCCGGAGTTTCAACGCTATTATTTTCGGTCGACTGAATTTCTGCTGTTTTTTCGGCTGACGGCTCAGGAGCTTGATTTTGCGGGTTATTTTGTTCAACCGCATTGTCTTTATTTTGATTTTTACGCTCGTTTATTTCTGTCACGATTTTGCGATAATGCTCAGCATATTGGCGAAAAACCTCCATTTGCACATAGTCGCCGTTGTTGTGCGCTTCTTTTGCCAGCTCATTATATTTTTTTATCAAATCTAAAGCCGTACCGCTCAATTTTCCGGCAGAGCTGACGCTATCAAACTTATAATTCAGGGAATATATCGTATTTCCACGAAACTTATTGTTATTGTTTATTTTTTTCATATAAAAACCATTCTAAAAAACCGATTAATCGGTGCTGTAATTAAACAAATTTTCGGACGAACAGAAGATATCCGATAATTTTTTATACCCATTATAAAAAAATTATGCAACTTTTTTTTGCAAAATTACACAGCGTTCAATACCGGCTAAATCCGGCACAATACAGCACAGCTCCAGCTGTCTGGCCATAAAAATTTGCGCCACGCGGCGTGCCTGTCCCTGCCCTACTTCCAACAAAATATAGGCGTTATCAGACAGCAAAAAGGGTGCAAGTTCGGCTATTTTTTCATAACAATCATAGCCGCTGTTTCCGCCGTCTAAAGCCAGCATGGGGTCATAGTTTTTAACCTCTGGTTCCAGCTGTTCAATCTCCAAACGCGGAATATACGGAGGATTAGACACAACCATTTGAAACGTCGTTGAAAAATGCTGCAAAAAATCTTTATCCAACCAGCCGGCATTGATAAAATTCAGCCTGTTTTGCAAATTTAGATTTGCGGCGTTTTCTTGTGCCGTTTGCAAAGCTTGGGCAGAAATATCCACCGCTACGCCCCGCATTTTTTCTCTTTCCACCAAAATAGATTCTATGATACACCCGCTGCCTGTGCCCAAATCCAAAATTTTTCCGGTGCTGTCCAGTGGCAAAAGTTCAAGCGCTTTTTCAACTAAAATTTCTGTATCCGGACGCGGTGACAGCACGTTTTCATTAGTGATAAACTCATTTTTATAAAAACCCTTTTTACCAAGGATTTTATCCAACGGACAATGCGACAAGCGTTTTTTCACCAACTTTTCAATTTGTTGTTTTTGTTCATAATTTACTTCGCAGCCGGAGTATATTTCTGCAATGTCCTTTTGCAGAACAAATGCAAAAATTTCCCTCGCCTCCAAACGCGGACTAGCTACTTTTTCTTGCGCCAATCGGGCGACAATGTCACTAAAAAAATCCATATTTTAAGCCGCCGAAGACATGGCAGCCTTGACTTCTGCCGAAAGTTTTTCAAAAGCTTTTTTTTCTATTTGGCGCACGCGCTCGCGGCTGATATTAAATTTGGCGCCGATATCTTCCAAAGTTTGCGGAGAATCGGTTAACATTCTGTTTTTGACAATATATTGTTCGCGGTCATTCAGTTTAGCCAAGCAGGTCTGTAAAATTTTACGACGCACCTCGGCTTCTTGTTTTTGTTCAAGTCGCCCCTCAATATTTTGAGTTTTATCGGCCAGCAAATCAATTTTTTCCATCTGCTCATCATCATTGTTGTGGGCCGCCGTGTTCAAAGAGGTGTCACCGCCAATGCGCTGATTCATTTCGATCACGTCTTTTTCATCTACCACCAATTCTTGGGCTATTTGTTTGACCACAGATGGCTCTAGTTCTTTGTTTTCATAAATTCCCAAACGAGCCTTTATGCGCCCTAAATTATAAAACAATTTTTTCTGCGCCGCCACCGTGCCAATTTTAACCAACGACCATGAACGCAGCACAAAATCGTTCAAAGCCGCTTTTATCCATAAAATTGCATACGTTGAAAGCCGCACATTTTTGTTTGTATCAAACTTTTTCACCGCCTGCATCAACCCAATATTCGCTTCGGAAATCAAATCGGCTGTCGGAAGTCCATAACGGCGATAGGTCAGCGCAATTTTCACCGCCAAACGCAAATGCGAGGTAATAAGCTTTTGCGCCGCCGCTAAATCTCCGTTTTCTTTAAAATTACGCAGCAACTGGTTTTCTTCTTCTTCACTCAAAACCGGAAATTTGCGGATTTCTTCAAGATAAGCATGCAGACTATTTTCTTCCGTCAAAACCGGAAGATTGCTTTTAGGCTCATAAACCACAAGATTTTTGTGTTCGGTACTCAAGTTCATCACCAGTTATAGATAAATGACGCGTTATCCAAATTTTCGGTAGAAGTCATCAGGTTTGTAACCACAATTTTATAGAAATTTAAATACGGATAAATAATAACGTAAACATTTTTAAAGTTATTTTCGGCAGCTTCATTTGATGATTTGCAAATATGTTTAATTTCACGATGTTCGTTGATACGCAAAAAAGCATCTGCCGAAGCGGCATTAAAATCTTGTTTAGCATCAATTTTTTGGTCGGTAACATCTTCAAAATCCTGCATATTTCTAACCATTAAAATACGCTCACGCTTTTGAACAACCGATCTAACACTTTTTTCTTGCAAACTATTGAGAATAAAGTTTTCAACTTGTTGTTTAAGGTTTTTAGAATCGCAAGGCAAATCCGGAAGCTGGAAATCTTCTTCTATATAATCCAAATCCGAACTATTTTCTTGCTGTCGTTCACTTTCTGACATTCTTACCGTCAATGGTTTGATATCAGCGCTTGAATCAAAAACATCGTCTTCCTTTTTTAGTTCAACATGCTTAATTTCATTAGTAACTGTACCATAGCGGATAATATCTTCCGCTTTAGCCTCGCTAAAAACGCCATATAACACAGCTGTAAATGTCAGAAAAGCAAACAGACTTTTATTCATATTTTTTCCTTAAAAACTAATTGATTTCGGGGTACGAGGGAACGGAATCGTATCACGAATATTGGCAATACCGGTTACCAACATCATCATACGCTCAAATCCCAAACCGAATCCAGCATGCGGAACACTACCATATTTGCGGGAATCCAGATACCAAGAATAATTTTCAATATCCATGCCAAGCTCTTTGATACGAGACACCAAAACGTCATAACGGTCTTCACGCTGCGAACCACCGATAAGCTCGCCAATTCTCGGAACTAAAACATCCATAGCAGCCACAGTTTTGCCATCATCATTTAAGCGCATATAAAACGCTTTGATTTCTTTTGGATAATCGCGCACGATAACCGGACGTTTGAAGTGTTCTTCGGCCAAAAATCTCTCATGTTCTGTTTGTAAATCAATGCCGTATTCAGGTTCGTATTCAAATTTGTGGCCGGATTTTTTCATAATTTCGATAGCTTCGGTATATGTAATACGAGCAAAACCATTTTCTACAATGTTTGAAAGTGTGGATTTCAAAGTCGGATCAACGAATTTTTCAAACAAATCTAAATCATCGGCGCAGTTTTCCATAATATCTTTAACACAATAGCGCACCATATCTTCGGCCAAATTCATATCATCAGACAAATCAGCAAAAGCCATTTCCGGCTCAATCATCCAAAATTCGGCGGCATGACGCTGAGTGTTAGAGTTTTCGGCACGGAAAGTCGGACCAAATGTATAAATGTCGCCCAAAGCGCAGGCAAACATTTCGCCGTTCAACTGACCGGAAACCGTCAAACGTGCTTCTTTGCCAAAAAAGTCTTTGCTATAATCGATTTCTCCGTTTGGCAGTTTCGGCGGATTTTTCAAATCTAAAGTTGTTACTTGAAACATTTCGCCGGCACCTTCGCAGTCAGACGCCGTAATAAGCGGAGTGTGCACATAATCAAAACCGCGGCTCTGGAAAAAGTTGTGAATAGCATATGACAAGCGAGAACGTACGCGGAAAGCGGCACCGTATTTATTTGTACGCGGGCGCAGGTGTGCAACCGTGCGTAAAAATTCATCGGTCATACCTTTCTTTTGCAAAGGATAATCATCCGGAGCAACGCTATAAATTGTCACCTCTTTTGCCACAACCTCATATTTTTGTTTACCACCGGCAGACTCCACCAACGCACCGATAATAGCCACAGACGAGCCGGTAGTCAGTTTTTTAACATCATTATAATTAGCAAGGGTATTATTGGCGATAACCTGAATATTTTTCAGGCATGAGCCATCATTAACTTCTATAAAAGAAAAATCTTTTGAATCGCGTTTTGTTTTAACCCAGCCTTTGAGCAGAACTTCATCTTGAGTTGTCTCAGAGGCGAGCAGTTGTTTGATTTTAGTTCTTTTTAACATTTTACCCTCTAATTAATAAATTTACAAAATCTTTTGCACTATATAACATTCATCTTTAATTGTCCAGTCTTGACAAATGTTTTCTTATATATAATTATGTAAACAGTTTAATTTAGGAGAAACAATATGACAAATAAATTATCAATTTTATTGCCAGCTTTATTAGCCGTTGCCGCCTGCGCTCCAAGCATTGGAAGCAACGATTACGGCTATTCATCAGTTGGACAAGCCAGCAGCGCTTTTCCTTGCACGGTTTTATCCGTTCGCTCGGTTAATGTAAACAGCAGCGGCGGAACGGGAACGGTTATCGGCGGTCTAGCCGGTGGTGTTGCCGGTTCAACCATCGGTCACGGAAGCAGTGCTTCTATTTTGGGAGCTTTAGGCGGAGCGGCTGCCGGCGCGTTGGTAGGTAATGCAGCCGAAAAGGGAATTATGTCGCAGGGCGGTTATGAGTATGTGGTTAGAACTGACAATGGTCAAACTTACAGCGTAACTCAAGGTACAGATAATTTGATTGCCGCCGGTCAAAGATGTATGTTAATTAACGGCAACCCGTCAAGAATTATCCCTTATTATTGATAATTTTTGCAAAAAAATGTTGCGAAACAAAAATAATCGGTTAATATACCGATTGTTTTGGATAGATGGCCGAGTGGCCTAAGGCGCACGATTGGAAATCGTGTATACCTCTAAAGGGTATCGAGGGTTCGAATCCCTCTCTATCCGCCAATAACAAAAAAGCTCGTCTTTAGACGGGCTTTTTTGTTATTCTGACGGGTAAGGGATTTGAACCCGAAAAAGAGGGTTCGACTAGGACGAGAGGCGGATGGAAATACGCCGGTGAGGCACAGCCGAGCGAGGACGCAGCGGCGAAGCGCCAGCGCAGCCAATCCCTCTCAAAGCTCGTCTTTAGACGGGCTTTTTTGTTATTCTGACGGGTAAGGGATTTGAACCCGAAAAAGAGGGTTCGACTAGGACGAGAGGCGGATGGAAATACGCCGGTGAGGCACAGCCGAGCGAGGACGCAGCGGCGAAGCGCCAGCGCAGCCAATCCCTCTCAAAGCTCGTCTTTAGACGGGCTTTTTTGTTATTCTGACGGGTAAGGGATTTGAACCCGAAAAAGAGGGTTCGACTAGGACGAGAGGCGGATGGAAATACGCCGGTGAGGCACAGCCGAGCGAGGACGCAGCGGCGAAGCGCCAGCGCAGCCAATCCCTCTCAAAGCTCGTCTTTAGACGGGCTTTTTTGTTATTCTGACGGGTAAGGGATTTGAACCCGAAAAAAAGGGTTCGACTAGGACGAGAGGCGGATGGAAATACGCCGGTGAGGCATAGCCGAACGAGGACGCAGCGGCGAAGCGTCAGCGCAGCCAATCCCTCTCTATCCCCAAAAAAGATAACCCCACGTTTTATGTGCGGGGCTATTTTACTGATTAAATATAATTTTCTCTACTTAGCTTATACAAATATCAATTGATAAACTGTGGAAAACTTATTAGACTTTAAATGTGCATTTTTTTGACAAATTGCATTTTTTATCTTGACAAAAGAATTTTTTTTTGTTAAATATGTATCTGTTGAATGAATAATTATGTGCCAATTTTTTTAGCTATGGCTTTGTTTTTTAACATTGCTGTAAATGTCATCATAGTCTTTTTCATCCGTTGTGAAACAGATAAAAGACGTTTTGGTGAAATATTTTTTCACTATCTCTAAAATTTTAAGGGTTACTTCTGTTTTGTTGCGAAACACGGCAGAAGTTTTTTAGAGAACACATCCTAATCAAATATATATAATTTTGGCGACAATGTCCCCAAAATGTTTGCCTCGCTTTTTTGTTCTGTTTCAGATCAAAGCGAGGCTTTTTTGTTTAGAATAAATATATATACTATTGAGCTTTAAATTGTAAAAACCGCCGTATTTTATCCAACACGGCGGTTTTTTAATAGCAGTTATAGAAATTATTGAGCGTTAATCAACGTAATTTCTACACGGCGGTTTTGTGCTTTGCCATCAGCTGTGGCATTTGAGGCAATCGGATTAGCAGCTCCTGCCCCATATGAGCTGATACGGCTACCCTGCACTCCACGCAAAGCCAGATAATTGGCAACTGCTGCAGCACGACGCTCTGACAACGGCTGATTAATTTTATCGTTGCCGGTGCTGTCGGTGTAACCAACAATCTGCAATCTGGTTTTGTCATATTCTTTAGCCACTAAAGCAACCGAATCAAGTACATTGTTGGCAGATGTTTTAATAACAGATTCATTTGTGTTGAACGTAATGCTGTTTGGCATAATCAAACGAATATTATCGCCATCACGCGCAACCTGCACGCCGGTTCCGGTTAATTTTTGACGCAGCTTGCTGGCTTGAATATCCATATATCCCCCAGCTGCCGCACCTGTAGCTCCGCCGATACCGGCACCAATCAAAGCACCTTTTTCACCGCCGATTAAAGCGCCGATTCCGGCTCCGGCAGCAGCGCCGATACCTGTTCCCCACGCGGTTTTAGCAACTTTGCTTTCTCCGGTATAAGGATCAGTAGCGCAAGCAGACATAAAACATACGGCAACCAAACTTAAAATTATTTTTTTCATTTTTATCTCCTTAAAAATTTGCAATACGAGCCAAAGCTTCTTCAACTTTTGCCTTGTTTTCCTGTGCTTCGGCCTGACGGCGTTTTTCTTCGGCAACCACCGCCGCCGGAGCTTTAGCAACAAAGCTTTCGTTATTTAGCTTACGGCTGTAGCCTTCCAAGTTTTTATTTAATGTTTCTAATTCTTTTTGCAAACGTGCGCGCTCTGCTTCAAAATCAACAACGCCTTTCAACGGAATCAAAATTGCGGCTTCACGGCTAACAGTCTGCACCATATCTTTTGTGACTTCACGATTGCCCAAAGCGTCTAATTCTTCCAAGCGTGCCAGTTTGCAAATCAAAGCTTTTTGACGTTCTACCACAGACAATGTTTCTGCCGCTGCATCTTTCACAAACGCGTGCAACTTGGCGCCGGCTGGCAAATTCATAGCTGAACGCAAAGAACGAATAGCGGAAATAATGTCAATCGCACGGTCAATTTCATTTTTATCCGCACCGTTAACTGTTTCATCTGTTGGCCATGCGGCATGAATCAGTTTACCTGAACGAATCGTCAAATTATCCCACAATTCTTCGGTAATAAACGGCATAAACGGGTGCAACATTACCAAAATTCTATCCAGTGTCCAAGCTGTAACCGCACGGATTTCCTTAATTTCATCGGCATTTTCGCCATAGAAAATCGGTTTAATCAATTCAATATACCAATCGCAGAAGGTACCCCAAATAAATTGGTAAACCGCATTTGCCGCATCAGAAAAACGGAAGTTGTTTAAGTTTTCTGTCACTTCGATAGAGGCTTCTTTGGCTTTTGCCATAATCCATTTGCTGATTTCGAGTTTAGCTGATGTTACATCAAAGTCTTTAACCGAATAGCATTCGTTCATTTCACAAAAACGAGCGGCGTTCCACAATTTTGTAGCAAAATTACGATAACCTTGAATACGCGAATCCGACAAATTGATGTCGCGTCCCTGTGTTTCCATGGCCGCCATAAAGAAGCGCAAAGCGTCGGCGCCGTATTTTTCAATTGTTTCCATCGGGTCAACAGTGTTGCCTTTAGACTTGCTCATCTTACGGCCTTGCTCGTCACGCACCAAACCGTGAATATAGCATTTTTTGAACGGCACGCGCTTCATCATATACATGCTCATCATCATCATGCGGGCAACCCAGAAGAAAATGATGTCAAAACCTGTAACCAAAACCGAAGTCGGATAAAATGTCTTTAAGAACTCGGTTTCATCAGGCCAGCCCATAGTTGAAAACGCCCATAAACCTGAAGAAAACCAGGTATCCAACACATCGGTTTCACGTGTCAATTCAACCTCTTTGCCATAGTGCTTGGCCGCGGCTGCTTTAGCCTCTTCTTCATTTTCTTCACAGAAAATTTCATCATCCGGACCATACCAAATCGGCATTTGATGTCCCCACCAAAGTTGGCGAGAAATACACCACGGCTGAATATTGCGCATCCATTCAAAATATGTTTTTTCATAGCTCTTTGGCACAAATTGCATATCGCCGTCTTCCACCGCTTTAATCGCAGCAACAGCCAATTTCGGAGCATCTACAAACCATTGGTCGGTCATCAAAGGTTCAATAACCACACCGCTGCGGTCACCGTACGGAATAACCATCGGATGGTCTTCAATTTTATCCATCAATCCCAACTCGGTCAATTTTTCAATCGTTTTAGCACGAGCTTCCATAGTGGTTAAACCAGCATATGGAGTGTTTTCATTCATCGTCGCATCAGGATTCAAAACGTTAATCATCGGCAGATTGTGGCGCTTGCCGACTTCAAAGTCGTTAAAATCATGCGCCGGAGTAATTTTTACTGCACCTGTGCCTTTTTCTGGGTCTGCATGCTCATCGCCAACAATCGGAATCACGCGGTTGATAATTGGAATAATGCAGTTTTTGCCAATTAAATGAGCCAGTTTCGGATTGTCTTTTGAAACAGCCACTGCCGTATCGCCAAACATAGTTTCAGGACGAGTGGTGGCAATATGAATATATTCACCTTCTGTTCCTTCAATCGGATATTTATAGTAATACATTTTGCCGACAGTTTCTTTTTGCACCACTTCCAAATCAGAAACAGCTGTACCAAGTTTAGGGTCCCAGTTAACCAATTTTTTTGCCTTAAAAATCAAACCGTCTTTATAAAGCGAAACAAAAATTTTGCGCACGGCGCGAGAAAGACCTTCATCCATGGTAAAACGCTCGCGGCTCCAGTCGCAGGAAGCACCCAAACGACGCAGTTGGCGGCAAATTGTTCCGCCTGACTGTTTGCGCCATTCCCAAACTTTTTCAATAAACTTTTCACGTCCTAAATCATGGCGGGTAATACCTTCTTTAGCCAAATTACGTTCCACCACCATTTGTGTAGCAATACCGGCATGGTCCGTCCCCGGCTGCCATAAAACTTTTTTGCCCAGCATATGGTTATAGCGAATCAAAATATCCTGCAAAGTATCGTCCAAAGCGTGTCCCATATGCAAAACACCGGTTACGTTCGGCGGCGGTATCACAATTGAAAACGCCTCGCTATTACTTCTCATGTCCGGCTTAAAATCGCCGTCATTTTCCCATTTTTCATAAATTTTTTCTTCAAAATCTTTTGGATTATAGTTCTTCTCTAACATTTTTCATTATTCCGTTTTTTCACGTTATTTTTCAGTAATATTATTTTAAAAAAATCGGGGAGGAAAATAAGCCGTCAGGCAAAATTATTTTCCTTTACACGCACTCGGTCGTCATGATTGTCATTTGAATTAGAAACATCTGTTTTTACCGAACGCTTAGCAAAATAAGTTTGGTATTTTTTCATAATTTTTTTGGCGACGTCATCAAAGCTCCAAACACCAAGCTGATACGGGATATCCTCACGTTTAACCATCATAGTTTTAGTCAGTTCAAAAATCTCGTCTTGTTCTTCAGCAACCGTAAAAACAGGTTCTTTTTTTTCTGTATTTTTACGCTGTTCTTTTTCAATAATCGCCTCGCGAATCGACTTTAAAATTGAATCGATAGACGCATCTTCTGCTTTTGCCATAAAATTATGCCTCAAGTTAAAATTAAAACCTGAGGCATATTAGCAAAATTTATTTTAATTGGCAATAGGTTTGCTTTATTTATCAATGGATAAAGTCAACCATTTGCCTTTGGTGTTTTTATAATGCTCTTCTGCATCATAAAAGTTGACTTTCAAAGCCAATTTTTGAGCTGTTAATTTACCCATCGACTGCATAAGCTGTAAACCAGACACATAGTAGTCATGCAAAGCCTTTACTTCATTAACTTGAGAAGTTAACAGGGTTTGATAAGCATTAAGCACATCTAAAACCGTGCGGTTGCCCAAAGCCTCTTCTTTTTGCGTACCTTCCAAGGCAATGGCCGAGGCTTTTACCTGAGCTTGAATAGATGTGATATTTGACTTGTTTGCCTGCATGGACTGCCAATAACTGGTAACTCCAGCCACAACGGCGCGTTCAGCCTCCAAAACTCCTTCTTGAGCCTGCCATTTTTGATATTTGCTTTTGCGGATTTTAGCACGAGTTGCACCGCCGGTATACAATGGAACATTCATATCCAAAGAATATTGCGTGCTGGTTGTGCTTGGATTTTTGGCCATATCATGATTTGATTGCGTGGTTTTGCCGCTGGAAGCCGTAAAGCTTACATCTGGAAGCAAAGCACCTTTATTACTATTAACGCTATAAGAAGCGGCGTCCAGCTGTTTTTTAGCCGCAAGCAAAGAATAGTTGTTGCTGCGAGCATAATTCATAGCCTCATCAAAACGGGTTGGAAACATTTTGGTAATAGAAGCCGGATTTTGCAAATCCTTAGGTTCTTTACCAACCATCTGCAAGTATGTGGCTTTAGAAATCGCTAAATTACCTTCGGCCGAAATCACGTCTGACTGTGCCTGTGCGTAGCTGGCGCGTGACTGAGCAACATCTGTGCGGGTAACCTCACCCACATCAAAACGTGCCAATGTTTCATCCAATTGTTTTTTCAACAAACGTTCATTATTTTTTTGCAAACGAACAATCGCTTCATCACGCATAACATCAAGATAAGCTGTTGAAGCACCGAGCAAAACAGTTTGTTCCACAGCGTATAAATCCTGAATACCAGCTTTGGCGGCAGAATCGGCGGCTTTTACAGCGTTATAGGTAGAAAAACCATTAAACACCGGCTGAGTAATACTTCCGTTATAGCCTTTTTGATATCCGTCAACAGTGGCGTTTCCGGTTTTTCTAACGTGCGTATCCGAATAGTTGCCGTTTACTCCGATTGTTGGGCGAAAACCAGAACGGGCAGATGCCGCATCTTCATTGGTAGCACCGCTGGCTGCGCGCTGTCCATGCAAAGTAGGATTGCTGTTATAGGCTTCGCTCATGGCCTCATAAATTGTATCTGCGTTTGCGTTAACACTAATCAAAGCGCTCAACGAAACTGCTAAAAGTAACTTTTTATTCATTGCTATCACTCTGTATAAATTCCTTATTTTCACATTTTTAGCTATAAAGCCAAAAAATTTAAAAATCAAACAATATCTTCTTTTCAGAAATAAAAATGTTATATTGTTAAGTAATTTTCAATCAATTTCTAATAGTGTCTGGTATAAAAAGGTATGTTAAAAATTATGGGAGATAAACTGTGGTAACAGAAAATAAAAGTGTTATGGATGAAATTGACCGCGCTCGTTTGAAACTTTCTATCGAGCATTATGCTAAATATTTTATCGGCAAGCGAAATTGCGAACTTACAAAAGAAGAGGCTTTCAAAGTTATTGCTCTGGCTGTGCGTGAATTTGCTATGGACAGAATGTATGACACAATTGCCCGCTACAATGAACACGGCACCAAACGCATCTACTACTTATCTATTGAATATTTAATCGGACGTTCATTGGAAAATAACCTTTACAATCTGGGTTTATACGATATTTTAAAAGATATAAAAATCGAAGGTTTTCCTGACTTTGCTTTAAGCGATATTTTTGACGCCGAATACGACCCTGCTCTTGGAAACGGCGGCTTGGGACGCTTGGCAGCCTGCTATTTGGATTCAATGGCTTCTTTGGGCATTCCGGGGTTTGGTTATGGTATCGACTATGAATATGGTTTGTTCAAACAAAAATTTGAAAACGGCTATCAAGTTGAACAGGCTGATAACTGGCTGGGAGAAGACTCACCGTGGCAGTTTGCCCGCACCGACCGCACTGTGACGATTCCTATTGGCGGTAACGTGGAAATGTATAATAAACCGGACGGAAAAGTAAGTTATGTTTGGACCAACACTCATACTTTATACGGCGTTCCATACGATTTTCCGGTTGTCGGCTATAATGGAAAATCTGTAAATTACCTGCGTTTATTCTCAGCCAAAACCGATGATGAGCTAGATTTAAACATATTTAACAACGGCGGTTACATTGAAGCCGTACGCGATAAAATCCGCACCGAAACAATTTCTAAAGTTTTGTATCCGTCCGACAACATTGAACAGGGTAAAGAATTGCGTTTAACTCAGCAATACTTCTTTGTTTCTTGCGCTATTCAAGATATTATTCGCCGCTTTATGGAAAAAAGCAATGACTTTAAGAAAATGCCGGATTATGTCTGCATTCAGCTAAACGACACCCACCCTGCTTTGGCAATTGTGGAAATGATGCGCCAATTGATGGATGTATACGGACAAGAATGGGATGACTCTTGGGAAATCGTCACCAAAATTTTTGCCTATACAAACCACACATTGCTGCCAGAAGCCTTGGAAAAATGGAGCAGCTCCATTATCCGCCGCTTTTTACCGCGCCATTTGCAGATTATTTATGAAATCAACCGCCGCTTTATGGAATTTGCCCGCAGCCGCTTTGGCGAAGATTCTTACAAATTGGGTAAAGTTTCGATTGTGGACGGCGAAGGCGATAATCAGGTTATCCGCATGGCAAATCTTTCTATTGTCGGTTCGTTTTCAATAAACGGTGTAGCCAAGTTGCACTCTGAATTGGTAAAACATTCTTTGGTGCCGGAATTTTATGAATTGTGGCCAGAAAAATTTACCAATGTGACCAACGGCGTAACACCTCGACGCTGGATGCTGCGCGCAAACCACGATTTGGCAAATCTTATTTCTGATAAAATCGGAACATCGTGGATTACCAACTTGGACGAATTGCAAAATATTGAAAAATATTCCGAAGACAAATCTTTCTTGAAAGAATTTTTGAAAATCAAAAATGAAAATAAGCAGCGCTTGGCTCAAAAAGTATATCGCGCAACCCGCATTATGGTTGACCCGAACAGCATGTATATTGTACACGCTAAACGCATTCACGAATATAAACGCCAATTGATGACTGTTTTGCAGATTATCGGAGACTATTTGGCAATCACCCGCGACAATGTACGTCCAATTACACCTAAGACTTATATTTTTGCCGGTAAGGCCGCACCTTCATACACATTTGCCAAACTTATCATCAAACTTATTAATAATGTGGCAGAAGTGGTTAATAATGACGAACGTTCAAATAAATTTTTGAAAGTTGTCTTTATTCCTGATTATAAGGTTTCGGTAGCCGAATATTTAATTCCGGCCGCCGATGTCAGCTGTCAAGTTTCCACCGCCGGTTTTGAAGCCTCCGGCACCAGCAATATGAAATTTGCCTTAAACGGAGCTTTAACTATTGGAACTTATGACGGCGCCAACATTGAAATTCGCGAGGCCGTGGGTGAAGAAAACTTCTATTTGTTTGGCTTGACCGATGAGCAAGTACGCGGCAAACGTATGACCTACAATCCGCGTGAACTTTATGAAAAATCAGACTACATCAAACGTATTTTGAATGCTGTAAATTCAAGTATGTTCTGCGAAAAAGACTATCCGCAGCTGTTCCGTCCGATTTTTGATACTTTGCTCGGCAGCGACTACTACTTTATTTTGGCAGATATTGAAGCGTTTAACAATGCTGTACATCAGGCAGAACGCGACTATAACAACAAAGAAAAGTGGGCTAAAGAAGCGCTGCTTAACGTTGCCCGCATCGGCAATTTTTCCAGCGACCGCGCGGTTATGGAATATGCTGACCGAATATGGCACGTTAAACCAGTTGTTGATGAAAAATAATTTCATTATGCAAATATCCCCGTTACTTGCTTGTAACGGGGATATTTTTTTAAGCCGCTAAAGTTTTAGATTAAATTACCGCCATCAAAATAATTAATTTTCATAGCTTTGCGCACATCTTCCAATGTCGCTGCAGCTTTGGCTTCGGCCGCCGCGCTGCCTTGTTTCAAAATTTCTACAACTTCAGGCATTTTTTGCTCCCAAATCTTACGACGTTCGCGAATCGGTCCTAATTCCGCCTGCAAAACATTATTCAAAAACTTTTTAACCTTTACATCGCCCAAACCACCGCGTTTATAATGAGCTTTCAACTCATCTAAATTTTGATATTCAGGCAAAAATTCGGCAAAATGTTCCGGCTTGCTGAAAGCGTCCAAATAAATAAATACCGGATTACCCTCTACCTGCCCTGGGTCTTCTACGCGCAAATGGTTAGGATCAGTAAACATTGACATAACTTTTTTGCGGATATCTTCGGCTTCATCTGACAAATAAATGCAGTTACCCAAAGATTTGCTCATTTTAGCTTTGCCGTCTATCCCCGGCAAACGCAGGCACGCCTTGTTTGACGGCAATACAATTTTTGGCTCAACCAATGTTTCTCCGTATATATTGTTAAATTTATTCACAATTTCCCGACATTGTTCCAACATAGGTTCCTGATCTTCACCGGCCGGAACATCGGTAGCCTTAAACGCAGTGATATCGGCGGCTTGGCTTATAGGGTAGCAAAAAAAGCCCACTGGAATGCTGGTTTCAAAATTTCTCATCTGAATTTCAGTTTTGACTGTCGGATTACGCTGCAAACGAGAAACTGTCACCAAATTTTGATAATAAAACGACAGCTCGGTTAATTGAGGAACCATTGACTGAATAAATATAGTCGACTTTTCTGGATCAATGCCGCAAGCCAAATAGTCTAACGCAACTTGCATAATATTTTGGCGCACTTTTTCCGGGTGTTCAGCATTGTCGGTTAAAGCCTGCGCATCAGCAATCATAATATTGATTTCATCATAAATTCCTGAATTTTGCAGCTTGACACGCTCGCTCAAAGAGCCGACATAATGCCCAACATGCAGCTTTCCGGTCGGACGGTCGCCGGTTAAAATAATCTTTTTCATATTTTTCTCCATTTTTTACATTTGCTCCTTTTTAACACTCATCTTCTTAAAAGGCAAGAACACAAAACATTTTTCACAAAGCATTTGCTTTGACAAAATATTTTTGCTACAATTCTCAAGAGAACTTTACGAAAGAAGATTGTTTTGAAAATACGCGATATTTACATAACTTGTGAAAATGGTCTTGAAGCTGTTACACCTTTGGCAGTTCAAGGGGTTTCAGAAATGATGGCTTGTTTTCCTAAATATGAAAAAATGTATCCGGTAAGTAATTTGAAAAATTGGCAAAGCGATAATGCGCTGGCCATTCGTAACGGACAAACTTTTTTAGAACCATATGAAAGCGTCAGATGGTATATTGAACGAGCTAAACTGCAAGCTAAATTAGATAACCGATATGAACGCGGACAAATTTGCCTGAACACACTAATGAACGATTTAGCAAATGACCCGTATCGCCAAAAAATTCCTCAGCTTTCAATTTTGTTGGTAAAACACGATTTATACGCCCGACAAAGCGACAACACATTGCTCAACTATGCTTTGGGTATAGGTAGCGAAAACGGTTTTTGCGTTGTGTCAACAGCGCGTTTTTTAGATGAAAACGGATATCTGAAACAAGAAGAATTCAAAACTGTTTTGATGCACGAATTTGGTCACGTTATCGGGCTTACGCCTTCTAATCGCAGAAATTCAGAAGAAAATCTTGGCACTCATTGTCTTGATGAATCCTGCATTATGCAGCAACGTGCCAATGGCGACTTTAGAGATGTGACGCGAATGCGTTTGGCTATGAAACAAAATGATTTAGCGCCTATTTGCGATGATTGTATAGAAGCCGGAAACAAGTATTTTGAGCATGATTTAGCTCGGACCATCACCTTGCAAAATCTAAACCGCCTCAATTATGGCAGATAGATAATAAATATGGCTCCGACCGTTAAATAATCGGAGCCATATCTCAGTTGATAGAAGATGACAGTTTTTCTGATTTCAGATTGTAGATCCAAGTTTGTTTGCCCATAAACCCGTCAACGCCTTTTTTGTGCAAGTTGATTACAACTAAGTTGTCATCATCGTAGCGCGGACGCAATTCATCTAGGACATAGCCGTTTTTAGCCAAATATTCAGCACTCAAAACCTGAACCGGCTCGCCAAATCGACAATCAAACAATTCCATTTGCCCTCGCCGTTTGCCCACAAAAACCAGACCGCGGCAATTGCAAAACGGATTGTCTAAATTATCTTGCACCCAATCAACCAGCACCACATCGTCACCAGCCATTAAACGATATAGTTTGACCGGCTTACCGTTTTGATTTTCTTGTTTAGAAACCCAAAACAACGAAGTGTTTTCAATGTGATTACGCTGAATAGTGCTTTGGCTAGGATAAACATAAGCCAGAGCAGCACAAACCAGACCTAACGTCAGAACAACAATAAATTTAAGCTTCTTCATCTTTAAAGAATTTAATAATTACTAAATAATAAATTTTACAAACTCTATTATAGTCAAATGAAAAACATTTAGCAATAGCTAAAAAACAAACAATTATTTAAAAGTAAAAATCATATTTTTTGTCAAATTTTCTTGCAATCAAACCAAATTATTGCTAAAATATCTTTAGTTGCATTACAAAATATTCGAAGGAGCATAAAATTATGGGAATGTTTGTTGACGCCAACGGCAATGAAATCAAAGAAGTTACTGCCGAAAACATTGAAGACTATAAGAAATGGTTGCAAACAGATAAAAATCCAGATGTTTCTCATCTGTTTAATTCTAATGATGTTTCTTTAGCAGACCTTGCCGTGTCGCCTTATTTGGACGCAAAACAAACAGCGGCCGCTGCAATGATGGTTTATAGAGATGTCGCCCACAATCCGGAAGACGACAGATTGAATGAATATATTGATTTAGCCAAGAAAAACCGTCCGGTTGTCGCTGAAAGCTGGATGTCTATGGGAAATTGGAGAGCTTTTGAAGATGTTTTACACACTATGGATAAACGTCCGGCAGCCGAAAATTTGGCATTCATGTTGGCTTCTATGGAGGCTCGCATCCCAAATGTAGACCATTACACCGGGAAACCCGATGATTTCAGCAAAATTTCAGGTGAAAACAAAAAATATGCTGAAGAATTGCTGAATCTGGCCGCTCCAGTTTATCTTGAAGGACGTTATGACGGAAGTGATCCTAAAACAAGCATTTCTTATATGTGCGTCAAAGGCTTGATTCAAAATGGTTCAATGATAAATTTAAAAACATCTAATGAAAACCGTGAAGTAATTTCAAAAGCCATTATGAACAATGAATATCGTTATGTTCTAAAAAATTTAGAAGCATTGAAACCTGAATATCTGAATGAAGAAATGCTGAAAAGGCTTGCAACAAAGTATGCTCCGGCTCAACAATATAAAGATACTAAAGGTGCTAAAACCCAAGCCGAGAAAAATGTCAACATTTTACCGAAGGGGTATCACAATTTCAAAAAAGCAGTTTTAAATCTGATTAACAAACAAGACAAATACGACCGCACTCGCTATGGTGAGGAAAGAGGTTTGAATGAACGCTATTTAGAAGTTTGTAAAAAAATTGATGTATCCGAAGGAATTGCCCGCAACCCTAAATGCATGGCCGGTTTATATTTGGAAACTGCCCGTAAAGACATTGAAGAAGGACGGGTTGCTCGTTTGGATAAAACAGCTTTATCCGATGTTTTAAAACATGATGACGGCAAATATCTGGCTATGCTGCCACAGGAATTTGTGCAAAATAACAAAGATTTGATTGAAAGCTCTTTACCAAAAAATGTAAAAATCAGATTAGCCGAACAAAATGTTGCCGGTGCATATAATTTTAGCATTGCTTCCCTGGGCGAACGTAACCGTACGACTAAAGAAAACAATAAAATTTTGAAGAATTTAGAGACTGAACAAAAAAAGATTGAACCTAAAATCGATTATCTGCAAAAAGATAAAGAAGAAATTGAACAGCTAAAACAAACTGCTACCGCTAAGTACAATATTTTTGAGGCAGAAGAATATAACGCCAAAGCTATATTTTCACTGCAAGATGGTTATGACAGCATTAAACGCTATATGAAAGAAGGCAAAGACGCCGAACAGATTTTATCAAAAGAAGCGGTAGAAAGAGTTATAGCCGAAAGATTAGAAGGTAAAAATTCAATATTGCAAATGCCGCAAGAAGGCTCTTTGCCAATAATGTTTGGTCGTAAAGAAGAAAAAGAACGCCGTGAAAAACTAGCTAATAAAATAACAGAATTTAATCAGAGAATGGATTCTGTAGTACCTTATCTAAAAAAAGAATATGCTGGAGAAATTTTATCGCCAGATGCGTATAATCAAGCACTGAAAAAAGCAGAAACAACTGAGCAAGAATATGACAATGCCGCTTATAATCATTTATCGCGCTTAATTTCTCAAGGGCGACAAAACACAAATGAACTGAAAGATTTAACCCAACGCAATAATTTTATTGAACAGGCGCGCGAGCGTATTCAAGAAAGAGAAACCCAGAAAAAAGAAGCAGTTAAAAAGTTAGCCGGCGTACCGGATAAAACCGCTGTGCAGGCTGTTCCGCAAAATGCAGAAAAAGCCGAAAAAGCACAAATTCGCAAGCAAAACAAGCAGGTAGAAGATAAGTTGGCAACTAAAGAAAAAACTTTTGCCGGAAAATCTGATGCCGAAAAAGTCGGTCTGCAAAAGCAGCGCCAAAATCAAGCAATGCGCTGATAAAATTGACTAAACATTAAAGAGCTTTTCTAGACAGGAAAAGCTCTTTTTTATTACTTAGCAAACAGCTGCAAACTAATTTTAGATGTCCAAATTATCCACGAATTTAGCACGCTCGATAATAAAGCGGAAACGCTGTTCAGGATCTTTTCCCATCAAACGCTCCACTTGGCGACGGGTTTCAAAATCTTCAGCCCTACCCTCTTCGGTTGAGGTATTAGGAATCACCACTCGCAGCAAAATACGGTTGTTTTTATCCATAGTCGTTTCTTTCAGCTGCTGCGGACTCATTTCGCCCAAACCTTTAAAGCGGCTGATATCCGGCTTGGTATTGCCTTTTACAACCTTTGCCAAAATCTTGTCTTTTTCGTCATCGTCTAGAGCATAGTAGTTTTTGCCGCCGGCGACGATTTTATACAAAGGCGGAGTGGCAATATACAAGTGTCCGTTTTCAATCAGCTTGGGCATATGCTGATAAAAGAACGTCATTAACAATGATGTAATGTGCGCGCCGTCAACATCGGCATCGGTCATGATAATTATTTTTTCATAGCGCAGATTGTCTTCATTATAGTTATCTTTAACGCCGCAACCTAAGGCTTCAATCATATCCTTAATTTCTTGGTTTTGCGATATACGTTCCAAAGACGCGCTGGCCACGTTCAGAATTTTACCGCGCAAAGGCAAAATAGCCTGCGTAACTCTGTCGCGTCCCTGTTTGGCTGAACCGCCGGCGGAATCACCTTCCACAATAAATATTTCGGTATTTTCGGCCGCGGCCTGCGAACAGTCGGCAAGTTTGCCCGGCAGGCGCAGTTTTTTAGTCGGCGCCTTACGGTTTTGTACTTTTTCTTCCTTTTTCTTTTTGCGGGCTTCGGCTCGATCCAAAACATATTCTATCAGAGCCTTGGCGTTTTCCACATCCGAAGAAAGCCAATGGTCAAACGAATCTTTTACGGCAGTTTCCACCAAACGAATCGCCTTGGTAGAAGTTAATTTATCTTTAGTTTGTCCCTGAAATTGCGGATCTGTAATGAATACCGAAAGCATCAGACAAGCGTTGCTTAAAAAGTCTTCGGCGGTTGCCGCGGCGATTTTTTTGAAACCGGCCATTTCGCCGTATTCTTTCAAACCTCGGAGCAAAGCGGCGCGGAAACCTGTTTCATGTGTTCCGCCCTCCGGAGTTATCACCGTGTTGCAATAAGAATACGAAAATCCGTTTTCATCAACCGGCCAAGTGATAGCCCACTCCACACGCCCCTCATTATTGGCAAGTTCAGACTCGCCGACAAAAGCCGTGCGGTTAATGGTGCTGCGTTCACCGATTTGAATATTCAAAAAATCTGCCAAACCATTCGGATAGTGCAATTCAGCTTTTTGCGGTGTAGACTCTCCGTTGGCAATCAGTTCGGGCGCACAGCTCCAGTTGATTTTAATACCCTTAAATAAAAAGGCTTTAGAGCGTGCCATACGATAAATGCGGTTAACAATAAATTTGTTGTTACCCTCAAAAATTTCGGCATCCGGCTTAAATGTGATAGAAGTACCGCGGCGGTTTGGGCAATTACTGATAAATTCCAACTCAGTTAACGGCTTTCCTTTTGAATACTCTTGTCGATACAGTTTTTTATCGCGAGCAACTTCAACAACCAATTTTTCGGACAAAGCGTTAACAACAGACAAACCGACGCCGTGCAAACCGCCGGAAACTTTATAAGCTCCGCCGCCAAACTTACCGCCGGAATGCAATGTGGTTAAAATAACTTCAAGAGCTGATTTTCCAGGGTATTTAGGGTGTTCGTCCACCGGAATACCGCGTCCGTTATCGGCAATGGTAACAGAGCCGTCAGCGTTCATTGTCACGTCAATATGATTGGCAAAACCGGCAACAGCCTCGTCCATGGAGTTATCCAGAATCTCTGCCACCAAATGGTGCATGGCTTGAATATCGGTGCCGCCGATATACATTCCGGGACGATGGCGAACCGGTTCCAAGCCTTCAAGCACTTCAATATCTTGCGCCGAATATTCAGTTTTTGCCGGCGCTGTGGACGAGTCAAACAAATCTGTCATTTTTACCTCAAAACACTTTATTAAATTGTAGACAAACTACAAAACTTTGGCGCAAAAAACAAGCAAAAACCCCAATCCATAAACAAAAATTTACCTTTTATTAAAAAATAGCAATTTTTTGAAAAAAATACTTGCAAATTTATGGGGTTATGCTAAAAATAGCCCCGAAGCCGCAATGGTGCGGTTTTGTAATTTCACACGCAGACAGGCGGAAAAGCTGAAACTTATTCGCTCCGGTGCTGTCAAAAGCCGAAGTCTGCGGAGGTTTAACCGGAAAATAAAGGATATATAAATATGACACTTCCTACTTTTACTTTGCGCCAAATGGTTGAAGCCGGCGTACACTTTGGTCACCATGCCCGTCGCTGGAATCCGCAAATGGCTCCGTTTATCTACGGAAAAAAAGATAATATTCACATTATCGATTTGCAAAAAACTTACCCTATGCTTTACAATGCTTTGAATGCTGTTCGCGATGTTGCTGCCAACGGCGGTAAAGTTTTGTTTGTTGCCACAAAACGTCAGGCTCAAGACATTGTTAAAGAAAGCGCTGGCCGCTGCGGTCAATATTATGTTAACTATCGTTGGTTGGGCGGTATGCTGACAAACTGGAAAACTGTTTACAAATCAATTTCTCGTTTGAACAAGCTCAACGAAATGGAAGCTAACAACGCTTACGAAGGGTATACTAAAAAAGAAGTTATGAACCTGAAAAAAGAACGCGAAAAATTGGCAATTACTTTGGATGGTATCAAAGATATGGGCGGTCAGCCGGATATGTTGTTTGTGATTGACACACCTAAAGAATCTTTGGCTATTAAAGAAGCTAAAAAATTGGGTATTCCTGTTGTTGGTATTATTGATACTAACGCTAACCCTAATGAAGTAGAATTCCCAGTTCCTGGAAATGATGACGCTATCCGCGCTATTCAATTCTACTGCGATTTGGTTTCTGACGCTGTTTTGGACGGTGTTCAGGCAGAAATGGAAGCTAAAGGCTTAGAAGTTTCTGACGCTGAAACAGTTGATGCAGAAGAAAAAGCTGCTCCAAAGAAAAGAGCTTCTCGCAAAAAAGCAGAACCTGCTGCTGAATAAGCAAGCGCTTCTTTGAAGGTAAAAAAATAAAAAACGGCGCGGCGGTTGATTTTTGATTGCCGCGCCTCATAAAATCTGAGATTATACACTACTATATTAGAGGAATTTAAATTATGGCAGATATTACAGCCGCTATGGTTAAAGAATTGAGAGAAACTACCGGTGCCGGTATGTTGGATTGTAAAAAAGCATTGGTTGAAGCTAACGGCGATATGGAACAAGCTGTTGACTGGTTGCGTAAAAAAGGTTTGGCTTCGGCTGCAAAAAAATCTAGCCGTGTTGCCGCAGAAGGTTTGGTAGCCGTTGCTGTAGACGGCAATAAAGGCGCCGCTGTTGAAGTAAACTCTGAAACAGACTTTGTTGCTAAAAATGAAATTTTCCAAGAATATGTTGAAGACGCCGCTAAAGTTGCTTTACATTGCAACGGCGATGTAGAAGCTATGAAAGCTTTTGTTTGCCCTAAATGCGCAGACTCCAAAACTTTTGGCGAACGCTTGACCGATATGATTGCTAAAATCGGTGAAAATATGAACCTGCGCCGTGCAAAAGTTATTAGCGTAAACAATGGCGTTGTTTGCTCTTATGTTCATAATGCCGTTCGCAACGGCCTGGGCAAAATCGGCGTTTTGGTTGCTTTGGAATCTACCGCAGATAAAGCAAAATTGGAAGAACTGGGCAAACACATCGCTATGCACATTGCCGCTACCGCTCCTATCGCTTTGAACATTGCCGGCGTTGCTCCAGAAGCTGTTGAGCATGAAAAATCTATTTTTGCCGAACAAGCAAAAGCTTCCGGCAAACCTGCAAACATTATTGAGAAAATGGTTGAAGGCCGTATCCGTAAATTCTATGAAGAAGTTGTTTTGGAAGAACAAGCTTTCATTATGGATCCGGATAAAAAAATCAAAGACATTGTTGCCGATGCTGCTAAAGAATGCGGTGCCGACATTAAATTGGCTGATTTTGTATTCTTCAAACTCGGCGATGGTTTGCAGAAAAAAGAAGAAGATTTTGCCGCTGAAGTTGCTGCTCAATTGGGCAAATAATTTTAGCTTAAAATTCTTTATTAAAAGTTCCGTTCTTTATGAACGGAATTTTTTTATAAAAAAAGACAAAAATATACAAAAAAAAACTATTGACAAATGTTTTTTGTCATGATATGTATAATACATAAATTAAATAGTTATGGTTATTTTTATAAATTCTAAAGGAAATAAAATTCGCGACAGGCCCAATTTTTGATTGAATTTAAATGTTTAACCCTTAAATTGCCGCTTATGGTTAGAGCACCTTAGATAGTTTTTTATGTATTAAGAATCGTTCCGTATATATTAAAAACTGTGTAATATGATTAGACCTCCTTAAAAACGCTTTTATATTCGTAACCTGTGTATGATTTGTTTACGTAAATATTTAAAACCGTTTTAATATGATTAGAGCTCCATGTTAGTAACAACTTAATGATTATTGATGAATTAATTGTCGGTAAAATGTTATTTAACTTCCAGCTATGATTAGAGCGTCTCCTGTCGGACATTAATTAGTATAATGTCGTTTCCAGTTACATAAAGAAATAAGTATCCTGAACAAATCAGCCTTATAATTCTTTACCTCCTTGCTATTCGGCTAGGAGGTTTTCTTTTTTAAATATAGTCAATTTTTTATGCATTATTTGTTCTGTTTTGTTGTAATGGCACAGAAAAGTTTGTATTATCTGCAAAAATGGAGAGAATAAATGAAAGCGTTGATTTTAGCTATCGGAAAATGCAAACACGGCTCACCGGAAGCGGCAATAATCGCCGAATATGTTAAACGTTCGGGCTGGGATGTGATTATTAAAGAAAAAGACAATTCTACACAGGAAGACGAAGCTAAATTTTTGCAGAACTCGATTCCTAACGGCGCTAAAGTGATTGTGCTTGACGAACGCGGCGTAAATATCTCTAGTATGGAGTTGGCGTCTAAAGTTGAACACTGGATTCTTGACGGTTGTTCGGAAATTTGTTTTTTAATCGGCGGCGCGGACGGGCATTTGCAATCTACCCGCGACAAAGCGGATTTAATTCTTTCGTTTGGCAAACTCACTTTGCCGCACATGCTGATGCGGGCGGTTTTAAGCGAACAGATTTATCGTATGCAGACAATTATAAATCATCATCCCTATCATCGGCAATAAAATCCATTTCCATAATTTCGGATACAACATCATAATCAAAACCGGCGCGGATTAAAGCTGCCATATCTTTTTGCCGATTTAGTTTCCGTGCTTCCTCATTAGGGCGGAACGGACCGATTTTTTTGCGTTTTGCTAATTTCAGGGCCATTTCTTGCGGATTATAGCCAAAGTCGTCCAGCATTTCATCAATTTGCGCATTGGCAATACCTTTTTCGCGCAGCTTGTTTTGAATATAACGAGCCGGTTTGCCGACCGCAAGATAATGCCGGACTTTGATTTCTGTAAAACGCTCATCATCCAAGTAATGCAATTTTTCAAACTCCGCCAAAACATTTTCCACCCATTGATAGGCTTCTTGTTTGTTAAATTCGGGATTCTCTTTGGCATATTGATTAACACGCTTTTGCAATACCGAACGCAAGTTTTCTACCGAAGATTCAAAACGTTTTAAATAATATAAACCAATGTTTTTCAAACGCTGAGGCGTGATTTTTTTGGCAGGACGCTTGCGTTTTGGTTGTTCTGTTTCGGGATAATTTTCGTAACTCACTTGAAATGTCTCCTTTTTCGCCCTAAATCTATGCATAATAGAACAATAGTTTAATCATAAAGAGGTTTTTAAAAGATGAATAAAGATAAATGCGTTTCCTTTAATTTGGATAATAATGCGTTTCGCGGACGCTTTGTGCGTTTGGATAATGTTTTAGCCGAAGTATTTTCACATCATAAATACCCAGATAATGTTGGCGCGGCAGTGGCTGAAACCACAGCGCTGGGCGTTATGCTTGCTAGTCTTATGAAGTTTGACGGTCTATTTACATTGCAAATTCAAGGCAATGGTCCAATTTCTGATTTGGTTACTGATGTTACCTCTGAAGGCAAAGTGCGTGCAACCGCCAGATTTGATGAACAGAAAATGAAAGAGGCGCAGGCTTTGCGCAAAACTGAGGGCGAATTGGAAGCAGCACCTTTTTGGCTTGGCAAAGGCAGTTTGATTTTCACAATCGACCAAGGAAAAGGAACAGACTTGTATCAAGGAGTTGTTGATTTGCAGGGTAGTACTTTGGAAGCATGCGCTTTGCGTTATTTCAAATATTCTGAACAAATTGACACCCATTTGCATTTATATCTGAACAAGAAAGGCGATTATTGGCAAGCTGCCGGTATTTTGATTCAAAAAATGCCGACGGCCGGCGGTAAGGAAATGACAGAAAGCGAAGAAGAAATTGCCGAAAAATGGAATGAAGATAAAATTTTGCTGGATAGTTTAACCTCAGCAGAAATGTTTGACAGCAGCCTGACAGCTGACGATATTTTGTTCCGCTTGTTCCATGAACATCAAGTACGCGTTGTAAAGGCCAGCGAATATTACTTTGGCTGTCGCTGCAGCCGCGAAAAACTGTTGACTACATTGAGCTCTATGAAAGAAGACGACATCAATGACATGGTAGAAAACGGCAAAATCACCGCAACCTGCAATTTTTGCGGACAAGTTTATTCTTTTGATAAAGGCGAACTTTTGAAACATTAAGCTTAATTTTTAAGCATATCTTAAACTTTACCCTGTAAGTTAAATCTAAATATTAGGTTCAACTTATGGGGTATAATAATATGACAAGTTTTTTCAAAACATTTTGTGCCGTTTCTTTTGCCGGAATTTTGAGCGCATGTTCAACTATGAATAATAATGAAGCGGCTCCGGAAAAATATAGCGATTTGCATTTTGACAATAAAAAGCCAATTGAGTTAATGGTTAAAAAAATTGAAGTAAAATCTGAGTTTACCCCATCTTTTACTCGTCCAAATGTTGAGCATTTATTCCCGATTTCCATTGAAAAAACAGCCAAAACTTGGGCTGATGAACGCTTGGAAGCCGTTGACTATTCGTCTGACCGCGTAGCAGAATTTATTATTAAAGACGCTAGCGTAACCGAAAAAGAAGAAAAAGCTGAACAGCTGCTGCAGAAAGATAGATTAAAATATCATGCTAATCTGAGTGTGTTACTCAAAGTTACCGATAACAAATCATCAGCTCAAACTTCTGTTGAAGCCTATCGCGAGCTGAGCATGCCAATCGACACCAACATTGAAGACAAAGAAAAATATTGGAATGAAATGGTTGTAAAATTGTTTAATGCTTTTGATGAACATATGGAAATGAATATTCAAAAATATTTGAATATGTATATAAAAGGCAATACTTCTATTACAGAATATTAATCAGCAGAAACAAACTGAAGAATTTTTAGAAGAACTCAAATTGATTACCGGTAATTTAATTTTGAGTTCTTTTCCTTTTATGGTAAGAGCTTTGCAATAGCCATAGATAACTGCGGCAGCACCGTCCAGTTGAGCGGTATCTTCAAATTCAAAGCATTCACCAGGTTCCAAATCCGGCAATTCACCGTTAAAACCCAAACTCGTCAAGCAGCGGCTGTTACCGTTTTCGTCAGTGATGCACAAGTCTTTAGCCAGTAAACGTATACGTTCATTAGAATTATTTTCAATACGCAGCATATAGCCCCAAAGCTCATGACGAGATTCATTTCCTTCCAACAATTCTTGGCAAGCCGAAACCATGATATCGCCTGTTTGCATAGTAGAATAATCAAAATTTTCTAACATAAAAGAATCCCTCCAAACTTTATGTTAAGGATTCATTAACCTTTTAAAAAGTTCAAGAGGGATTCTTCAAAATGCCTGACTTATGCACAAAAAGTTTATTTTGTACGTCCATACTTGTCTTCAAAGCGGACAATATCGTTTTCATCAAGATTTTCGCCAACTTGAACTTCAATAAATTCCATCGGTTCGGCAGTGGTGTTTTGAATTCTATGCTTGGTTTCTACGGGAATATACACAGATTCACCGGCTTTTTTCTCAATAATTTCTTCACCTAGTGTCACTGTTGCGATACCGCGCACAATATTCCAATGTTCGGCTCTGCCATGGTGCAGTTGCAATGATAAAATCCCGTTTGGATCAACCACAATGTGTTTTACGCAAAAAACATCGCCGCAATCAATAACTTCCCATGTACCCCAAGGACGTCTATCATTTTGCCCGCGTTTATAAGTATTAGCCATTTTATTCTCCTTTTTTGTGTTTACATAAAGTAAAAAGTAGTATAAACAGTAAATGTATTGTTGCAACTATAATTTAGAAATACACAGGATTTTAAAATGAATACATCGGGCATTGTCAGCGAGGCTCTGGCCATTCAAAAAATTATCAGCGAAGAATTATCCGCAAAATCTGTTGTGCCTGAAAAAATCCATAGAATTCTTAAATCTTTGGTCGATTCGCTAAAAGCGGACGGCGCTCTTTTATACGCTACCGTCGATGAAAATTATTTGGAACTGATGGGGCGTTACAATGTGGACGAATACAAAAATAATATCCGTTATGAAGAAGGTATTATCGGTAGCAGCGCTTCCAGTAAAATTGTTCGTTTTTCAACAGATAGCACAAAAAATATTTCAGAAATCTGCATTCCTATAACTCGTTTACATATTACAATCGGTGTAATTGTTTTGCTAAAACATAATGCCGATGGATATGATGATGCAAAAGTTGAAGAAATCGAAACTCTTTGTTTGCCGCTGGTTGATTTAGTGTCGTCCCGAATGTTTGAAGATTATAAAAACCAGATTATCCGTGAAAAAGGTATTGTGGTTCGCGATGTTTTGCGCGGTGTCAGTATGAATAAAGGCTATGGCGTAGGCAAAGCCGTGTTGCATTATCGTCAGCGCGAGCTGGTTAATATTTTTGCCGATAATGTAGAGCTTGAACAGTCCAAACTTGCCGAAGGCCGACGCAAAATGGTGGAATATATTGATAAAAAAATAGCTCAAGCCGGCAGTTATATGGGGAACACTACCGAAATTATGGAAGCTTACCGTATGTTCGCCATGGATAAAGGCTGGTATAAAAAAATTAGCGCCGATATTGCTAAAGGATATACCGCTGAAGCAGCCGTAGAACATGTTTATGAAGATATGTGGGGACGGCTTTCTAGTACAAATGACCCGTACATTAAAGAAAAACTTTATGATTTACGCGATGTTTCAGACAGACTGCGGGCCTTTATTGGCGGCGATGTAGAGCGTAATTTTGTTTCTAGCGATGAAGATATTGTGATTATAGCACAAAGTATGGGACCGGCTGATTTAATGGACTATAACTATGCTAAAATCAAGGCATTAGTGATTGAAGAATGTTCTCCTACTTTGCATGTGGTTATTGTGGCTAAGGCACTGAATATTCCGGTTATAGCCAAAATATACGGCGTTTTGAAAGAAGTAAAAGCCGGTGAAATTGTGGCTGTTGACGGTGATGAGGGACTTTTATATCCAAATCCAAGCGAAAAGCTGATTGCTGAATATCAAAAAAAATCTGTCGGACGGCAGAAAATTTTTGATGAATTGGAAAGTTTGAGCTCGAAAACAACCAAAACTAAAGATGATATCAAAATTAATTTGGCACTGAATTACGGATTGGATTTGGATTATGATTATATAAAGCCGACTCATTGTGACGGAATAGGCTTATATCGCACGGAAATAACTTTTATGTCCGCCGATAAAATGCCTGATGTGGAAAGCCAGCGCAAGCAATATAGCCGTTTGTTTGAGGCTTTGGATAATAAAAAAATAATTTTCCGCAGTTTAGATGTGGGTTCGGATAAATTTTTGCCTTATTGGGGAGAAATTAAAGAAGATAATCCGGCCATTGGCTGGCGCTCTATTCGTATCACGCTTGACCGGCGCTCCATTTTGCGGCAGCAAATTCGCGCTATGCTGCGTGCGGCTGCAGGAAAAGAGCTGAATGTCATGTTTCCAATGATATCAACTTGTGAAGAATTTTTGGAAGCCAAAGAAACATTAATGCTGGAATATGAGCGCGAAAAACAGCGCGGTCACCAAACAGCAGAAAAAGTCAACGTCGGTATAATGATTGAAGTGCCGTCTGTGCTGTTTCAGCTTGATGAAATTTTACAACAGGTCGATTTTGTTTCGGTCGGCACAAATGATTTGTATCAGTTTGTGTTTGCCTGCGACCGTGGAAATCCTCGGCTTACCGCCCGTTATGACGTGCTTTCGGCTCCATTTTTGAAATTGATGAAAATGATTGTCGACAAGGCCGGTCAATATAAGGTTTATTGCTCTGTTTGCGGTGAAATGGCCAGCAACCCGCTGGAGGCAATGGTTTTGATTGGCTTGGGATATCGCAATCTTTCGGTATCGGGCGCCGCATACGCCAATGTAAAAAAAATGATTTTGAGTATGAAAAACGAAGATGTCGCTGATTATGTGCGCAGTTTGCTAAAATCTACCAAAACCAGTGTGCGTCCGCAATTATTAGCTTATGCTTATGATCATACTATTGCAATCGACTAAAAAGTATGTTATAACCGGCCCAAAATAAAGAAAAAGGTGATTAATGATGGAAGAATTTGATGATGCTCAAAACGTTGGCGAATTACTGCGCAATACACGTTTGAAAAAAGGCAAAACTTTAGGAGATGTTTCAAAAGATTTATGCATCCGCAAGGTATATTTGGAAGCAATTGAAAATCTTGATACAAAAAATCTGCCGCAAATGCCGTATGGCTTGGGTTTTGTCCGTAGTTATTCCGAATATTTAGGGCTAAATTCAGCCAGAATCGTTCAAGCTTATCGTCAGGCCGCTTATGCCGATGAAGGAAAAGAAATAATTAATGAAGAAAATGCTGCATCAGCGCCTGAATATAATGGGCCTGGTTTGCTGCATATTTGCATTGGCTTGATTGGTATCGCCGCCGTATTTGCAATATGGTCTGGAGTTTCTTCATATAGTCAATCAAAGCAAGTCCCTGAAGAAAAAGAAGTTTTGGAAAGCGATGTAGTTCCGGAACCGGTAATTATTGAAGAAAATGATGCTTCTTTGTCCGAAATGGGAATTGATGATGCTGTAAATAATGAAGAAAGCAGTGAAAATCTCCAAAATTCTGAACAGGAGGCTTCTGTTGAAGGTGCGGAAAAAAAAGTAGAAAAAACAGAGCCTGAACCGATTGCAGAAGAAAAAACGGAAGATTCAGACGCTACCACCGTTCCGCATATGCAAATTGTTTTGTCAGGGCCGTCTTGGCTGGAATTGAAACAGGGAAACAAAGTGCTGCTGAGCGGTATCTACAGCAAAGGATTTAAATATGATGTGCCTAATGAAATGGGTTTTATAGTTTCTGTCGGGCGCTATTATAACGTGGATTTTTATGTTGACGGCAAGCTAACAAAAATAGCTTCGGCAATGAAACAGACCAATATCAGTCTTGATAAATATATTTCAGCAGAACAGAAACAGGATTAAAAATGTCTAAAGTACAAAGTGTACGCGGCACTTACGATTTGTATGGCGCCGCTAAAAGAAAAATGAAAAAAGTAGTAGAAGAAGCTTCTTCTGTGGTAGAAAAATACGGATTTGAAGAAATTGAAACTCCGATTTTTGAATTTACGGAAGTTTTTGCCCGCAATTTGGGTGATACCTCGGATATTGTGACCAAAGAGATGTATTGTTTCAATGACAAGGGCGGCGAAAGTTTGACTTTGCGTCCCGAAGGCACGGCCGGCGTGGTGCGTGCGTTTGTTTCTAACGGTATGCAGCAAAATCTGCCGGTAAAATTTTATTATACCGGTCCGATGTTTCGTTATGAACGTCCGCAAAAAGGCCGTCAGCGTCAATTTACACAATTTGGCGTCGAACTCTTGGGCGTAGAAACTCCGCAAGCTGATGTTGAAGTTATTGCCATGGCTTATGAGTTTTTAGAAAAATTGGGCTTGAGCGGTCAAGTCACGGTTGAAATTAATTCTTTGGGCGATGCCGAAAGCCGTGACGAATATCGCACAAAATTGGTGGCATATTTAAAAGAACACTATGATGAACTTTCGGAAGACAGTAAAAACCGTTTGGAGCGCAATCCGCTGCGTGTTTTAGACTCTAAAGAAGAATGCGATAAAGTGGTGGTGGAAAATGCCCCGCTCTATGCCGACAGCTTGAATGAAACTTCAAAAGAATTTTTTGCCAAAGTTTTACACGGACTAGATTTGTTAGGTATAAAATACCGTGTAAATAATCGTTTGGTACGCGGTTTAGATTATTATACGCACACGGTTTTTGAGCTGACAACCGATAAACTTGGCGCGCAAGGCACAGTTTTGGCCGGCGGTCGTTATAACGGCTTGGTGGCTCAGATGGGCGGCGGCGATGTTGCCGGTATCGGCTGGGCTTGCGGTGTTGAACGTTTGGCAATGCTCTTGGAAAATGATGTGGAAATGTCACGTCCGGTAGCTGTTATTCCAATGGGAGAAGATGCCGAGGATAAGGCTCTGGAGATATCTAATCAGCTGCGCCGCGCTGGTTTTAGAGTTGAACAAAGTTATAGCGGAAATATGAAAAAACGTATGACTAAGGCTGTCAAGGCAAATGCGTTTAAGGCTGTGATTATTGGTTCTGATGAACTGGCAAAAGGCGAAGCCGCGGTAAAAGATTTGGATAGCGGCGAACAAAAAAATATTAAGTTTGCAAATATTGTTGAGGAAATAAACGCATGAATTTTGAAGAAAAATTAGCCAACGTTGTTAACCGCTATGAAGAAGTGCAAGCTCTGCTTTCTACCAATATTTCTTCTGATGAATTGGTAAAACTCAACAAAGAACTGTCGGTTTTGGAACCGGTTGTAGGCGCTATTGAAAACTACAAAAAGCATACGCAGTCTATGCAAGACGATAAAGCCATGATGGAAGACGCGTCCTTAGATAAGGAAATGCGCGAAATGGCGGAAGCTGAATATTATGAAATCAAAGAACAGCTGCCAGAAATGGAAAAAGAAATCCGCGTTCTGTTACTCCCTAAAGAAGCTGATGACGAAAAGAACGCCATTTTAGAAGTTCGTGCCGGTACGGGCGGCGATGAGGCTGCCTTGTTTGCGGCGGTACTGTTTGAAATGTATCAGCGTTATTCGCAAAAACAAGGTTGGAAATTTGAAATTTTAGACGCCAATGAAAACGGCTTGGGCGGCTATAAAGAAGCTTCGGCAAAAATTACCGGTAAAGATGTTTTTGCTAAGCTAAAATTTGAATCCGGTGCTCACCGCGTGCAACGCGTGCCTATTACCGAATCCCAAGGACGAGTGCATACATCGGCAGCCACAGTGGCGGTTTTACCAGAAATTGAAGAAGTTGATATGTATATCAATCCTGCCGACTTAAAAATTGATGTGTACAGAGCTTCAGGCGCCGGCGGACAACACGTTAACCGTACGGAATCAGCGGTGCGTATTACCCATATTCCAACCGGAATTGTCGTGCAATGCCAAGATGACCGTTCGCAATTCAAAAATAAAGAAAAGGCGATGAATCACTTGCGCGCTAAATTGTATGACAGCCAAAAATCGGCAATTGACGCCAGTTATTCGGAAAAACGTAAATTACAAGTGGGCAGCGGCGACCGCAGTGAGCGAATCCGCACCTATAACTATCCACAAGGACGCGTGACCGACCACCGAATTAATCTGACATTATATAAGCTGGACGAGGTGGTTTCCGGAGAAGCATTAGGTGAAATTATAGACGCCTTAATCGCAGAAGACCAAGCAGACCGCTTAGCCGAAATGGATTAAAAAATTTAATCAGCTAGTTACAGATACTAGATATAAAAAACTAATAGATTTAAAGAAGGGAGATTTTGGATTAAAGTTCCCTTCTTTATTTTGCAAATTTTTGCTGCAGCAACTAAAAAATATTTTAGCAAATTGTGCGCAAATAATTTTGTTTAAATATAAAAAATGCGCTCTGCCTATTTCTAAACACAGCGCATTCGGATAAAAGAAAACAGATTATTCTTTTCTTAAATTAGCCGCAGAAGTCCACATTTTTTCCAAATTATAAAACTCACGAACTTCAGGACGGAAAATATGCACAATCACGTCAAAAGCGTCAATCAAAACCCAATCAGCTTTAGTTTCACCCTCGACCGAACAACGGCAACCTGCAGCTTTCAAAGCTTCTTCAATTTTTTGCGCAATAGAGGCCACATGACGGTTAGATGTACCGCTCGCCACCACCATATAGCTGGCAATTGAAGTTTTGCCTTCCAAATCAATTATAGAAATATCTTCTGCCTTCATATCGTCCAAGGCTTTGGTGATTATGTCCAATACTTTAGTATCTTTTGCTGCCACGATTTTACTCCTTAAAATTTTAGTCCAATGGCGACCATGGTTTAGTTGTTGTTTCTATTTGTTCATTTTCAACCGGCTGATTTTGCGTTTTGCGATTACGGCTAACAAACTTATCAACAGCGGCTAAACAATCGTTCAAATTTTTACCGGCAACAGCCGAAATTGCAAAAACCTGATTTTTTGTAACTTTTTGCAAAGCTGCAACTTTTTCTTCAATTTCTTCAGCCGTTAAAGCGTCACACTTATTCAAAGCCACTACTTCCGCCTTATTTTTTAGCTTATCGTTATACAATTCCAGCTCTTTGCGAATCGTCAAGTAGTCGTTAGCAACATCTTCGGCAGTGCCATCAAGCAAATGCAAAAACACCGAGCAGCGCTCAACGTGTTTCAAAAATCTATCACCCAAGCCAACACCTTCGTGCGCGCCTTCAATCAGCCCTGGGATATCGGCCAAAACCAATTCCTTACCGCCAATCCAAGCCACACCCAAATGCGGATGCAATGTTGTAAATGGATAAGAGGCAATTTTTGGACGAGCCGATGTAACCGCCGACAAAAATGTTGATTTACCAGCGTTCGGCAAACCAATCAGCCCGACATCGGCAATAATTTTTAAGCGCAGCCAAACCCAAATTTCTTCGCCTGGAGTCCCAGGACCGGCATAGCGCGGCGCTTGGTTTGTAGAGCTTTTAAAACGAGTGTTACCCAAACCACCCTTACCGCCTTTGGCAATCAAAAAACGTTCACCAGGTTTAACCATATCGGCAATCACCATTTCGCCATCGTCAGCAACAATTTCAGTGCCAACCGGAACTTTGATTATTAAATCTTCGCCTTTATATCCGGTCATTTCCGAGCCCATGCCCTGCTGGCCTTTTTGTGCTTTAAAATGCTGTTGATAGCGAAAATCTATAAGAGTGTTTAGATTTTCTACCGCTTCAAAGTAAACGCTGCCGCCATCGCCGCCATCACCACCGTTCGGGCCTCCGAACTCGATAAACTTTTCGCGCCGAAAAGCCACACAGCCTTTACCGCCGTCACCAGCTTTGATATATATTTTTGCCTGATCCAAAAACTTCATTTCTTTTCCTTTTGTTTAAGGTCAAATAATAGCCTTAAATAAAAAATAAAGGGGCATAACGCCCCTATTTTAACTCTTCTGCAAGATTATTCAGCAACAACAGAAACGTAAACTTTATCGTCTGCTTTTGTTTTGAACTCTACTTTGCCTTCAGATGTTGCAAAAATTGTGTGATCTTTGCCGAGGCCTACATTCTGTCCCGGATGATATTTTGTTCCGCGTTGACGAATGATGATGTTGCCAGGGATAACAGCTTCACCGCCGAATTTTTTAACACCCAAACGGCGACCTTCAGAGTCACGACCGTTGCTGGAACTACCGCCAGATTTTTTATGTGCCATAACGTTATCTCCCTAAATTATTTCTCGCACACATCAGTAATTTTTACTAATGTGATGTTTTGTCTGTGACCATTTTTACGACGATAGTTCTGTCTTCTTTTCTTTTTGAAAACAATAACTTTTGCGTCTTTAGCTTGTTTCAACACAATGGCTTTAACACTAGCGCCGGCAACCAATGGAGTACCGATTTTTTCGCCCAAAGCCAAAACTTCGTTGAAAACAACTTCTTTACCTTCTTCACCGGCGATTTTTTCCAACTTAACAACGTCACCAGTTGTTACGTTATATTGTTTTCCGCCTGTTTTTATTACTGCGTACATATTCTTCACCTAATTTTATTTAAACATAAAACATTGGCTTGTACTATACATAAGTTTTCGGCGCTGTCAACAGGAAAATAACTAATTTTTAAATATTTTGCACTTGCAGGCAAAATTACTTTAAATATATATGCGCCTAACGCACACATTAAACTTGAAAATTTTATTTTTGCAAGCTAAATATGATTAAAACTAATTCGCGAGGTATTTATAATGTATGACGTCTATGAAATCCGAAAAGATTTTCCGGTGCTAAACGAAATGATTAACGATAAGCCGTTCTTTTATTTGGACACATCGGCTTCGGCGCAAAAACCGCAGCAGGTTTTGGATAAGATGATGAAGGTTTATCAAACAACCTATGCTAATCCGCACCGCGGAAGTTATACGATTTCAGAAGAAATGACCACTGAATATGAGCAAGCACGCGAAACTGTGCGTGAATTTATTAATGCAAAACGCGCTCCTGAAATAATTTATACACGCAACGCCACCGAATCTATAAATTTGGTTGCATCTTCATGGGGTGGAGAGAATCTAAAAGCCGGCGATGAAGTTTTAATTTCGCAAGCCGAACACCACGCCAACTTAGTTCCATGGCAGCATATATGCCAAGTAACCGGCGCCAAACTGGTAGTTTTCCCGGTTTCAGACAAAGGCGAATTTATAGAAGAAGAATTTTTGAAACATTTGAGCGAAAAAACAAAAATCGTTGCCGTTACCGCAATGTCAAATGTTTTAGGCACAATTTTTCCGATAAAAAACATTACAGCGGCAGCGCATAAAATTGGGGCAAAAGTACTGATTGACGCCTGCCAATTTGCCGTACATCATAAGATTGATGTGCAAGATATTGACTGCGACTTTTTGGCTTTTTCCGCTCACAAAACATATGGACCAAGCGGTATCGGCGTACTTTATGGTAAAACCGAAATTTTGCAAAATATGCAGCCTTATCAATTTGGCGGCGATATGATTGAAAACGTGACCTACGAAAAAACCACATTTACCGATATTCCGGCACGCTTTGAAGCCGGAACACCGGCTGCCGTACAAGCTATAGGCATGGCTGAAGGGCTCAAATATATGATGAATTTGGGTTTGGATAACATTGAAAAACACGAGCAAGAGCTAGTTAAATACACTACCGAAAAATTGCTGCAGGTTCCGGATTTGAAAATTATCGGCACCGCTAAATACAAAGGCGGCGTGTTCAGTTTTGCCATTCGGGATATCCACCCTCAGGATTTGGCTTTTGTACTGAATAAAGAAAATATTGCCATCCGCACCGGACACCACTGCGCCCAACCAATTGTCAACCGTATGGGTTACACTTCGGTTGCCCGCGCCTCGCTTGGTTTATACAGCACAAAAGAAGACATTGATGCATTGTATAACGCACTTTTGAAAGCAGAAAAATTTTTTAGAGAAAACTAATGTCGGAAAAAACTGAAAATAAAGAAAATATTGAAGAACAAACAATCGGCGCTACCGAAAGCCGTTTGCTGCAAGCAATGAGCATTAATGATGAAGAAAACGCCGCGCCGACAGAACTGCCGGAGTATATCGCCTATGCCGGAACTGAACTGGCTCAAGGCGCAGAAAAAGCCAAAATGTTTGATATTGTGGAAAAAATACGCACAATTTCTGATCCGGAAATTCCGCTGAATGTTTATGATATGGGGCTTATTTATAAAATTGACCAGCGCGACAATGGAGATATTTATATTGAAATGACCGTAACCGCTCCAACCTGCCCAATTGCCGGAGAACTTCCGCAGCAGGTGGCTGATGCGCTGACCGAAGTTGCCGGAACCGGAAGAATAGAAGTGAAAATCGTTTGGGAACCAGCTTGGACGCCGGAACGAATGACTGATGAAGCCAAAGAAATGCTGGAGCTTATCTGATGACTATTGAAGAACTGATTGACAACTTTTCATTTTTGGACGGTTGGGAAGAAAAATATCAATATGTGATAGACTTGGGACACAAGCTTGAACCTTTAGATGAAAAATTCAAAACTGATGATTGGAAAGTAAAAGGCTGCCAATCACAAGTTTGGCTGGTTCCGCAAATTAAAAACGGTGTCTTTCATTTCAAAGGCGACTCCGACGCTATTTTGGTTAAAGGAATTATTTCTATTGTACTGCTTATTTATAATGACAAAACAGCCGCTGAAATAAAAAATATTGATGTTACAAAAATTTTTGTTAAACTGGGACTTGAAGAAAATTTAACTCCAAGCCGACGCAACGGTATGTTGTCTATGGTTGAAAAAATCAAACAATATGCAGCCGCTGCTTAAATGAAAGCGCACTATGAACATTCATGAATATCAAGCCAAAAAAATTTTAGCAGAAAATGGAATTGCAATTCCGGCCGGAGGTATTGCCTATACTCCGAGCGAAGCTAAGAGAGTGGCTTTAAGTTTAACCTCTCGCGGACCATGGATGTTAAAAGCGCAGATTCAATCAGGAGCCAGAGCATCGGGTCATTTTGTGGAGCGCGAAGCCGGACATAAAAGCGGTATTCGGCAAATCACCCAAATTTCTAACATAAACTATGAAACCAGCCAAATGCTGAATAATACTTTGGTAACCGAACAAACAGGTCCGGAAGGCAAGCTTGTCAGCAAAGTTTATGTTGAAGCCTTTAAAAAAGTGAAACATGTCTTTTATGCCGGTATTGTCATTGACTGTTCTATTCCTGCCATAACCTTGCTTGTGTCTGAAATTATAAACCAAAACATTATTAAAGTTGCCACCACAGATGAAAGCAAAATTTTGCGCATCAATCTAAAATATGGTGAAGAATTTAATGAAACCCAAATTCTCAAAGTGCTGGACTTTTTGTCTTTAGATAAAAGCTACTTGCAAAATTTCAGTGATTTTTTTGCCAAACTATATCACACTTTTATAAAACTTGATGCGCAAATGATAGAAATTAATCCGGTTGGAATTTTGCGAGATAAAAGCCTGATTGCTTTGGACGCTAAAATAAATTTTGACGATAACGCTCTGTTTCGTCACCCAGATGTTTTACGCATGCAAGATGATTATGAAGAAAATGCCCGCACATTAAAAGCCGAAAAATTCGGTTTTCAATATAATGAATTTGATGGCAATATCGGCTGTATTGTCAACGGCGACGGTCTGGCTCTAGAATCCATGGATTTAATCAAAAACAAAGGCGGCTCAATAGCTTGTTTTCTTAATGTAAAAGGCGGAGTTGACAAAGATAAAATCGCGGCAGGGATTAAAATTATTATGACTAATCCACGTGTTGAAGGGATTTTAATTAACGTACTTGGCGGTTTTTTACGCTGCAACTTAATTGCCGATGGTATTTTATTGGCCACCCAAGAAGTAGGGCTAAATGTACCGATGGTTTTGCGGCTGGAAGGTACAAACAAAGAAGAGGCTGAAAACATTCTGTCACAATCCAGTTTGCCAGTTATTTTTGCCCAAAATATGAGTGAGGCTATAGATACATTGCTTAAACAAATGGAGATAAATGACTGATGTCTATTTTAGCCAATAAAAATTCTAGAGTTTTAGTACAGGGAATCACCGGAACCCAAGCCTCATTCCATGTTAAGCGCTCCATAAATTACGGAACAAATATCGTAGCTGGAACTTCTCCTAAATTCAACGGATCAGAACATTTAGGCGTGCCGGTTTTTCACAATGTTGCCGAAGCTAAAAAAAATATGGATATAGACGCATCTGTTATGTTTGTTCCGGCCACAGCGCTTAAAAACGCTGTAAAAGAAGTTGTGGAGGCAGAGATTCCGCTGGCTATTTCTATTGCCAACGGTGTACCTATGCATGATATGCTGGAAATAAAAGCCATGCTGAATGGTTCAAAAACCGATTTAATTGGTCCTGACACTCCGGGGATAATCACAGCCGGAGAAGCAAGACTGGGAATTTTTCCGGAAAATATTCATCACAAAGGCTGCGTCGGTATTGTGTCAAGAGCCTCAACGCTGACTTATGAAGCGGTTATTGAAACTAATATAGCCAATCTTGGACAATCCACCGTAGTTGGTATTGGCGATGATATGATTGTTGGTACAGACTACCGCCGAATTATACAATTATTTCATGAAGATGAACAAACTAAGGCGTTGGTTTTGATTGGTAAATCAGATAGCTTATACGAACAAATCGCCGCCGAATATTACAGCGGCCTGCAAAATAAAAAACCGATTATTGCTTTTGTCGCCGGTGAAGCTTTGCCTTTTGAGCACAATATCGGTTATGCCGGTGATATTATCACCCGCGGCCGTGTCACGGTTCAGGACAAAAAACGTCTTATGCGCGAATCCGGTATGATTGTGGTTGATAATATTGCGCAAATTCATCAAGCTTTGACTGATTTGGATTTATGAAATGCAATGGCTGAATTTGCTAATCAATCTGATTTTGCCGCCGCGCTGCATTAAATGCGGAAAAATTTTAAACGAACACAATGGTTTATGCAGCGACTGTTTTAACAAAATTCAATTTATCAGCGCGCCTTATTGCGCACATTGCGGACGTCCGTTTTTAAACGAATCCGGATTATCTGCCGGCAAAAAGCAGCTCTGCGGAAAATGCTTGCAAGAAAAACGCCGGCTTTTTGAGTTACAGCGCTCTGCTTTTGTTTATGATGACGAATCGAAGAATTTGATTTTGGATTTCAAATTCAGGGATAAAACAGTTTATGCAGAAACTTTGGCAAATTTATTGTTCAGCGCAGGCGGCGACATTTGGCGAGAACAGCCGGATTTGCTGCTGCCGGTGCCTATTCATCAGCTGAGATTAATCAAAAGACGCTATAATCAATCCGCATTGTTGGTGAAATATTTATCAAAAAAATCAGGAATCGCAGCAGATTATTTTTCTTTAGTCCGCCATCAAAACACCATTCCGCAAGTACAGCTTTCCGGCAAAGCACGCCGTCATAATTTGCAAAAAGCATTCAGTGTCAAGAATCCGCAAAAATTACAAGGTAAAAATGTTGTTTTAGTTGATGATGTAGAAACAACCGGCTCAACTCTAAACGAATGTGCCAAAGTTTTGAAAAAAGCCGGTGTCAAAAAGATTTATGCCCTGACTTTAGCTCGCACAGAAGTCTAAGCTAGCCGATAACTTTGCGCAAAATTCCGCCGTTTTCTGCCAACAATTTTTGCGCCTGTTCTTTGTTGCAATTTTTCTTTATCATAACGCAAGCCGTTTTTACATTTTTTGCTTCTGCCAAAACTTCTGTCGCTGTTTTTTCATCAACATCGCAAATTTCATGCACAAAACGAACAGCGCGCTGCTGTAATTTTATATTAGTAACTTCTAAATCTATCATATAATTATGATAAGTTTTGCCTAATTTTATCATCGCGCCGGTAGAAAGCATGTTCAAAATCATCTTCTGCGCCGTGCCAGACTTCATGCGAGAAGAGCCGGTAACCGCTTCAGCCCCGAGAATCGGATTTATAAAAATATCGGCAAATTCTTTGAATTTTGCATTAGGATTAGATGATATTGCAATAGTCAAGCAACCTTTTTGCCGTGCCAATTCCAACGCTTTCAACCCGTATTGAGGATTGCCGCTGGCTGAAACAGCCACTACCACATCGCCTTTTCGCGGATTAAACTTCTGCATATCGGCAACTGCCAGTTCCGCATTATCCTCGGCGTTTTCCACAGCGTGGCGAATCGCCTTTTCTCCACCAGAAATATAGGCTTGTATCATCTCCGGCGAAATACCGTATGTCGGCTGCATTTCTGACGCATCAAGAATCCCCAGGCGCCCGCTGGTACCACTGCCAAAATAAGCCATACGGCCGCCTTTTTGCAAAGAATCGGCAATTTTATCAATAGCTTCGCCAATTTGCGGCAAAACCATTGCAATGGCATCGGCCAGCTTTTTATCTTCATCATTTATCAATTTTGCAATTTCCAAACCATTTTTGATATCTATATCAACAGTTTTAGGGTTAGAAAGCTCAGTTATAGACAACATTATTTTCATCTCCTTTTCAACAGCTTAAAGCATAATAACAAAGATATTTTAAGAAAACTTAAAAAAAAGATTGACATTCGGCAAAAAATAATGATTATAGCGTTTAGAGAAATCAAAACGATTTGTCTTTATGACCCCGAGATGGTTTTATTGGAGGGGTGGCAGAGCGGTCAAATGCAACGGACTGTAAATCCGTCGACTTAGTCTACGATGGTTCGAATCCATCCCCCTCCACCACTAATTAATCACTTGGGGTTTTTGATTTCAATATTAAGCTCAAGCGGGTGTAGCTCAATGGTAGAGCAGAAGCCTTCCAAGCTTACTACGGGGGTTCGATTCCCCTCACCCGCTCCAATTCTCTTAATATTGATTTTCGTCTTTAACATTATGTAAAACAGGATAAATAAACAATGGCAAAAGAAAAATTTGAACGCAGCAAGCCGCACTGCAACATTGGTACAATTGGCCACGTTGACCACGGTAAAACAACCTTGACAGCAGCCATCACCAAAGTATTGGCAGAAAAAGGCGAAGCACAATTCGTAGATTATGCAAACATTGATAAAGCACCGGAAGAACGTGCTCGCGGTATTACCATTAACACCTCACACGTTGAGTATGAAACAGAAAACCGTCACTATGCACACGTAGACTGCCCGGGCCACGCCGACTATGTTAAAAACATGATTACCGGTGCCGCTCAGATGGATGGTGCAATTTTGGTTGTATCTGCAGCTGATGGTCCGATGCCACAAACACGTGAACACATTTTGCTTGCTCGTCAAGTAGGCGTACCTGCAATTGTTGTATACATGAACAAAGTAGACCAAGTAGACGATCCAGAATTGTTGGAATTGGTAGAAATGGAAATCCGTGACTTGTTGTCTTCTTATGGTTTCCCTGGTGATGAAACACCAATCATCAAAGGTTCTGCATTGGCAGTATTGGAAAACGGCGATCCGAAAATCGGTCACGATTCAATCATTGAATTGATGAAAGCTGTAGACTCTTACATTCCACAGCCAGCTCGTCCGATAGATCAACCATTCTTGATGCCAATTGAGGACGTATTCTCAATTTCTGGTCGTGGTACAGTGGTAACCGGTCGTGTAGAACGCGGTGTAATCCATGTAGGCGATGAAATTGAAATCGTAGGTATTAAACCAACTCAAAAAACAACATGTACCGGTATTGAAATGTTCCGTAAATTGTTGGATGAAGGTGAAGCCGGCGATAACATCGGTGTATTGCTGCGCGGTACAAAACGTGAAGAAGTAGAACGCGGTCAAGTATTGGCAGCTCCTGGTTCAATCACACCGCACACAGATTTCATATCTGAATGCTACATTTTGACTAAAGAAGAAGGTGGTCGTCATACTCCGTTCTTCTCAAACTATCGTCCGCAATTCTATTTCCGTACAACAGACGTAACCGGAACAATTGAATTGCCAGAAGGTACCGAAATGGTAATGCCTGGCGATAACGTAAAAATCACAGTACAATTGTTGCACCCAATCGCAATGAGTGAAGGTTTGCGCTTCGCTATTCGTGAAGGTGGTCACACAGTTGGCGCCGGCGTTGTTTCTAAAATTATCAAATAATTTTAGCTTACGCTAAGTACAATTTTACCCCTCCAATTCGCATAATGCGGGAGGGGTATTTTTTTTATTACAATCGTTTGTTTTAGGTTTTTAATCGGATAATATCTGATTTAGATAAGCAATAGTCTGTCTGGGGTGTGGTAACCTCTTACAAGTACGTCTTATGATGTTTAGACGTAAAATTAACATACCTTCTAGCTAAAGCTGGAAGGTAGCAAAATGTGCTATATTTTATAGCTAATATGCTACACTATTTTACTTGTAATAGCTTACCAACTTCCAGCTGCTCCGTCCAAAGCAGCTTTTTTTTTGCAAGTAATCATAATGAAAGGAAGTTGTTATGAAAAACAATCAATTTGGCCGGTCAATGATTGAAATGTTGGGAGTTCTGGCTATTATCGGCGTCTTGAGTGTAGGCGGTATTGTAGGCAGATGCAAGTATAACAACGATATTTTACCTATGTCACCAGACCTTGCCGCTAAAGGCTGTTCCTGCAGTGATAATACTTGCCAATTTTCTGTTATGTTTCCATAAAGATAAAAAATAACAAAGGCAGTTCATCATTTTGAACTGCCTTTGTTAGCTTTTTTTATTGCAAATTTACTTATTGAACATTACCAAATGGATTTACATCTTTTTCATCTGGTGTTGCCCGCAAATCAAACATATTGATTACAGGAACGCAGATAAAGATTGATGAAAATGTACCAATAACAATACCAGTCGTAATAACAAACGCAAAGCTGCGCAAAGCGTCGCCACCAAACACCAACAAAGCAACCGAGGCCAAAAATGTGGTGATACCGGTCAAAATAGTACGCGAGAAAATGTCATTAATACTTTTGTTCAACAAATCATATTGCGGCATTTTTTTATACTTCTGCAGGTTTTCACGCACACGGTCATAGGTCACAACCGTATCGTTTACAGAATAACCAGCCAAAGTCAGAATAGCGGCAATAGTGGTCAAGCTGAAATCCAAATGGAAAATAGAAACCAGACCAACCGTAATCAGCAAATCATGAAACAAGCCAATTAAAGCGCCAACAGCAAATTTCCATTCAAAACGGAACCAAATATACATACTAATGGCAAGCATAGCAAACACCGACGCCAATATTCCAGAAAGTTTCAGTTCATCGCCAACTTGGGGTCCAACAGATTCTATTCTTTCAAAAGTGAAATCATTTTCCAGCATCTTTTTGATTTGCTGCACAGCAACACGCTGACTTTCTTCATCGGCGTTGTTAGCCTGAGCTCTAATCATCAGTTCGTCTTGAGCATCGCCAAATGATTGCAGGTTCAACTCATCCAAATTCAAAGTATCCAGCTCGCTGCGGACTTTATCCACATCCACCGGACCATTTTTACTTTTGACTTCTATCAGCACGCCGCCGGAAAAGTCAATACCATAGTTAAAACCACGGACAGCAACACTGGCTATTGAGGCCGCAAAAAGCACTGCTGTAATAGCATAAGCAATTTTACGAAAACCTAAAAAGTCAATACTTGTATCTTTTATAATCCAACTAAATATTTTCATTTTATTATCCTTTATTTTTTAGAGTGGAAGTTTAGTCGGTTTGAATTTAGCCATCCAAGCTTCTACCAGCAAACGGCTTACTGTTACCGAAGTAAACATTGAAGTGATAATACCGATAATCAAAGTTACGGCAAAACCTCTAACCGGACCACTACCAAAATAAAACAGCACAAAACCAGCAACCATAGTGGTCAAGTTGGAGTCAACAATAGTGCGGTAAGCTTCAGTAAAGCCCAAGGTAATGGCATCACGGATAGAACGGCCTTTATTAACTTCTTCACGCATACGTTCAAAAATCAAAATATTGGCATCAACCGCCATACCCATGGTTAAAATGATACCGGCAATACCAGGCAAGGTCAAAGTTGTGCCCATAAAGCTCATAATGCCAAGCATCAAAACAATGTTAAGCAAAACGGTAATATCAACCATCACACCAAACAAACCATACGCGGCAACCATAAACACAACAACGGCAACCAAACCGACAATAGAAGCAACAACGCCGTCATGAATAGAATCCGCGCCCAAACCTGCGCCGACTGTTCTTTCTTCTATCACTTCCAACGGAGCCGGCAACGCACCGGAACGCAGCAACAAAGCCAAATCATTGGCTGTTTTAGTGGTAAAGTTACCGGTAATGATACCGCTGCCGCCAGTAATTGGACCTTGAATATTTGGCGCAGAAATAACCTCATTATCCAAAACAATAGCCAATCTTTCACCAACGTGACTGCTGGTCACTTCGCCGAATTTGCGGCCGCCAATAGTGTTGAAACGGAAACTTACAACCGGCATACCGTCAGAAAAAGAAACACGGGCGTCAGTCAAATTTTCACCGCCGACAACCGGTTTTTTAATCACAACATATTGATCGCCTTCCGAACCGTTCATCACGCGGGAAGTTTTGCTGATTTTACCACGTTTAGCCTGAGCAACACTGGTTGTTTCATCAACCAAATGGAAAGACATTTTAGCGGTTTTACCTAAAAGGATTTTCACACTTTCAGGATTCTGCACACCCGGCAATTGCACCAAAATACGGTCTGTACCCTGCCCTTGAATACTCGGCTCTTTGGTTCCAAGCTCATCAATACGGCGGCGGACAATACCGATTGACTGGTCAATAACCTGATATTTCAACGCGGTAATAGCTTGCTCGCTATAAGCAATAGTCACCAAACCTTCGCCGTTGGCGTCATCGGTAACAACCAAGCCTTCATCAAGTTTGCGAAAAGCTTCTTTGGCTTTATCACGGGCAGCATAGTCCGAAATTTTAACAAAAACACCTTTATTAGACGATTTTAAATCTTGGTAGCGGATTTTATGTTCACGCAAAGAAGTACGCACAGAATCCTCCAGCGTACTCATTTTGTCTTTCAAAACATCGTCCATTTTAACTTGTAATAACAAACTTGAACCGCCTTGCAAATCCAAGCCCAAACTAACCGGCTGCCACCACTTTGGCAAATTTTGCTGGTTTGGCAGCATATTCGGAATAGCAAAAAATACGCCAACCAGACAGATACCGATGATAATCAAAATTCTTTGCAGAGATAATTTATACATCTGAGTTTCCTTTTATTTTGTTTTTTTAGCCTTTGTTTTAGCAGGCTTTGTTTCATTTTTTGTGTCTTTTGGAGCCACAACGCCGTTAATAGTCATGCGTTCAACCACAACATTGACGCCGCTGGCGATTTCTACTGTTACTTCAGCACCGTCAAGCTTGGTAATTTTACCATAGATACCGCCGCTGGTCAGTACTTTATCACCAACTTTAAGCCCTTCCGCCATTGCCGCATGCTCTTTGATTTTTTTAGTTTGCGGACGAATGAGGAAAAAGTAAAAAATTATTAAAATTAAACCGAGCTGTGTCAATGTTACAGCCATAGAACCGCCTTGTGCGCCAGCCTCGCCGGCTGCAGCAAAAGCATCACTAATTAGCATTTTTTTCTCCTTTCACATAAATTTATGCGTTAGTTTTACATCAATTTATTGTGAGAAAAAACTAAAATTTCAAGTTATTAACGGAATTTTTAAGCTTTATGGAAGGTATGGCCGCGGATTAACGGCTTTTTTACCCGAACGGACTTCAAAGTGCAGCTGCGGTGTTGTCACACTGCCGGTGCTGCCCACAGTGGCAATTTTTTCGCCGCGCGTCACTTTTTGGCCTTTTTTAACAAACAATCTGTCGTTATGCGCATAGGCGGTTATCCAACCATCTGCATGTTTGATTAAAATCAAATTGCCAAAGCCTTTAAGCTCGTTTCCGGCATAAGCAACCGTGCCAGAATCCGCTGCTTTTACGTTAGTTCCAAGCGCTGCTTTAATGTTTATACCATCGTTTTTACGACCGCTGCCTAAATTACCGTAACCGGAAATAATTGTTCCCTTAACCGGCCAATCAAACTTAGTTTTGCGAGCCTTTGGCGCCACATAGCTATCGGTTATCGGCGCCGATTTTATCGGTGTGTAAGCTATTGATTTTGACGTTGTTTGCACTGTGTTTTGACTTTGGACCGCAGTATATGAGGCCGCCGGTGCACTTCCTACCGAAGCCGGCAGTACCAGTCTATCACCCACATTTAATGAATATGGTGTTTGCAAATTATTGACACGGCTGAGCGATGTCACATCAACATTATATTGCCGCGCTATACTATATAAAGTGTCACCGCGCTGCACAGTATGATATTGCTTCGCCGGTAGACTTAAACGCTGCCCCACACGCAAGGTATACGGAGCGTGCAGATTATTGGTGTTGATTAAATCTTTTAACGGAACTCCATAGCGGCGAGAAATACTATACAGAGTATCACCGCGCTGCACAGTCACATAATTTGAAGAACCCCAGCCATTCCAAATCCAGCCTTGTCCGGCGCACCCAGTCAAACCAAGCAATAAAACGGCTATGTAAACAAATCTCTTCAAAATCAAGTTTTCCTCAATTATTTTACTTACTTTTTATCTCTGGTTCCAACACCATAACGATGAATCGCCAAACTATTGCTCAAATATTTACGGGTGCGCGACAGCATATTTTCTGCTTCGTCGTTGTTTTTGCGCCGTGTATAATAAATACCAATCATACCGGCGTTGACTTTGTCAACATTCAGCTTACGGACATTGGCGATTAAGTTATCCCAAAGAATTTGAGTCAGCTCTTCTATTTTTTCATCAGCAAAATTTTCTAGTATAATACCGATTTTTGTATGTTCAAAACGACCGATTACGGCGTCTTTGCCCGTACTTTCTACACAAGCGTCAGCAGCAAGGCGCAGCAATTTATCGCCTTTTTCAAAGCTAAAACCTTTATTAACAAAATTATAAATATCGGCAAGTTCAACAACTATCAGCAGCAAAGGCTTGTTATAGCGGTTACAGATTTTTGCTTTATCTTCAAGATATTTGCAAAAACTTTCGGCATTAAGAATTTCGCCAATCAGCTGGTCTTTTTCTTGCTCTTGACGCAGTTGCTTTTCTAAATTAAGCTGCTGTTTGAGCGGATATCCCCAAAAACTGATACCGCGGCAATGCAGCAATTCATTCAAAATCGGACGCGCCCGCAACAACACAGGAATCTTTGTACCATCGGCTTTTTGCAACACTTGTTCAGATGAAATAATTCTTTTCTTTTTCTTTAACTGTCTAAAACTTTCATCAAGCATTTCTTTATTAGCCGGAACATCTTTGAGCAAAGTACCCAAAACATTTTGACCTATCAAACCTTCACGAGTATAGCCGCTATAGCTCAGCGTATCGCTGTTAACCTGAGTAATTTTCATATCTTTATCTATATTAAACTTCAGATAATAATTTTGCAAACGTGCGCTTTCATTAGCAGTCAAAATATTGCTTTCCTGCACCAATTCTCCCATTTCATGCAGTTTTATATGCAGCAGCACCGCATATATTATTAAAAAAGCAATTACGCCCAGAAGTCCATAAATCATTTTCTTTCCTTTTCTACATTTTGTTAGTTTAATCCGAATAAATAAATATTAAGTAAACAAGTATTGATTTTTTTATGCTTTTTGCTTATGATGCATCAGTTTTTAGATGTAATAACAAAGGATATTAAGGTGGTTGAAAAACCAGAAATAGAGGACTTCAGCGGTAAAAAATACAAATACGGCTTTGTGACAGACATAGAAGCTGACACCGCTCCCAAAGGTCTGAACGAGGATATTATCCGGCTGATTTCGGCAAAAAAAGGCGAACCGGACTGGCTTTTGGAACGCCGTTTGAAAGCTTATCGTCATTGGCTGACTATGGAAGAGCCTAGCTGGGCCAAGCTGGTGTATGATAAAATAGACTATCAAAATTTAAGCTACTACGCAGCTCCGGTGCAAAAAGCCAAACCCAAAAGTTTAGATGAAGTGGATAAAAATCTTTTAGACACCTATAATCGTTTGGGTATTCCGCTCAAAGAACAAGAAGTTCTATCCGGTGTGGCTGTGGACGCCGTGTTTGACAGTGTTTCGGTTGCCACAACCTATCGCGCCCGACTAGCTGATAAAGGGATTATTTTTTGTTCTATTTCCGAAGCCGTTAAAGAACATCCCGATTTAGTGCAAAAATATTTAGGCTCGGTTGTTCCCTATACCGACAACTTTTTTGCTTGCCTTAATTCGGCAGTGTTTACCGATGGCTCGTTTGTGTATATTCCCAAAGGCGTTACCTGTCCAATGGAACTTTCCACCTATTTCCGCATAAACGCCAAAAATACCGGTCAATTTGAACGCACACTCATAATTGCCGAAGACAACAGCTATGTTTCATATTTGGAAGGCTGTACAGCGCCGCAGCGTGATGAAAATCAACTGCACGCCGCCATTGTGGAAATTGTGGTTTTGAACGACGCCGAAGTTAAATATTCCACCGTGCAGAACTGGTATCCGGGAGATAAAGACGGCAAAGGCGGTGTTTATAACTTTGTGACCAAAAGAGCGGCCTGCCGCGGTCGCAATGCAAAAATTTCGTGGACACAGGTTGAAACCGGCTCGGCTGTGACTTGGAAGTATCCGTCCTGTGTTTTGGAAGGAGACAATTCTTCCGGCGAGTTTTATTCGGTAGCCATCACAAATAACCGTCAACAAGCCGATACCGGTACTAAAATGATTCATATCGGCAAAAACACCACTTCCAAAATTATTTCAAAGGGTATTTCTGCTGGCTGTTCAAACCAAACCTACCGCGGCTTAGTTGCCGTGTCTAAAAACGCCGACAACGCCCGCAACTATTCGCAATGCGACAGTTTGCTGATTGGCTCGACTTGCGGCTCGCACACGGTGCCGTATATTACCAACAAAAATAAGTCGGCGGTTTTGGAACACGAGGCCACAACCTCAAAAATCAGCGATGAGCAGCTGTTTTATTGCCAACAGCGGGGAATATCCGAAGAAGAAGCGATTGGGCTTATTGTGAACGGTTTTTGCAAAGAAGTTATGCAGCATTTGCCAATGGAATTTGCCATTGAGGCGGCTAAATTAATAAATATCAGCCTAGAAGGCGGCGTTGGATAAAGGATTAAGTTATGTCAGAAAAATTGTTAGAAATTAAAAATTTGTGCGCCCGCGTGCCGGAAAAAGAAATAATCAAAGGCTTAAATTTGACCATAAACAAAGGCGAAGTACACGCGCTGATGGGACCTAACGGCGCTGGAAAATCCACTTTATCTTATGTTTTGGCAGGCAAGCCGGATTATGAAGTAACCGCTGGCAGCGCTGAATTTGCAGGGCAAAATTTACTCACCTTAAAACCGGAAGAACGCGCTTGGCTCGGTTTGTTTTTGAGTATGCAGGCGCCGGTGGCTATTTCAGGTGTCAGCTGCAGCAGCTTTTTAAAGCACGCAGTAAATGCCAAGCGCAAAGCTATGAACCAGCCGGAGCTTGATGCTGCCGAATTTTTGAAACTTTTACGGACTAAAGCTAAAGAACTGAATATCAGCGGAGAAATGTTAAAGCGTGAAATGAATGTCGGTTTTTCCGGCGGAGAAAAAAAACGCTTGGAAGCTTTGCAAATGAGTTTGCTGGAGCCGGCTCTGGCTATTCTTGATGAAACGGATTCCGGACTAGATGTTGACGCTATTAAAATTGTGGCCGAAAGTGTTAACCGCCTGCGCACCAAAGATACTTCTCTTTTGGTTATCACTCACCACGTCAAACTTTTGACTTATTTGCAGCCGGATTATGTACACGTTTATGCCGATGGACACATTATTTGCTCAGGCGATATGTCCTTGGCGCAAGAAATTGAAAACAACGGTTATACTCAATTCATAAAGGCAGAATAAATGAGCTTAACACAGCAAAATATTGAACTTTGGGGTGAAGATATTCCTTGGCTTGCCGGTCTTAGAGAAAAAGGTTTGTCAGCATTTATAAAACAAGGCTTGCCAACAGCTAAAACCGAAGCTTGGAAATATTCTTATGTAAAAGAATCGGCTTTTAATGATTTGATTATTGACACCGAACCGCACCATTGCCAATGCGGCCAAGAATGTCATTGTCATATGGCTGATGATTTGCCTTTTGCCGTGATTAAGGTTCATTTTTGCAATGGCAAACCGGATACTGAACACACCGAATTACCGCGTGGACTGGTCATAAAACCATTGGTTGAAGCTATTTATGATAAAGAAGCGCAAAAACACTTAAACAAATCGTTTGAAAATGGGCAATTTCCATATGCCGCGCTCAATACCGCTTATTTAGAACAAGGTTTGATGATTGTGGCAGAACGCAATGCCATAATAGAAAAGCCGGTGTTGCTCGCATACCATTCGCATGGGCAAAATTTGTGGCAAAACGTGCGAAATCTTATAGTGCTGGAAAGCGGTTCGCAACTGACTTTGTTAGAAGATTTTTCCGGCGACGATGAATTTTATTTTAACAATATTGTCAATGAAATATATATCGGCAACGAAGCAGTTTTGACGCATTATAAACGGGTTAAAGAGGCGGATCCTGCGCTGCATATTGCCTTGAACAGCGTTGTTGTCCGTCAAAACGGCAAATATAATGCATTTTGCGCGCAAGGCGAATGCCGTTTAGCTCGAAACGAATCGTATATTCAGCTACAGCAAGAAGGCGCTGAGGCCAATGCAAACGGCGCATATCGCTTATATAATAACGGTCATTCCGACATAACAACAAATATCCGTCATCTGTCAGTGCATACTACTTCTAATCAGTTAGTTAAAGGCGTGCTAGACGGCAACAGCCGAGGTGTTTTTCAAGGGCAAATACACATTGCGCCAAACGCACAGCAGACAGAAGGCTATCAGCTGCACCGCGCTTTGCTTTTGAGCGATAATGCCGAAATTGACTGCAAACCGGAGCTGGAAATTTTTGCTGATGATGTAAAATGTTCACACGGAGCAACCAGTGGCGATTTGGATAAAGAGCAGCTGTTTTATATGCAAACCAGAGGAATTGCTCTAGATGACGCCAAGCAAATTTTGATAGAAGCTTATTTGAATGAAGTTTTGCTAAAGGTTGAAAACGAGCAAATCCGCGAGTGGCTCAAAGAAGCGCTGTAAACAAAAAAATAACTAAAATATTACAGAAATTATAATACAAAAAACTCCGCCACGAGGACGGAGTTATTTTTTGAGGTTAAACTTTAATAAAAAACTTTAGGCAACTTTGGAGCCGCTGTTTTTCTTTTCTGCGTCTAAAAAGCCCAGTTTTTCCTGAATTTTCCAAATCACACGCAAAGCAGCCAAGGCTTGTTCACCACCGACTCTTGGAGTGGCCTCGCCGTTGACGCATTTAACAAAGTGAGCCAATTCAGCTTGCAAAGGTTGATTTGTCGGAATAAACAATTGTTCTACACTGCCTTTTAAGCCATAATTCATCCAATCAGGAATTTCCTCTTGGTTTACATAAGGCATACGGCCTTGGGTATGAACATTGATAGATTGGTTGATAAAATCCATATCAATGTAGTTGGTATCGGTGGTTACGGTCAAAGTGCGCACGCGGGACTGAGTAATACGGCTAGCGGTCAAGTTAGCGGTTGCGCCGCTTTCAAATTCCAGTAAAGCCGTAATGTAATCTTTGCCCAACGGACTTTCTTTTGTTTTTACCGAAGCGGCTTGCACATTGATTACCGGTGATTTCATCAAAGACTGCACTACTTCAACATCGTGTATCATCAAATCCATAGAAACATCAACATCGGTGATGCGTCCGCTGGCTGCCGACATACGCTGTGCGGTCATCGAGCGAATCTTTGAGGTATCAGAAAGCAATTTGCCCATTTGCTCAACCGCAGGATTAAAGCGTTCAATATGCCCAACCATCAAAACCACATTATTATTTTTGGCGGCGTTAATCAAGCGCATACAACCTTCTTCAGTGGTAGCCAAAGGCTTTTCCATCATACAATGAATGCCGTGATTCATAAAAAACTCGCCCACATCAGCGTGAGTAACAGAGGTAGTAACAACGCTTACGGCGTCTACATTAGCGGCAACTTCTTCCATTGAAGAAAAAGCTTTAATACCATAGGTTTCGGCAGCGGCTTTGGCGGCTTCCGGAAACACATCGTATACGCCAACAAGTTCCACACCTTGCAGATTTTTATAAGTTTTCAGGTGGTTTTTACCCATCATACCGGCGCCGATAACAGCAACCTTAACAGTTTTAGTCATTGAAAATCCTTATTATTTAGCTAATTACAAATTTTATTTGCGCTCTTTATAGCATAAATACAATAAAAATGCTTTTAACAATATGTTACAGATTGTTACAGCTCCTATATATAATAAAGTAACAAGGCGAAAAGGCTATTGACGTTTATAAAAAATGGTTATAAGTTAAGGCATTAAAAAAACTAAAAGAAGAGTGAAAAATGACGTTTGTTTCTACATTTATATTTCGAATTATCCCTTAGGGGATTGCGCGTCTTTTTTACATAAAGTTTTCTAAAATCAAACACTTAAATAATCAATTTTTTGATAGGTATAAAATTATGACAAAGTACTATGCTGATGTGAAAGCAAAGCCGGATTTTGTGGCGCTTGAAAAAGAAGTGCTGAAGTTCTGGGAAGAAGATAAAACTTTTGAAAAGTCTGTGCATAACCGCGACGGCGCAGCAGAATTTGTGTTTTATGACGGACCTCCGTTTGCCAACGGCACTCCGCACTACGGACACATTATGGTATCATATGTTAAAGACGTGGTAGCGCGTTTTCAGACTATGGACGGTAAAAAAGTAGAACGTCGTTTGGGTTGGGACTGCCACGGACTTCCGGCGGAAATGGCTGCCGAAAAACAGCTTGGTGTTTCCGGACGTAAACAAATTGAAGCCTACGGCGTGGAAAAATTCAACAACTTCTGCCGTTCTGATGTTTTGAAATATTCCGGAATTTGGGTAGAACTTTTCAAACGCATCGGCCGCTGGGTTGATTTTAATCATGATTACAAAACTATGAATCTGCCGTTTATGGAAAGTGTTATTCATAACTTTAAAGAATTGTATGACAAAGGTTTGGTTTATGAAGATTACCGCGTTTTGCCGTATTCTTGGGCGGCGGAAACTCCGCTTTCTAACTTTGAGGTAAACTTGGGCTACAAAGACAAAACCGACACAGCTATTACCGTGATGTTTAAGCTGGAAACAGGTCAAAAAATTTTAGTTTGGACCACAACACCGTGGACTTTGCCTTCTAACCTGATGTTGGCTGTGGGCAAAGATATTGACTATGTGGTTATGGAAGAGGACGGCCAGCAATATATTTTGGCCGAAGCTCGTTTGGGCGGCTATAAAAAACAACTTGAACACGCCGTTATGGTCAAAAAAATCAAAGGTGCGGAATTATTGGGCTTGAGCTATGAGCCAATGTTCCCTTATTTTGCTAAATTGAAAGAAAAAGGTGCGTTTAAAATTTTGAGCGGCGAGTTTGTTTCTACCGAAGACGGTACCGGCGTTGTACATATTGCCCCAGGGTTTGGTCAAGATGACTTTGACGCCTGCCGCGCTTATGATGAAAACTTTCCGGTAGTTTGCCCTGTTGACGAGGCCGGTAAATTCACTGCCGAAGTTCCGGATTATGAAGGCAAGCAAGTGTTTGAAACCAATGAGCCGATTTTGGCGTGGTTAAAGGCCAACGGTATTTTGGTTAAAAAAGAACAATATACCCACACATATCCGTTCTGCTGGCGCACCGATACTCCGCTGATTTATAAAGCCATGAGTTCTTGGTTTGTAAAGGTTACGGATTTCCGCGATGAAATGGTACAGTTAAACCAACAAATCAACTGGATTCCGGGACATATTAAAGACGGCCGTTTCGGTAAGTGGCTGGAGGGCGCACGCGACTGGTCAATTTCACGCAACCGTTTTTGGGGTACGCCAATTCCGGTTTGGAAATCAGATAATCCGGATTTTCCGCGCGTAGATGTATTTGGTTCGGTGGCCGAAATTAAAGCCGCAACAGGTATTGAGGTAGATAATCTGCACAAGCCATATATTGACGATGTGGTATATCCGAATCCGGACGATAAAAGCGGCAAAACCATGATGCGCCGTGTTAGCGATGTGTTTGACTGCTGGTTTGAATCCGGTTCCATGCCGTATGCGCAAATTCACTATCCGTTTGAAAATAAAGAATGGTTTGAAAATCATTTTCCGGCAGATTTTATTGTGGAAGCAATCGACCAAACCCGCGGCTGGTTCTATACCTTGACTGTGTTGTCAACAGCTTTGCACCACAAACCGGCGTTTAAAAACTGTATCTGCACCGGTTTGCTGATGGCTGAAGGCGGACAAAAACTTTCTAAGCGCTTGAAGAATTATCCTGACCCGAATGAAATTTTGGATTCCATCGGTTCAGACGCTTTGCGTTGGTTCTTGGTTTCTTCTCCGGTTTTGAAAGGCGGCAATGTGGCTGTAGATAAAGAGGGTAAAGAAATCGCCAAAGCTTCTCGTTCGGCAATGATTCCGCTGTGGAACGCCTTTTATTTCTTCACTTTGTACGCCAATGCCGAAGACTATGAGGCTAAAGAAATTTCTTCTTCCAGCGAGGCTATTGACAACTATATTCTTTCTAAGCTGAAGAATTTGGCCGTTGTGGTTAAGAAAAATTTGGAAACATATGAAGTTGCCGATGCCTGCGCCAAGGTTTCCGACTTTATGGAAATTTTGAACAACTGGTATATTCGCCGTACCCGCGACCGCTTTTGGGAAGGTGAACACAACGCGTTTGACACGCTGTATACGGTTTTAGTAAACGTCAGCAAAATTACCGCTCCATTGATGCCGTTTATCTGCGAATACGTTTATAAGACTTTAACCAAAGGCGAATCCGTGCATTTGTGCGATTATCCAATGCTAGAAGAAATTAAAGCTGACAACGCTTTGATGGCTGATATGGATTTTGTGCAAGACCTTTGCTCTACCGGCAAATTTATTCGTGAAGAAAAGAATTTGCGCAACCGTTTGCCGTTGGCCTCTATGACTTTGATTGGCGCTAAACTTTCTCCGGAATATCAAGAAATTGTTAAAGACGAGCTGAATGTGAAAGAAGTGAAGTTTGATGACAATTTGGATAATTACGCCAGCAAAAAGGTTTATCTGTATACCCCGCTTTTGGGTAAAACCTTGGGTAAAAACATGGGAGCTGTTATGGCTGCCTATAAGCAAGGTCAATGGACTTTGAACACAGACGGCACGCTTTCTATCGGCGGGCAGAACTTGACTTCGGATTTGTTTGAAGTTCGCTTAGAGATGAAAGACGGCGTCGCCGGTCAGGCGTTTGACAGCAACAAAGCGGTTTTGACTTTAGATACTGTTGTAACCGACACTCTGAAACGCGAGGGTATGGCGCGCGACTTTGTGCGTTTAATTCAAACTTTGCGCAAAGATAAGGATTTCAATATTTCCGACCGCATTGAACTGCATTATCAAACAGCAAATGCCGAGCTGGCAAAAGCATTGGCGGAAAATGAAAAATATATTTCTGAACAAGTGCTAGCCGTCAAAGTTGAGCCAACCTGCACCAGCGGCAGCGAGGCAGATATTGAAGGCGGTTTGGTTGTGTATGACGCCTTTAAGCATTGCGCTTAGATATAACTACACAAAAAAGAGCCGTGAGCTAAAAACTCCGGCTCATTTTTATTTGACATTTCAGCTTCCCTCGCCTAAGCTGGGAAAAATTTTGAAAAGGGTTGAAAATGCGTTATAAAATTATGGTGGAATATGAGGGAACTCACTTGGTGGGCTGGCAAAAACAAAAAGACGGCGCCAGCGCGCAAGAATTTTTGGAAAAAGCTATTTTAGGTTTTTCACACCAGACAACTGAAGTTTTTGGAGCCGGACGCACCGACGCCGGTGTTCACGCTTTGGCGCAAGTGGCGCATTTTGATTTAGACGCCGATTTGAGCGAATATAAAATAATGGAAAGTCTGAACGCTTTGCTGCGCGAATTGCAAGCGCCGGTCAGCGTGTTGCAGGCAGAAAAAGTGTCTAACGATTTTCACGCCCGTTTTTCCGCGGTCGGACGCGGCTATATTTATCGAATTTTGAACCGCCGCGGTCCTAGTCCTTTGCTGGTAGACAGAGTATGGCGCGTGCCATATCCGCTGGATATTGATGCAATGCGGCAAGGAGCTGCATATTTGCTGGGACACCATGATTTCAGCTCATTCCGCGGAGCCGGCTGTCAGGCAAAAAGTCCGGTAAAAACTTTAGATAAACTTGATATAGAGCGAAACGGAGATGAAATTATTTTTACCGTGGAGGCACGCTCGTTTATTTATCATCAGGTGCGCAATATGGTTGGCACTTTGAAAGAAGTCGGCAACGGACGCCTTAAACCGGAAGACGTCAAAACCATTTTGGAGGCTTGCGACCGCACCAAAGCCGGTATCAGCGCCCCCGCCTGCGGCTTGTATCTGAATAAAGTTATGTACTGACCTGATAAAATTAAGCTTTGCAGAAAAGCAACAAAACTCTTGCACCGCTTGCAGATTTTCGCTACTCTTATGCCAACAAAAGGATTGTAAAAAGATGATTGCTAAATTACGCGGGCTGATTGACACAATCGGCGATGATTATTGCATTATAGATGTGAACGGCGTGGGCTATCTCGTTTCTGCCTCGTCCAAGACTCTTGGTAAATTGGCTCAGGGACAGGAAGCCACTCTTTTGACCGAAATGGTGGTGCGTGAAGACAGCCTTTCGCTGTTTGGCTTTGCCGACGCTTGGGAAAAAGAATGGTTTACGACTCTTACAAAAGTTCAGGGCGTGGGAGCTAAAGTTTGTTTAAGTATTTTGTCGGTTTTAACGCCGGCCCAGCTTTCTCAAGCTATCAGCGCGCAAGATAAAACATCATTTTGCCGCGCTTCCGGCGTGGGGCCAAAACTTGCCGCTCGCATAGTTACCGAACTCAAAGATAAAATTGTTACAATTCCGGTCGGAATTTCCGGCGCTAATGCTGATGAAGTTATAGAGGGAGCTCCGGCGGCTCAGGTTGTTTTGCCTAAAGACGCCGATTATTCTAAAAGCGAAGATGTTATTTCGGCTTTGGTTAATCTGGGCTATCAACGTTTGGAGGCTTATCGCGCCGTATCTAAAGCTGTGGCAGAAAATCCGGACGCCAATGTGCCGACGCTTATCCGCCTTGCCTTAAAAGAATTTGCTCAAAAGGAATTTTAGACCATGAAAGATGATACGCGAATCGTTAGCCCGCAAGCCCAAGCTGAAGACGAACAAATCGGCAACAATCCGGTTAGTCTGCGCCCGACGAGTTTGGACGATTTTGTGGGACAGCGTGATGTTTGCGACAATTTGAAAGTGTTTATCGCCGCCGCCAAACAACGCGGAGAAGCGCTTGACCATGTGCTGTTATTTGGTCCTCCGGGACTTGGTAAAACCACGCTTTCTTCTATTGTGGCTAAAGAACTGGGCGTTGGTTTCCGCGCAACTTCGGCGCCAATGATTTCTAAATCCGGCGATTTAGCAGCAATTTTGACTAATTTGGAACGCAACGATGTGTTGTTTATTGATGAAATCCACCGCTTAAATCCGGCAATTGAAGAAGTTTTATATTCGGCGATGGAAGATTTTCAGCTTGATTTGATTATCGGCGAAGGACCTTCCGCCCGCTCGGTACGCATAGACCTGCAGCCTTTTACCTTGGTTGGCGCAACCACTCGTTCCGGCTTGCTTTCCACACCTTTGCGTGAGCGTTTTGGCATTCCTTTGCGCTTAGATTTTTATTCGCATGAAGACTTAAAAAAAATCGTACAGCGCAACGCAAAACTTTTAAACATAGAAATCTCTGAAGACGGAGCTATGGAAATTGCCAAACGTTCGCGCGGAACGCCACGTATCGCCGGACGATTACTGCGCCGCGTGCGCGACTTTGGCGCGGTTTCTGCGCAAAAAGTTATAGACTCGCATATTTCTGACTTAGCTTTGAAACGCCTAGATGTTGATGACTTTGGTCTTGACGCCTTTGACCGCCGCTATTTGAACTGCATTGTCAAAAACTACGGCGGGGGTCCGGTTGGCGCCGATACTTTGGCGGCCGCTCTTTCGGAAGAACGCGACACTATTGAAGAAGTTGTAGAGCCGTTTTTGCTGAAACTCGGATTTTTGCAGCGCACACCGCGTGGGCGTATTATCTCACAGCTCGGATATCGTTATTTAGGCGTCAATATGCCGGCAAAACAAACCAAACAGTATGAACTTTTGGAAACTTTGGAGGATTAGACAATGTTTGAAAAAACTATCCCTGCTTTGGGACAAATAGAAAACAAAATTTTCGCTTATCCGGTGCGTGTTTATTATGAAGATACCGATGCCGGCGGAATTGTTTATTATGCCAATTACCTAAAGTTTGCCGAACGCGCTCGCACAGAGTTTATTCGCACATTGGGAGTTAATCAGGAAAAAAATCTGGAAGCCGGACAGACCGGATTTGTCGTTCGCTCCTGCAACATTGACTATATCGCCTCGGCTCGTTTAGATGACGCGTTGGTCGTTACCTGTAAAATTTTAGAAGTAGGCGGCGCCAGTTTGCGTGTGCTGCAAGAAATTTATCGCGGCGACACATTGCTGACTAAGATTGAAGTCAAACTGATTCATATGAGTTTAGCTTTGAAAAGACCGGTTAGAATTGACACAGATTTAAGCGCCAAAATAAAAGAATTGCTGATTACTGATTAATATTTTCAAAATGGTACATTTGCTTTTCTCTGACTTCATTTTGAGGGGTAAATAAAAAGTAATAACTGTCAATGTTTTTATCAACGCTGTTATTATTAAATGAGCGTGAGCGTTTTTTTATTTCAAACCTATGCCGTAAAGAACTAGCACGGTTGCCGCCGGTTGCTTTGACAGACTGGGGAGCCATAAACGTGGTGTCTATATAATAAACCTGACCGTCAATTCTCACGCTGTTCCAAGCGTGTCCATTGCCAAGCTGACGTGGTGAATAGCGGTTTTTCAATCTTTGGGTTTCCACCACATAACCAGAAACATATTTAACACCGCGAATCCCAGCATATTGCGTCATTTCTTGAAACAATGTGGCAAAATCGCTGCAAATGCCGGTTCGCGCCTTAAAAACATCATAATCATACTGTATATTGCGTTTATTTACCTTGCCATCGCTGTATTTATAGCTGTCATAAGCAATATGCGAAGCTATCCAATAAGCAATGACCCTCATTTTATCAATATTACTATCAAAAGGCGCTATTAAATAAGCCGTCAACTGGCGAGCATTTTTAGAAACAGAATCCGGAGCCTTTAGCGCCCGCCGCAAAATAGCATTTTCATTCAAAGAACGGATATCCGAATTTCTGGCAGCAAACGAAGAGGTTACGCAGCCCAAACAAAAAAATAAAATCAATACAAACTTTTTCATCATCTTATTTATTCAACTCCGGTTTGGCGGCCGTAAAAACATAGCCATAAACCGGACTTTCGGCTTCATTGCGCAAAATATGGCGCTCACAATTCAAAACTTTTAGACCGGCGCTTTTCAATGCTCGTTCAACATAATTGGGATTATGCACAAAACGACCACTTGGCATCATAAAAAAGTCATCATCATTTGACGAATTTTCTGAAATGGTAAAAAAGAATAAACCACTAGGAGTCAACGACTTTGAAACACGCACAAATACTTTGGTTAAATCACCAAAATAGGTCAACACATCAGAAGCGACAATCACATGAAAATAATATTCGGTGGTTTCCATATAGTGGCAGATATCGTCACAAATCAACTGAGCATAAACTTTCTTTTCTTCTGCCTCGTCAAGCATTTTTTGCGATAAATCAATGCCTATTAACCCCTTACGAGAGGCAAACTTTTTCATTTTTTCACCACACAAGCCGGTACCACAGCCCAAATCCAAAATATGATATCCTTTGAATACCGATGTTTTTAAGTGCTTTGCCGCTTCATTTTCTATCAAAGCAGGAGCTTGATAATCCAAAGATTTCAAAGTTTCATCAAAATCAGGCGCAAAGGCATCAAATGTTGCTTTTATGAAATGACTGTCGGAATTAAGCAAAGCATGACCGTTTGTCAAAGCGCAGGCCATATGCTGAACAATTTTGTTATTTGGGAAAAAATTCAACCACTTAGAAGCATATTTGCGCGCTAATTCTTCACTTTTTTCAGAATAGCACTCATAAAGCAAATACCCAAAATTCAAGTTAATATCATCGCTTTGTTCCGGCGCGGTTTTTACATAACGCCAAGCAAAAACAATGCAATTTTCCCAGTCGTTTAAGGCTCGGTAGGTGTCGCTCAAAGCATTCAAAACTTCTCGGTTATGATCATCTAGTTCATACGCACGCAAAAATTTATCTATGGCTTTTTCATATTTGCCCATGGCAACAAGCGAATTTCCGGATATCATATTAGCAACAACGCTAGACGGATGCCGCTCTAGTGATTTTTTAGCAAACTCTAAAGCCAAAACATATTTCCCCAAGGAATAATAAGTATTAGCCAGATTAATCATGGCGATATAACTATTATTGTTTTGCTCATACATTTTTTGATAATATTGCAATGCTTCTTCATAGTTACCGCGGCAAAAAGCTATGTTTGCCAAATTTTGCCATGCGGTCATATTGTTGGGATTCAAGTTAAGAGCTTTTTGAGCAAACTCTGATGACTTATCATATTCGCCAATTTCATAGTTTATGGTAGAAAGGTTTAAAAGTGCGGCTTCGGAATTTTTATTCAATTTAAGAGCATGCGTATAAAATTCTAGAGCTTTCTCTTTATCTCCAAGCGAATCATAGCAATTACCGCAGGCAATCGCATATTTTTCTACCTTTGGATTACCCTGTAACAAAAGTTGGTAAATTTCCAAAGCTCTTTGAAATTGTTTTTCGCCAAATAAAACCGAAGCTTGATGCTCTAAATTTTCCACTGTAACCTCAATTTTTTATCAACTGGCAAGGAGTATAACATATGCGCATATAAAATTAAAGCAAAAATATTTATAAAA
>ERZ1034897.24-NODE-24-length-102103-cov-259.555650_pt1 | contig 102103 bp, 110 predicted proteins | sample MGYA00520629_ERZ1034897 | MGnify/ENA primary metagenome ERZ1034897 (study PRJEB33766, sample SAMN09781789) | gut metagenome | biome: gut microbiome | host: Homo sapiens | place: Madagascar | study: EMG produced TPA metagenomics assembly of the PRJNA485056 data...
GCTCTTTAATTATACTTGCATAGGCATTTACTGATAAAGGGTCAGCATCTCCTCCCATAAATGCTACACAAGTGATACCTTTATTCTTATGTATAAGAGAGGTTAAGTTATAACATCCAAGCCTTTCACCAATATCCTCTGCTAGATAAGAAGAGTGGCAACCCTTGCAGTTACAAGGGCAGCCACTTATATTGATAGCAAGAGTTATTTCATCAGGTATCTCCGCAAAGACTACCTTAGTATCAACATATTTCAACATCTTTACTATAAACTCTTTTATTTGCTTCTATTTGTCTATCCTTACCAAAGGACTTAATAGGTCTAAGATACCCAATTACCCTTGTATATTGAGTGATATTCTTACTGTGGCACTTTGGGCATTCAGTGATAGGATGCTTAGTAATGTAACCACAATCATCACACTCACTATTAGGAATATTAAATGTGAAGTAGTTGGTTCCATTAGCTATTGCAAAGTCTATCAGTTTGAGATATTGTTCCTTACTAAGATGGTCTTCAAGATTAATATGACAAGCTGAGCCTCCATCACAATATTGTGCTGTCTGCCTTCCGTGCAAAATCATCTTATCTAGTACTGAAGTATCATCATGGGCATCAAAGAAATATGAGTTATAAAGATTTTCATCTTCAGGAACCCAATCATTCTGTTACACCCTCTCCCGTTGTACAGAGAGGTGATTCATTAGTAATATAGTTATTTAAGTCTATCAGTCCAGCATGAACTTTCCTATGACAATTAGCACATAAGCAAACACACTTGCTTACTTCCTGTAGAAGCCATTCCCTTCTCCTACTTCTATACTTACCTATAGTAAAGTCCTTATCTACTGGATTGATATGATGAAAGTCAATACAAACAGGCTCTGCTTCTCCACAGACAATACAAGGAGTTTTTATACTGTTAAGCCATTCTCCTTGTCTATTTTGTCTTCTTGTAGCTTGTGCTCTATGAATCTCAGGATGTTCTAATCTCCTTTGCTTCCTATAAGCTTTTCTACAATCCTTACATTGATGTCTTCCTTCATCAAACATTTCTAGTGGTAATTCTCTACCACAAACCTTGCATAATTTAGTCTCCATACTTAATTATTTTGGGAACAAAGTTAAAACTTTTATCCCAATTATGCAAGATTATAACCATATTTCTAATGAATGGGTTAATATTTCTATTAACCTCTCTATGTTACCATAGAGTTCCGACTATTGCATACCTTAATATTCTATCTTCACAGATTGTATATTAAAGTCCTCTTTGTTTAGTCTGTCAGGCTGCACAGGTTTCCCTTGCTTGCCCCTCATAATCCCATAGGGACTTCTGAGTCAATTAAAAGAGGTTTTAGATGGACATTGGTTCTAATCCATCCTTTTTATCCCATCTATAATTCTTACCACCAAGAGATTCAGCAGGAACTACCTCAGAATTAAACAAGAAAGGTCTCTTCTTGTCATGGATAGAGTGTAACTTGTTCTGTTCCTTAATAGTGCCAAGAATCAACTGCAAGAACTTAATATATTCAGGATTATTAGATACCTCAAGACCTAAGAATTTAGCTGCTTCATTCAAGCCATTGATACCAATGGTGCTATACAACTTGTTCATGTGTATATAGCCACCATTACAAGCTGCAAACATGCCTTTCTCTTCTTGCTCATAGAGCATAGTCTTATATGCAATATGATACTTATATACTCTTTCAAGAATATTTACTAAGTAATCCTTAAGAAATGAAGTATTTTCTGTCCATCCCCCATGTTGCTTTAAGCCATAAGCTTTATCACAATCTTGCACAATCCTATTAATATTAAGAGTGATAACATGACAGCTACCAGTCATAACACCAGTAAGACCTGATGTAGGATTGAATGTATTCTCTGTAAATTCATTTCTCAATCTACAGCATGATGCAAGACTATCAGCACTATCTGAAATATAAGTAAAGAATGAGTGTCCTTCTGCATACATTTCTGCACAGAAATCTTTATATTCCTTATCTATAATATCTTTGCCATCATGTACCATTGCTAATGTTTCAACAGGGAAGGTCAAAATCTTCTTGGTTCTGAGTTTATTGAAGAATTTCATAAACATCTTCTGAAGAACATTAATTGCAGCCCACTCAGGCTTAGTTCCATCAGGATAGCAAAATTCTCCAAATAATGAACTAAAATATGTATGGTCATAATAAGACACATTTGTAAATGGACTCTGATATGACCTATTACCAGCAGGTTGATTAACACCATAGATAAACTGCTTGAAAGCTTTCTCTATGAAATCTCTGACTGTCCTTTGAACCTTACAATGAGAATTTGTTACAACACAATCAAGCTTCTCATACCACTTATCTCCAAACTCTGCAATAATGTAATAGTTTAGAACAATGAAATATTCTCCAAAGGCTACTGCACCTTTACATTGGGAAGAAAGTAAGAAGGCAAGATTAGTTATTTGTCCACTAAATGATGGTAAATCATTAGGATGGGAGGGTGTTATACCATCTATATTACCTACACCTTCTGTCATAAGTGGGTAAAGAGAATCTGCTTGACAATAGAACTTCAAAGTAGGCACACTAGCTTCATCATGAGGATAGATTATATGATTCTCAACATCTATTTTATATTGCTTTGCCACCTCTGGGTAAAGGACATTAAGTTCATCCTTCATTCTCTGTCTCTGAATAATTCTATTCTCTACCTTATAAACTTCTCCATCAAGATTGGCAACATTCTTCTGAGTTACATTAGCATTAGGGTCAGTCTCTGAAGAACTAGCAGCATTATCATCAGAATCTTCATAGTTAGACATATAATCAATTCTTCCTCTAATGAACCTAGACTCTTCATGTTTATTTCTATAAATGATATAACTCTTTGCTACATCAAAGTGCTTCTCATTCATAAGTATATCCTCAACTTTATTTTGGATTTCTTCAATGCCTATTGTATCTCCTTCCAAGGTACTAAATAGGGCATGAATCATATCTCCAAGATATTGAGGCATCTTCTTATTACAAGACTCAAAGGCTTTTCTTACAGCTCTATTAATCTTACTGATATCAAATTCTTCTTTGCTTTTGTCTCTTTTTATTACTTGCATATCATAAAGTATTTAACCATTCTCTCAAATCATTTGTTCCTGTATCTGAAATTCCCCTTGGCACTTTAGGTCTTGAAGTGAGATAGGAATTAAGCTCCTTTCCTATCTCAAAGGGACTTCTCATTTCAATTTGAGAATTATTACCAAATCTCAATGTACCTTGTGCTTGAGTAAAGGGACAGTTCCATACAAGAGGGGTTAGAGTTCTCTTATTGACCACAATGAAATCATAGTCAAGCAGCTTGAAGTCTTTGAAGTACTCATCCTTATCCATATTTTGTCTTATAATAGACCAATATAGTCTGGCTTGAATATCATATCTCCAATCTACAAAGGACTTATAAAAGTCCCACTCTGTATGGGAACTTGTTTTCAAATCTACTGGCTTAACCCATTTCTCTTTATGATTGACTATAATTAAGTCAGCCATATTTCTATAGGTTATACCATCAAACTCTCCCTTAAACTTCAACTGATATAATCTTTCAATATCAGGCTCAAAGGGATTGTCATCTGCAAAGTATAACTTGGTAGAGCTACCCCCCTTCAATGCCTTAACTGCATTAACTACATCCTGATAAGTCTGAATATCTATGATACACCTATCACCTGCCACAAACAGCAAATTATAATAGTCAGTACCTTTTTCTTTGATAACCTTAGCCCTTGTTTCAGGCTTCCAATTCATTTGATAGTTTTGGTCTTCAGTTTCTCTAATAATTGAACTATCAGGTATATTAAGCAGGCTCCTATATGTTCCAGCATATTGTTTATATAAAGATTTTATTATCTTCACAATAGAGTCAGGCATTGAGGGAAATTCAGCTACCATGAACCTCTCATCAAACTCCTCTTGCCCACCTGTAATGATAGAATCTACAGCAGAGCCAAAGGTAAGGGAAGGAGTTTCTATCCTGTCAAATAGCTTATCCAAGTTATTAAACCCCTCCCTTTCATATCTTGCAAGAGTAGAGTAGCTAAGTGCAGGGTCTGCCCTATACCCCTTTTCACTTACTTGCCATGAAATATCACGTAAACTCTTCATCATCTGCATGAGTTAAAGTTAATCGGTAATCTATTTCTGCTTTAAGAGTCTGTAAAATCCCAAGTCTTTGTTTTACCTCTCTTATAGTAGCATCCACATTATCCTTGAAGATAATAGGATTAGGGTCATATTCCAATACAGGCAATTTATTAGCTTGCTGTATCAGTTTGTGAATTACATTCTGTTGCATAGTCTTTAATTATTTCTATTGCCTGTAAGAGCTGTCCCTTGGTGTAAACTTCAAAGTATATAGACCTCCTTCCAGTACTAACCAATACATCATCAAGATACTTTATAAACATCTTCTTCTTGATATAGAAGACATCATTTTCAATTCCTTTAGCCTCAATATAAACATCTAAGCCATTATAATTGAAGTAAAAGTCTGGTTTATATCTAATACCTATAACTTTTCCCTCCTTTTTTACAAGTATCTTAGACACTTTCTTACCTAGAAGTTCAGCTCTTTTCTGATTTTGTTTATCAGTTTCCTTATCATAAAAAGGAGTAATAGGAGCAAAACCATCCCACAAAGTGAAAGTAATTGGTTCATATTGAGGAGTAAACCCCTGTTGAAGAAGAGTATCATATATACTCTTCTCTAAGACACTTTTGAAAGTGATGCTACCATCTTTACAAATAGTAGCATTTCTTATTTTCATATTATTGCTTTTCTTCATATTTCCAAATATATCCTTTATACAATCCTTCTCTTTTTCCTCTTAGAGCTTGGCATAAACAATTATAAGAAAAATCAGTATTTCTACATACATCTCTTACAGAAATATACGTATTTACTAAGTTGCCTGTCATGGTAAGTTGCAGTACTTTCCTCATATGATAATACCCTTTACCAAATCCAGACTTTCTATTATACTTCTTTCCTTTATTTGTTTTGCCTCCCTTTGAGCATAAAAACTTTCCATATTCAGTTTGACATCTTGCCTTCATTATCTCTGACATCTTCTGCCTTGATTCCTTAGAATGATGAAAACCATTAGTTCCTTCTCCACCATTAGTAATATTATAAGAGATTCCTAAGCCTTTATAATGTCTAATCAAGGAAATTTCCAAGTCTATAGCTCTCTGCTTTGGAAGATTATTGAATAGAACTTCATGTTTTATATTCTTCCATCCATATTTTCTTATAGCTCTTTTGAAGTGAGTAGAGTCTTTATAAGTTTTACCATTTTGCCATCTATTTCTGACATCCTGACATGTAATACCAATATAGATTTTACCAGAAGGACTTGTATGCCTATACACTGTAAATAATTTATTCTCCATATCTTTACATCAAATTGTTTTATGGTGCAAAGATACGAAGAATATTTTAGAATTGCAAACTTTGGGATTTGAATGTTATACCCTCAGAACTGCTCTGTGTAGCATTTCTAATCTTCTTATTTGCCACTTTTGAATAGTTCTTTAAGGATTTCTCTTACAATGCTGCAAGCTGTCTTGGCATCTTCAACAGACCTAAATGCTGCAAAGTTTCTGTAGTTCTTGATGTGAGCCTTGTTAGCCTTGGTAATCTTTCCATTAAGCATGGAGATTACATAGATTTCAGGACTCTTCTCAATGTGGTCTTCATACTTCTTGTCAAGCTCAATAGCTACTTCTCTGAGTATCATGGAGAATGCAGCAATAGGATACACACTGTCAATAGTATTGAGGTAGTTATACATTTTCTCTACCTTCCAGTTAAGTTTCTTTGCCAGCTTTTCAACATAGTAGTGAAGATTCATATGTGACTCAGCAGGCTTAACCTTGTCCATATCAAAATCAGAGCCAGGTGAGGTAATAATAATACCCCTCTCAATCAGTTCAGGCAAAGCTGCCTCAGTAACTACTACATTTTCTACCATAGTGACCTCCCCAAGCAAAGGATGTTTTGTCTTGATTACTTTAGTGATAGTGTCACCAACCTGCACTTCTTTGCCATTCTTCAAATAGAACTTTTTCATTGTCTTTTTGTTTTTATTGTTTAACACTCTTGGTACCATTTAATTGGTACTCCATATTTGTCTTTACACATATTACTTATAGTAGCAAACAATTCAGATGGCATCCTCTTATTGAGCCTTGCATAGTATGCTGGATGTTCAATTTCAAGAATGTTATTGAATTGTTTGTTAATGTAGGGCTTGAATGTTTGAGCCTGTCTCCCAAATAGAACATAAATAATGCCAGTCTCACACTCTGATAAGTGTTTTAATAAAGCAATTGTGAATGGTCTCCATATCATCACATGAGAACCAACCTTATTCATTTCTACTGTGAGAGCAGAATTTATCATTAGTATTCCCTGTTTTGCCCAACTCTCCAAAGTGGGGTCAAAGATACAACTATTCTTTGGAATCTCAAAATTTATAGCTGCCTCTTTAACGATTTGTAGAGATGGAGATAAATTTTTCTCTTGCACATCAGCCCTATTTCCAAATAGTATGCCAGTTGCAACTCCCTTTTGGGGATAGGGGTCTTGCCCCAACATAACTACTTTCAAGTCCTTAAGGGGACATAACTCAAAGGCTCTAAATACATCAGGTTGAGCAGGACATATCTTCTTTCTCTGATATTCCACTCTTAACTTATACATCACCTTGTGGAGTTCCTTCATGTCAAAGACATGAACCCAATCCCCAAAATATTCTTCTACTGTCATATTAGATATAGAATGTCTTCTATGTTATCATTCAGACACTTATTAAGTGCATCATTACTGCACTTACTGGGAGTAGGTACAATAGGGGAAACGAAGAACTTGCTGAAATCATCTATAATCACTTCTACTTTCCTACTATCAGGGCTATTTGAAGTACCAACACTGACATTTGGAAAAGTTGTGTCCATAGTGGTATATAGAGGAATCAGCTTCTTTATGATGCCCTTATTAATTAACTTGTCAGGCTCTGTAAATACTACAGGACTAACATGACAGATAGTTCTATAGTATTGTATATGTACAACTTCTGCATCATCACCATGTTCTGATATCACCTTTCTGGCCTTTAGTCCACACATTAGGAGAGGATTAAACTCCTCATCTAATATAAGGCCATATCCACCATAATAAGTATCACCTTTATTAGTTGTAACCTTTAGCACTCTTTGGTTAAGGGGTGGTTTGCAGAAGAACTCTCTCATAATGCCATCAAAAGTTCTTCTACTTTGACTATTACCGCTTGTATAAAGAGGCAGTATAATTCTCTCTACCCTTACATTACTATGAATCAAATTATCACGGATAATGTTTTCGTAATATGTCCTAGCAATTGAGGGTATTTCAATATTGTCTCCTGTAGTATCTACAACAAGACTTTTACTGAACATATTATTACTATCAAGAGTAATAGGATTACTTGTATCCCTTGAATTAAAGCGGAAAGGCCAGTCATCATAAAATGGCCTAGTCATTTCACGTATAAATCTAGCTGAAAATTCCATTATGCTTCGGTTTTAAGATACATTGTTTCTGCATTATATGTAGTAAGGAATGGCAGGTCTCTGTCAATGAGAGGCTCACATTGATTAGCACAGAAATTTACAAACAAATTAACCATATAAGATGCAATCATATTTGCACAGAAAGTAGTCTGTTTATAAGAACAAATGGTCTCATCAGCTTCTGCATCAGTGAATAAGTAGTCCCCCTGATACCTGTCAATGTTGAACAAATCATCTCCCTTGATACAGAGAACTTGAAATTCTTCAGCTGCAAGTCTTCCATCAATGAATAGACAATTAGCTCTTTCCTCCTCAGGTTTACTATGAACATGCTCAGCCCACTTTGTGAAGAATACTCTTCTAGCTTCCATATTGTCAAACCCACAAATCATAATATCTGTAGGTTCACATTCAGGAGTGAATCTTTCAGCTATGGCAAACACACTACCATAGTCAGCATAATCCTTGACCATGTTTGCAAGGGCAGCTACCTTAGTAACTCCAATATCATTTCGACTATATAGCTGGCCTGACATATTGACAGCTTCTACTATATCATTGTCATAAATGAACAAAGAGGCAGGTTTCATTCTTGCAAGTAGGAATCCCACATAACTGCCAATACCTCCTACACCTGCAAGAACAATAGTCTTTTCCCGTATCTTCTCATACCATATAGCAGAACTGAATCTACTAGTAGCTTCATCTACAAGCAAAGTTGCAGAGTTTGTAGGTATCTCTTGATGTGCATCTTCTACAGCTTGGTCAAGGATAGCCTGTTCTTCCTCTGAAAGGTCAAAGCTAATGCTGTCACCATCATCTTCTATAGCACTGTCTGACACAGGTATAGTATCTTCACTGAGATTTTCCATAAAGAAATTAAAAGCCTCCTGCATAGGGTCTTGTTGAGTTATTGTTTCTTGAGTTATTATTTCTTCATTCATAATATTAAGTATTTCTGAAGTGCATCAATATACCCCTTGATATATTCATTCTCGGGGAGTTTAGTTAATTCTGCAATCATATCATAGGCACATACAGCACATATCTCAGTATCACCCATACCCTGAGCTTCAAGTTTGCTATCTGTTGCATACCAACAGAGGAACTCAGTATATGTATCTGCCCACAACTCAAAGAGCTTCATGCCTTCTTCTCCTTTGCCAAATCTCTTCTGATACATTGCAGGCATAGAGGCTGCCCACTTCTTGATGTCAATCTTACTATCATTAGGTATGATAATACTACCAGTAATCAACTGCAAAGTAAGCTGTCTGATGGTGTTCCTATCAAATTTAGATGTACCATATGGTATATCAAAGTTATCAGAATCCCAATCATCTACGCCATCAAAGAGTGATGTTTGACCAATAGTCTTTTTACTAGCCATAGTGCTGGCAGACCCTGCTTTTGTGCCATAAGAATTTATAACAGTTGAAGGTCTATATGAAGTAACCTGAGAAGTTTGTTTCCTAGCCATTTCAGCCTCTTTAGCTTTCTCAGCTTTCCTCTTCTTGATTTCCTCAAACCTAACATCCATGTCTTGAAAGGAAAAGGTATCTCCTTCCTTGACTATGTTGAGATAGAACCACTCAATCTCATTCTCTTCAGACACATACTCCTTGGTATCATGCTTTTCACCATCTCCAAAGAACTCATAGGATACAGACTCTTTCACACTCTTACTTTTCACTCTTCTAGTGATAGCAGCTGTATAGCTTCCTTCATTGTTCACAATGAGAGATACAAAGTTGTTCCTATCTCTGCCCTCTTCCTTCAAGGTAGCAGTATCAGTGCCACTAAAGAAAGTAGACATGTTATTATGAGAATGGATAAGGCCCATTTGACAATCAAGTAGCTCTGAATGCTCACACATATATGCTATTACATCAGGATTCATATCAAACTCTGTATAGGCTTGAGTACCAATATCCATAATGTAAATATCCACACATCTTATTACAAGGTCATTATTTTCAAATGAACCTTCATGTGTAAAAAATAATGTACCTGACCACTCTGTATTCCATACTCTTTGGCAGGCAAATCTTATTTTTCTCTCAACTTCAGCTGGTATAACCAGCTTATAATTATATGTACCTAACTTCTGTACCAATTTGGTACTCTGCATGGTTAGCTGTTTTCCTTCCATATCTATAATTTAATACTTTGAGGATTTGATTTAATATAAATAATGCAGTCTGAGGGTCAAGTATGATACTCTTGTTCTCAGCATTTACCTCAGATATGCCTGTTATGCTAAGGGTAATCTTCACTCCTTTGAAAGTGCAAACTTTCTTTCCTATATAAGAAGAAAGGACATTGATATTGTTTCTGCTGCTATCATAGTAGATTTTACCATTGCTAATAATACATTCTCTAACTACATGGGTTCTTTCTAGGCTTTCAAGAGTAGTAGTCATTTTCTTATCATTGAATTGCCTATTGTACCATTTAATAAATTCATTGCTAATCAGCACTATATACTCTATGAAAGACATTCCTATGGAATAGGAGCCATTCACATAGTTAAACTTCAAATGATTTCCTTGAACAAAGTACTTGACAAACTTTCTTAACCTGTCTAGTGCTGCATTAGAAGTATTCCAGTATCTAGTAGGAGTATTAAATGCAATAAAGGAAGATACTCCTGTATCCATATTACCAGTACCTATTTTTTCAAGATAATGATAAGGTCTTCCTGAAATAGATTCCACAGTAACATACTTACTGAGTTCAAGACAGAATAACTGCCAAAGGTCACTATCAAATTCTCTATATAAAGATGATATAGTACTATTGATAGGCCCATCTCCAGTGCAGGGACTCATAAACCTAGTAAGGTCATCTTTAGGAATGCTACTTACATGACTGTGCATATAGTTACTAATAAAGTGAATAGCTTGGTACTCAGACCTATTGAGAGTAAAATTACCATCCATAGTGCCCTCAGATGTTATTTTAATCTTAGCCCACAGATGGTTAATATCTACATATCTATCATACTCATTAGTAATCCTTACATGTGGAAAATGTACAAGGATAAACATATTGTTGAACTTGCTACTAACAATACTTTCTATTGTATCTTCATGAGATAATGATGAGAGTGCCCATTCAAATTCACTTTGAGACAAATCCATTATACTCTTAGTATGATATGTATCCCATTCACTAGATGTTACATTTGAATTACCCCTATCGAGATATGAAGTAATAGGCTCTACTTCAAGCCAAGACCTTAGTCTATCTTCATTCCAAACACCCTGCATATCAACTTTGTCTGCTCCAAAGAAGTCATTGAATATGCCAAGCACTTGAAGAGGTTTATCCATTATAGCATTATAGAGTGTATGTACACTTTCATTAAATCGCTTAATATTTTCTTCACTCATACTCATGTAAAAAAAAAAGTAGGAGGAGATATTATATCTCCTGCCTACCATTACATATTTTTTTTTGCCCTTAGATGTCCATGTCATTAAACATATCATCAATCTCATCATCAGAGTAAGGAGAAGCTGACTTAGGCTTATACTCCTCGGAGGTTGCAGTAGTTACAGCTACTTCGCCCCCAAGAATATCAAGCACTTCCTCTTTCTCATAATCCTCAATTGCGCCATTGTCCTCAAGGATTTCCACCAACTTACTGATAGCAGCTCTTGCTACAGTATCAACACACTCACCGCCATTACTTGCAGGTGCTACAGGAGTGTTTACAGGTGTCTCCTCCTTCTTAGCCTCAGCTTTAGGAGCAGGAGCAGGCTTTGCAGCACTATTACTCTGTACCAATGCAATAAGGTCAACAGTCTTACACATAGTGAAGTTCTTTCCAAACTTCTTAAGGCAAGCATCTTGAAGACCCATTCTCTTGATTTCAGCATATGCCCCCATTCTGCTCATTGCACCAGACCTAATTTTCTTGTTAGTATTGGTGAGCATGAATACCAATTCATTGGTAACAGTGCCTTTCCAAGGTACATCATGAGGAAGAACAGAAGCGTCATTCTTCAGCTCTACCTTAGAAGTACCTTCAAAGAAGGACATACCTTCATAGTCAATGCCATTCTGTCTCAGGTCAGACTTCAGTTCTGCAAGAGTAGTAGCAGAAGACATGATAACTTTCTTAGATTGACTCTTAGTTGAAACGATAGTGATTTTACGAGTTTCCATAATGTTTTAATTTTTACTTGGTTTTTCTTTTTAATAGACTTTGAAGGGTAAATCATCCCAATCATCATCTATTACTTTGATTTTAAATAAAGGCTTAATAATTTTGAGGAACTCTTCTTTTCCTTTAGCCTTAAAAAGGTCAGAAATATCTTTTCCTCCATCAAAGGATGGTAATACTACATTAATAAATCCTGTCTCCTCAGCTAACTTCTGAGCATCTTTTAATCCTGGCTCATCATTATCCAAGCAAATGAAGATTTGTTTGTATCTTTTTTTCAGTTCACTAATTGCAGTATCACTTATCCTATATCCCTCACCTTGGATAGCAAGAGATGGTATCCCTGTATTAGCCCACAGGCATAAAGCATCTTTCAATGAAGAACAAATGCAAATCTGCTCCCCATATTCAGGTACTTTAGTCCACAGGCTTATCACAGAGTTGTCATGCTTGTTACTCCACTTATATCCATTCTTATTAAAAGGCTGATATATCTTTAGAGTAACCTTCCCCTCTTTATGTTCAACATAGGCATAAGCATATTTGTCAGCCCCAAACACATATCTATGACCATCTTTAATGATGATTTTATGTGATATGGGATAAACTTCTGCATACTTCAGCCAATCAAGACTTATTCCATAGGATTTCCAATATTCAACATCATAAGGTGTCCAATCTCTGACTTTGCATTGTAAGTCAGTATTCTTTTTGCATTCAATGGTACTTCTTACAGCACATGGAATATGTTTATGGACATCAGGTGTTCCTATGGAGCAGAGCTTTGGCATATCCTTGCTTATCCTTGTTAGGACTTCTCTGTAGTTGCATCCCCACATCTGACAAAGGAGGTCAAATACACCTCCTCTATCCTTGGTTGCAAAGTCTACAAAATATATCCTTTTTCCATTAGAGGAGTACAGGCCAAATGATGGCCTGTTATCTTTCCTAAGAGGACTATGTATAATACAAGGAATTTCAGTGACTCCTAGATAGAATGACAGAATATTTGCTTCTGTCGTCTTCTCTAGAATGTCACTTAAAGTAACAGAAGATTCACCTTTACTGACAGACATACTTTTTTTTTTGAGAGAGAGTTTACTACTTATTTTCCAAAGTCCCAAGGAGATGACTCCTCTGCCTTAGGGAAAGGCATATCACTTGAGCCAGAGTTGCTGAGGTCAGTAGCTTCAACATTATACTCCTTCAAGTCTCCTACAATGAACTCAGTGGTAGAATAAGCACCAGCAGCTTTTCTATCCTGCAAGTCCTTGTCAAGTCTGCTATAGTCAGTGATATTATTCTTCAAGAACATCTGAGTATAGACAGCCTGATACTGCTTATTGTCATCAGTGGTTCTCACACCAAATAGCACTTTAACCTTATTGGTAGGCTGAAGAGCAATAATTTCCCTAAGTTCACTGAAGTCACCTTTGAAATAATCCTCAACGTGCTCAAGTCTTGCTTCACAATCATCAGGATTATCAACCATAATCCACTTCTCATTGACATACTTCATCACATTGGGAATGTTAAGATATGCCTTAATGAAGTTGGTAAGCTCTTCCTCTCCATGGAAACAAGCTCTATAGTCCTTGTCAATGTTTGCAGGACCACTAGAATATACAGGAATCTCCTTGTTCTTGTACTGCTCTTTAGTTACCCAAGCAGTCCTACCATACTTGTCAATTACCTGTACCTTACTACCATCTCTGTTGATTCTAGGTTCTTTCCTAATGAAGAAAGCCACCTTGGTAGTAAACTCAATACCACCACACTTCTCAGCATCAGTCTTGACAATGAAGTCAATTCTCACATTAGGAACTTTGTGCTTGTCCTCACCTACTTCAACTTCACTGAGATATTCAGGAGTATTCTCAAGCTGGGTATTATACAGCTTTTCAAGTTCCTCTTTATTAGGATTTACACCAAGTACAAATACAGGTGCTACACCTACATATCTCTTCACTGTATTGCCTTCAGTAGATACTGCTCCTTTACTAAAGGCCATGAAATTAAAACCAATATTCTTCTTCATTTTATTTAACTTGTTTAATTCTACTTCTTGTAAATTTTCTCTTGTTTTTTAGTAAGGAAGATTGTCAGGGAAAGAAGACTCTGCATTTACCTTGACTTCTACTACAGCTTCAGGAGCCTTCTCAGTATCATCTATTGTATCAGGAGCAACAGCTTCAGGTTCAGGTTCAGGCTCTTCTGCGTGAATCTCATACACATTAGCTTTCTCATTGAATACCACAACACCTTCTTTAGGCTCATACTTAGTTACCTTGATAGGCTTACCATCCTTATCAGTCTTACCAGTATCTTCTACCCTCTTGACAACTAAGTCCTCACTAGTGAAGCCTTTAGTCAGAGCCTTGACACCCATTTCATGTCCCTCAATCTCCTCAGTCAGAGCATCATACTCTGCATTGAGTTCATCAATCTTGGCAGCAATCTTATTCTTCTTTACTACCAAAGGATTAACATTCTGTGCAATTCTTTTTACACCTGCAAACTGTCTTACTGTCAATGTCCTATTCATAATGATTAAACTTTTTATATTTTCTTATATTAAAAGATTTGTAATAACTTTCTTTGCCCCGTATTATTTAATGGATTGGGAGCACTCCATAGCTTGCATATCACAAACTTTCTTTCAAAGTATTCTAAGGCTTGATTTAGGCAGGACCCTAGCATAACAACATCTCTTGCCAAGTACTCTTTCAGTACTGAGATGCCAATATCTGATTTACCCTTTTCAAGACAATAGTCTGTGATTGCTTTAAGTGCCTTAGGTATAGGCACTTTATCAAAGGCAGCCAACCTTGATAATTCTATAGTCTCATTCCTATCCATAGATTTCCCTTAACTTGTCTACTACTATAGATAAGTCATTAGGAATCTCATCAGGAAGGTCATCCAATGCACCAAGACTATCTTTAGCAGGATATTCACCATCAAATTCTTTTACAAAATGCTTGATAGGCTTCTTGTTTTCAGGGTCATATCCTACCTTTCCAAAGAGAATAATATCAAACTTACCCTCAGGAGTGATATAGTCATCAACCATCTTTCCAGTGGTCTTGAACTTATAGGAAATGGAGTCTCCATTCTTATCCTTATACTCCTCATAATGGGCACAGCAGATAATATTCTTATCCTCAGGAAATCCCTTGAAAGCATCAAATACTAAGCCCATTCCATAGCCAATCTGCTTAGGGGTATCCCATCCACCTTTCATGGCATTTGCCATATAAAAGTCTTGGGCAAGGTAATTGAAATCATCAATGATGATATTCTTGTAGGGAGCTTTCTTCAAGATGTTCAGAATCTCAGCTACTGCTGCAAATCTATCAAGCCCTGTAAGCCCATCTACTTGAACTCTATTACCTGTAGCAAGGGCATTTGCATTTGTGAGCTTTTGAGTAGGCTTTCCTACATTATCCACTCCAATGCTACCCTCAATCAATTTGAAATTGGGATTGGGAACACCTCTACCAATGCACTGAATGATATAGGTTTCCTTTGGGTCAAGGCCCTTAATTCCCAACTTTTCCCTACCACAATAGGAGGTAGTTTTTCCGAAGCCTGATTTTGCTAAAACTAGAATTTTTGCCATTGTTTTTGTTTTATAATGTTACTTTTACTTGAAAAGGGCTGCGAATTTACTAAATAATCCAGTATTATGCAAGCTCTTTTTCCTTTTCTTCATTCCATAACTACAAAATGACTTAGCTGCTACACCTCTTATGTGTTTTAGATAGTCATATACTTTAGATATTTCACCGCTGTTGTCTGGCCTTGGGAGTTCTTCAAATTGGCATACTGCACCATCAAAGAATAATGGGCATAGTCCTCCCATCTCACCATCTCTATTCACAATCATTTCAAGGAATCTAATATTATCCTTAAACTTGGATATATCATATCCCTCATACTCTTTTAATGCAAATCTAAATGGTGAAAACAATCCAAGAACCACATTACTATCTCTTGAAGTGTACTTACTATCTCCTAATCCAGCAACAGAAGGTCTTACCCTACCAATCTTGAAAGCCTCATTGCCCTCTTGGTCAAATGCTTGTTGTTGAATAATGACAGGAGAATAGTTATACCTGTTTCTGAGATATTTGGCACAATACTCACTTAGCTTATCCATAGATTGCTTGATAGTCATTCCTCTTTCAGTATCTATAAGGTTGATAGTATCTATGATAATCAGTCTGTATTCATTAGGATTATCTTGCTCATACCTGTCAAACACTTGTCTGCTCTGTACTATGCCAAATTCATCCTTATACTGACCAGTCTTAGTATATACTGTACCATGCTCCTCTGCATAATTCTTACAGTACTTATATATTCCTGTAGGATTTGCAGCTTCTTCAGGGAAGATTACATGCTCCTCAAAATACTTAAGTATGTCTTGGATTTCCTCGCTGTTGATTATATTCAAGACTTCCTCAGATACTGGAGAGACAGTACTCCTTAACTCTCTTGGGCTAACTCTTATCTTGCCCTTACTGAAGTCAAATAGTAACCAAGATATAAATCTTTGCATAATCCTCTCAGGAGTCTCCTCCAAAGGAAAATACAATATCTTGATGTCAATATCTGCCTTAGTAAAATAGCAGAACATAAGAGGCTTGTAGATGAAAGTGTAGGAAGTGAATTGAGATTTACCTCCTTTGGTAAAGGAAGTTATGGTATAATAGCAACTTTGCTCAATACCAATGAAATCTTCACTGAATCTCTTGAAAGGAGATGGGATACAATTAAGTTGCCCATCTAGGATTCGTTGTCTTCTTTCTTCAAGATTAGCAACAACCCTTTCTCTTAAACTTATACTTTCCTTCATACTATCTTAATGTTGTAGCCCAGTCATTTCTAAGAGTTTCTTCCTGGCCAGCATTCTCAATATAACTAATCAATTCTGAGTCTCCTTCAACCTCACCAGCAGCACCAATTTTCTCTTTGAATATGAAATACTTTAATAACCTCATATATGTATAGTTCCCATTGAAACTCTTCACATACTTACTGGTTGCCTGTATGATTTGCTCATCAGTATAAGTATTTCCATACTTCTTAAAGAATAGCTTCAATCTTCGCACAATCAAAGCTACTCCATCTGCCCAATAATAGTTAGTACCATCTTTCTTGCCCTTAGGAAATATCTCCTTGAGTCTTGTAGCCAGCTGAACCAACCTATCATTAGGTTCTTGTTTCTTATCAGAGTCTACAATTACAGAATCTATTGCCTCAGTACCTTTATTAGTGAGTCTCCATCCAACCTGCTGAAACAGGTCATCCCTGTTAGCAGTTATATAGCCTTTCTTGATTAGTTCCTTTTGGGCCACATCAAGGTCAGCATTATTATGGATGGCAAGCATTAAAAGAGCCTCAGCAAGACTAATGTTGTTCTTCTGGCATCCTTCCTTACTTAAACATATTGTCATAGCTTAATGTCATTAATACTATTAACACTAATGATAGAATCCTCAGAGTACTCTTCTATCATCTTCTGCACAAGTTCTTCTTCCCTTGTATCCTTGAAATAAGGTATGATGATAATAGGAGATTTATGTCTAAGTATTCTACCCACTCTTTGCTTTACTACAATCTCTGAACTATTCAGGTTGCAGAATATGCCTATCCTACAATTAGTCAGATTTACACCCTCATTGAGAATGTTACAAGCAGTTATATGCTTAATCTTATTAGAATTAAACATTTCAAGGTTCTTTACAGAAGCCTTGTTCTTCGAGGTAATATTGTATTTACCTAACCTCTCTGACTGCTCAATACCACTACAGAAAGTCAAAGTCTTGTAATTCCTGAACTTGTCAAGAAGAGATAATACTAGAGCTTCTTTCTGTTCAGCACACCACTTCAGCCTTTTGCCTGCTGTTGAAAGCCATAAGTTCTTTATCCTCTCATTTCTTGAGTCAGAGTACTTATTCTTGTACCACTTTATAAGTGAAGAGACACTATCATAATAACCTTTCTGAGTAGTGATTATATCACGACCAAACTTCTTAGCCTTGTAAGTATAATTAGTAGTGTCCAAAGTCAAAGGCAGCAGATATACTGTAGGCTCAGACAATACTTTATCCTCTACAGCTTCCTTGAGGTCACACTTAATAACCTCAGCCTTGTGGTTGTAGATAAAATAATCCCTCATGTCTCTCTTAATGGTGGCAGACAATCCAATGAAAGACTCACTGATATGAATAGTCTCCAATACATCAATTCTTGCTTCTGACAAATGCTGCATCTCATCTGCCACTACTACATCAAAGTATGAGTTCTCATAGTTCTTTAGTGACTCATAACATTCAATGGTAACATAGTCAGACTTGATACCTCCCCATTCCTCAATCTCATCTTTCCAAGTCTGCTTATGCACAGTCTTAGCTACAAGAATAAGTATAGTAGTAGGACTTTCATCATTCCTGAATACCCTATCACATATATGATTAATGAGGTCTATTGCTACTTTGGTCTTGCCATACCCAGTGATAAGCTCCAGTATCAGATACTTAGTTTTATCTATTTTAGATAAAGCCAAGTTATTCACTTCTTCTCGTGTCATTCTTGTTTACAACTTTCTTTAGTTTACTAATGTAGTTAGGGTCTCCTGCATATCCTATTCTTTGCAGGAACTTATAGTAGTTTTCCGGGGGTTTATATCTGCGTTGGATGAAAACCTTATAGGCTATCACAGACTCTATCCAATGGTCAAATCTATGATATCTGCCCCTACTACTATTATAAAGTCCAAACAGATTATTATTATTCAGACATAAATTGGACTTGAAATTACCAGTCTCAATAAGAGCTTGTGCATATACTATTTGAGGATGTTGCACCTCATAGTATATTAATGCTTCCATCAATCCATCTTCTGGAGATTTACTATGAAAGTCTTGCCTATACTCAAAAGAGTCTACTCTCACTTCAGGAGGCTTTTCCTCTTTCTCCTTCCCACGGTCCATGCAAAGGATAAATCCCATTGCCAGCACTGCAATAGAGATAATTATGTTAAACGCTTTTTGCTCCATATACTTTTAGTAATAATCCATAAATAACTTTATTCCGCATTGCATTTTGCAGCATACACAGTGAGTTCATCGTCCTCCCTAAGTACTATCTTCTTGATAGGATAGCATCTAGTTGAGTTGATGTCATTCCTCAGCTCACCAGTGGAAGAGTTATAATATTTGTAGTCATTGTCAATGACATCAACTACCTGCATCTTGCTTGAATATGCCTTTGACTCAATCAAGTCTCTCTCTTTGAAGTCTTCTTCAGTCCTAAAGACATACTTCTGCATCTTTTTGTCACTAATCTGCTTCGCTGTTAGAGCAGTATTAGTATAAACTACTAAAATTGTTTTCATGCTTTTTTTTTGTTAAACTTATGTTGATTTTTAGTCAGTGAGACTTTAGTCTCCTATTCTATAACAAATGGCGAGGTTTTCCTTTCTTGAAGTTGATTATACCATTACTTAGATAAAATCCACCTCCATATTTTATATCCTCTTTGCTCTTGAACATATTGTAGAATTTCTCCCTAAGATTATATATCTCAGTCCCTTTTCTGCATCTTTGCAAGAACTCAGAGAATACCTTATCTACAGGTCTGAACAAATTTGCCATAAGAAACTTTTCAATATCACCACAAAGATAGGTATATTTATCATCTGCCCAATTATAAGGAAACCAATGAGCATATTTCTCATCCCCTCTATGGGATATTCTCTTCCTTGGATATTTCTTAGACCATCTTGACCTCTTACCTCTCTTGCCTCTCTTTAATTCAAATTCCAGCATAGTCAAAATAGTTTTACGTAAACTCTTTTCTTTATATTGTTATCATCATATTTATTATACCACAATAATAATATAAATCCGTTACCAGATATTACTAAGTCAAACCTTGGTTTATACCTAAGTAGTATCTTTATAATTAGGAAGAATATAATTATTTCTAATACTATTATACCACACATATCTAAGCATTTTAGTTACTAATTAAATAGGTTGCAAAAAGAAAGGAGGACAAAGGCTATGCTTCATCCTCCTCTGTGGTTTCTTAGTCTTCAAACACCTTATAGGTAAATGAAATTCCCCCAAGATGCTCAGTAAGTTTCTGCAAGTGAGATTCAAGTCTCTCCTTATTGCTCTTGGAAGTCCACTTGTTCATCTTTTCCCATTCAGGGCAAGCAGACTTGTCAATCATGTGAAAATATGCTTCCTTGCATATCTTCACAGATTGGCAGGCAGTTCTACACTTTCTAGTCTGATAGTGTATAACCTGCTTGTTTTTCCCATTTGGGTTTTCTACTACTTGAGTATGCTTCTCAAAACCACTCTTTGGCTGTTCTTTCTCAAGAGTTTCAGCCTCCTCTTGGGTAAGCAGAATACTTCCTCGAAGTATAATGCTTACACTTACTTTGATTTCATTCATTATATATAAAAGAATTAATCTTTCCCCATAAATTCTTTGAGCATAAGAGCAAAGGACATTGTATCTGGTATAATAATCTCTCCTTTTTTAGCACTCTTAAGTAATTCTCTTCTTACTTTTTCAAGTAAGATTTCCTTGAAACACTCCATCATACCTACCAATTCCTTGGCATCTAATAAGATTCCAATTGTTGAAATAATTTCAACAATAGCATGAACATCCTTCCCTTTAAGTTGAGACACTAAGTTCTCTACAAGTTCAGCATATTTCAATGACTTAGACTCTTTGCCACCTTTGATGGCTTCTGCAACATTCTCAAAGTCACAATCCCTGAGTTTTCTATCAAGGACATTTTCATTTTTCTTTTCCATTTTGTTTTTTTTTGTTAATAATGTTGTACTAAATAATTTCAAAGTCTACCATGTCACCATATTTGGCTTCAGTTATAAGCATTCCAAAGTATTTTCCAAAATGCTGAGCAATCTTTTTAGATGCACAACCTAGAAACCCGATACCAGTATCAGCACCACATGTACTATAGAAAGAACTGAAACAACCCAAGCCAGTAGTACCAATAAAAGAGTCACCACCAAGAACTTTATATAAAGTTCCTTCAATTCTAACCTTACCTATTACCTCCATTCGACCTGAGAATAACTCAGATTTATAATAATCAGAATCTTCAGTTATAAGTGGATTGTAAGGATGATAGATGTAAGAGTTTTCTGGGTTTTTTGCAAAATGTAAACCCTGGCCTAAATTGAGTGCCTTTCTGATAATATTCAGCTTAAGCATAGCAGCAGAAGCTCTACTAAATCTAGCTATATTTCCAATTATAATAGAAATATCAATACAATTAAGACCAAGAGCAATGCAAGCCTCCTTGAAGGATGTGATATTCTCAAAGTCTAACATTATCTCATCCCTGCTGAAGGCTTGGAGTGCAATCTCTTTGAGTGATTCATTATTACTATTATACCACTCTTTTGCTTTTTCAAGAGTAACTGTTACATTTCTTTTCATATTATTTATACTTAAAATTTCATTTAATAATGTGCACTTTTAAAGAGAAAATAATTATTCCTCTTTAATACCAAATAGTGTGTCATTCAGTAATTTTTTACTCAATAAATTACATCGTTCTTGACTATCTTTAAGTCTTTCTGCTTTAACTCGTTTAAAATCTTCAACATCATTTGCCTTAATTTCAGCTAAACCAAATGGAATTATATAAGTAGAAGTATAAAATAATACTGGAGACTTTTGATATTTTAGATAAACACCAAAGAATATTTCTTTCCAAGCTGCTCCAAAAGTTCTAACAGATATTATTTCATAATAAGCATTATTATCTTTGTATACAGTACCAATCTTCGGCATTTTTTCCCAAAATAATTCACTACAAGATTTATTATCATATTTCATAGGAATACATTTAGCTCCTAATATGCCAATTATTACAATACATATTAAAAAAAAAATAAATCATATAAAATCAATATTTAATCTTCCATAATACCAAATGGTGTACCATCAGCAAATAAATAGATGTCTAGCATTTCTTTGTAATCATAACTTTCACCTGCCATAGATATAACAGGACAATCTAAATCCTCTGAATAAAATACCCCATCAATAATATAATAATCACTTTTTGCATTCATAGTCCTAACCCACCCAAATGGTTGATGTTTGAGCATTTCATTCCAACACTCTTTATTATCTATAAATGGACGATATTTTGATTCAGGTTTAATACGATAATTAGAAATAGCAGCATTAAATGTAGGAAGTAATACTTCACACCATTTACTTTCATTATCTAATATACCTTTTCTTTCAATTGTTTTACCTTCTGCAAATGCTTGTATAATAGGGAGTAATTCTTTTGCTTGTTGTCTATTCATATTTATATTTTCTTAATATTAGCTGTTTTACCTACAAGATATTCATTACCTTCATAAGGAATACAATACCCATAACGACCACTTATACAAACATAAGGATAATCTTGGTCTTCTCTATCATAGTAGGAAAATAGATTTATTGACCATTCTTCATTTAAATCATCCTTAACTAATACTTTATCAAATGGTTTAAATTTATTTTTAAACTTAGGTATTTTCTCTAATTCTAAAGTGTCAGCATTCCATTTATATCCAGCTTCTTCCATTTTATCAAACAGCTCTTTCTTAGCTTCTTCCGAGGCTGGAATAGTGAAATCCATTGTCCAATATGGGTCATTGGTAGTCTCAGGCTTTATCTCAAGCTCGCCAAATTTATTTATACCACAATAAAAATCAGAAAAACATTCTCCCTTTCCTCTACAATGGCTTTTATATTTTTTAAATATAAAAGGTCTACCTCCATCCTTTGACATCATGATGTCTCCAGCCTTTACAGGAAGTCTAAACTCATTCCAATCTTTTTGTTCTTTAGATGGAAACAGTACACATTCTGCGCCAGGGTAATCTTCTAGATAATGACCTTCTTTATCAAATGATGTTTTCAAATGATTAAACCTACGTACTACAATAGGATATACATCATGTATATCAACTTCGTCAAGTGTAACTTCTCCAAATACAGTACTATATAATTTAGTACCTTTAGGACAATACTTTAATATTCCTGCTATATTCATAATTTTATCATTTAATGTATCTTTATAAATAAATAGTATCAAGAATTTCCCTAAAGTTAGGGTTATCCATTACTGCTTTAGCATCTTCTGCTCTATTAAAAGCAACTTCTACACCAAATCTATAACATGGAGAAACTGAATTAACTGTATAACTTTGTGTTCTTTTATCATATAAAATTACATACGGTTTATCAATCATAATATGTAATCTATTATAATATTCAGCAATATTAAGAAGCTGATTTAATGCTAATATTCTTTTAAGTTGTTTTACAGTTGTAGCATTATTAGCATCTTCTACATTTGTTGTTTGACAGAATTGGATATCTCCACATGAGTCCGTATAATAATAGATTTTTTCAATATCACCAAATAATTTATTACTTACATTTTTATAAGTAATATCCTTCTTTATAGGTTTGAACTTGATACATTCTAATGTAGAGTTTTCTCTATCAATTTCACAACCTTCAGGGGCTTGTATTTTGAGTTCTCTTGTTTCCATATTATTTTATTTTTTTTTCTTTTGTAGTATTACCATATCTTTATGTTCATGAAGAGTGTGTACTATAATAAATGCTGTTCCTAAAAAAGAAAAAGCTACATAACCTAATATAACACATACATTCTCTAAAGTGATTGCTTCCCCATTATTATACTCAATATAAGCTAATATTAAACATATAATTATATTGATTATGGCAAATATAATATAAAATGTTAGTATAATCATATTTATTCTATATAATTATCATAAATAACTATAGTAGAATCTACAATAGATTTGATTTCCTCTGGTAGATAATATAAATCTAAACCTATAATAAATTCTCCTACTAATTTCTGTAATTTCACTAATGAAACTAGATTCTCAATAGTAATTATAGTGTACTCTAATTCTTTACTACGTTTGTTTACTTTAATAGTCTCTAACTTATACATACCTTTTAACTTATCAATATACTCAGGAGATATTTTATTATTTTCATAAGCATATTGACCAGCATCAACAATAACGAATTTCATATTGTCTTTAGTAGATGGTTTCATTTTATTTTTAAGAGTTTCTTTATTGTATTCCATAAATTACTTTTAATTGGTTTTATTGTAGAATTACTACTGCTATTCTTTCTATTTTTATATACAGTTTTACTTCCTACTGTCATAAATAAAGTGCTAGCCTTTGTTGAATTTTGTGTAATAGATAATACATGATACCATCTGAAATGACAAGCATAAAATGTTCTATCAAGAGTCTTACTTACTTGCATTAAAGCTTCTTTAATGTTTGCAGGATTAGCTGTAATAGCTTGGACTAGAAGTCTATCTTCTTCCTTAGTCCATCTTTTCTTTGTTGTCATACTCTTATCTTTCTTTTTAATCTTATTACATAGTTTAAAATCACTTTAGCATCAGTGAGAAGCCTCTAGGATATATCATTTCACCAAGTTAATTTTGAAGACTCACATTAGCTCCGTAGAGTTGTTCTAATGTGCTTCGGGAAACTTATTAGATATTGTAAACCAGCGTGGGCCAATAGGGATTTGAACCCTAAACCTTCACATTATGAGTGTGCTGCTCTGACCACTTGAGCTATAGGCCCTTAATAAAAATGGATTCATTTCATGTTGAAAGAATGTCCTAACAAAGTCATGTCTATTTCCTCTTGAAAAGCACAATAAAAGTCACGTAACTTGTTCTTTATATCCCCTCATTAAAGTCTTGCACCGAAAGAGGTAATAGCTTACCTATTAGCATCCTTTCTATAACATTTAGGGAGTCATTATGAAAGAAGTACAGTGGACTCATGGTATCTCCACTGAGACTCGAACTCAGATATATAGTTTAGAAGACTATTGTTCTATCCCTTGAACTATGGAGACATTAAGCATGACTATCTTCACAGACCATCATGCTGTAGTGACAATAAGTCACCGATTAAAATTCTAACACATTACCTTGTAAGGTAACGAGAAGAACAATCTTGGGTTCTAAATTGTACTCCCAACAGGAATTGAACCTGTATCTACTCTTTAGGAGAGAGTTATTCTATCCATTGAACTATAGGAGCTATATTCAGTATAAATACTGATTGTTAATTATTTTATTACTATTCAGTATAAATATTAAACCCTTCATAATGAGATAACTCTGTTTTCTTTATTTGTACTTTTTTGCCAAATACATATGTATAATATGTCTTGGTTATTTTTACTTTAGATGACAGAGTAATTACTTCTTTATTATTGTGATTAGTGGTTAATATTCTTTTATGGTATCTCTGTGAGAACTCATAGTTCTCTGAACTACAAATTCTTTCAGTGTTGAATCTTTTTCTCATGATTTTAGTCTTCTAAATCCCAAAGGTATGCTTCATATTCACATCTTAACTCATTATATAAGTCTTTAGCTTCCTGTAGGTATTCACCTAAGAATATTGAGACTTGGTATCTATTTTCAATATCACCATTAAAGGTAATGTTAAGCCATTGTCCACAAAAGTGAACACTAGCTTTTTGTCTATCAGTTGTCATACTATTTTTCTTTAATGCTTATACCGAAGTATTTGCAAAGTGTTAGTGTTTCCAACTCATCTTCTGATATTACCTTATAACAAGTATAGCAGAGTATTGGGATGACTATAAGAGATACTATTATATAAGAGAATGGTATTCCATCTATCCCTGATATAAATAGTGTAACTACAAAGGCTGTTGTCCATAACAACACTCCTTTTAATATGAGTTTGAATTTATTCATAGGGAATATGTTTATTTTAACATCTATTGATACAGGAATTATTGAGTAAAATATTGTTGTTACAATAATTGTACTCTTTTGGCTATCAGTACAAATAGCTATGTTTTTATGATTCTTATAAGCAAGATGCTATTCTTATACTAGGAGTTTGGCATATTGGGGTATTTCACAATAGTCTATAATGGTGCTATCATATTGAATAGGAGACCATTCTTCACATTGATATACTCCAATAACCTCATCATCTTCATAGTCTTCTACTATTTGGCACATGTAATTCTGAGATGCTTTGAATATTCTATTTTGAGCATACATGATATATGTAAAGTCAATACAGTCTTCACAATAATATGCTTCTATAACATCTAATACTACAGCCTTAATAGTAACCTTATTGGGAGTATTTATTTCAACAATATCTCCTTTTTCTACAGATTGTCCATATGTTACTTTTTCCATGATTCTTTTTTATTTAGAAGTAGTATGGAGTTTTACCCCCATACTACTATTAGACAATAAACATTTGCATAAAGAAAAAAGAAAGAGGGACATAAGTCCCCCATTTCTTTAGAATGTAGCCAATGTGGGTGCACCGCCATCACCTTCTTCATGCAGCAAATAGAAGTAGCCATTTGCCTTTGGGTGTGCCTCCACCTTGTCACCTACTTTGATAGATTTGCCAATATACTTCTTTTCTTCTTCAGTTGGCTCTTCGTCTGATGTAGGATGCACAAGTGAAATCATAGGTTTCTGTGGAACACCTTTGATTGCAACTGAGCCAGTCTTTCCTCCGTAAGTGAAGAATAGTTTGTTTGTGTTGGGATTCTTTTTAACACTAATTTGTGTTACGTGATTGTCAGCCTTGAATTGTTCAACTGTCTGCAAATCGATAAAATGTAAGTTTGCCATAATACTTAATGTTAGATTGTTAATAATATTAATTTTTGCCTCATGGGGGATATTGCCCCATGCGCTGAGAGATGGGGAGGGTGGGGTTGGTGTAAGTACCACTCCTACAAATACCAAAAATTTTTCAAAAAAAAAAATTAGAAATTTACTATCCATAGTATAAGTAATTTTTTTTTTGTACTTGCATAGTTAAAACTATAGTAGTATCTTTGCAGCATGAAAAGGAGAATATTCAACATAAAGGGAAAGAGATTGGTTGAAGGAGATGCCAATCTTACAAACCAAGATGAAATATTGGTCAAGGAGCTACAAGATAATAGAGTAGCTCTATTAGAGAATATAGATGGAAAATTGGTCAATATAGGAGGTCTAGAAGAGGAGAGGGAGAAAAGACCTGAGATAGTTGATACTGTGGTATTGGCAAAACATCATCTAAGATTTATGTCAAAAGTATATGAAACGGTTGAGAAGATTAATTTAATTCTTGGCAAGAGAAATATCCTTCAATATAAAGAAACAGGAAGTATTATTAGTAGATATATCATACACCTTAGAGATAAACACGGAAATATAATAATGACTCGTGAAGGTCAAGACAGTTATCTTAATGAGCATGAGCAGCTTAATGACCCAAATAAATGCTTCATCTTGACTCCTTATATTTCTAATGATACACTTAATGTAGCTATTGAAGTAGCTAAAGATGGCTACTATGAACTGGAGAATGTACTGGACTCAAATGGAGAAAGGCAGTTAATTCAGATTAGAAATGGGTACTGTGTAACTCCTTTTGGAGGAGGGGTTAAGCCAATGAGATTTATATACCCACTTACAAAGAGTTACGATATGACTGCCTTAAGAATTTGGCGTATTAGTGGGAATAGGACTAACCCCCCAAAGTCTACTAATGACGAATATATAAAACACTTACATGTACTCTTTAAGAAGAACCCCCTATTCACTTTTGACAGTGTGGACTGGTTAAGTAAGTTAAGTGATGAGGAATTAAAGAATCACTTAATCAGTGTGAAAGTTACTAGGAATGGAGGGAATATTAAAGAATTGTAAAAACATTTTTTTTTCATATTAAGGTGAGCTGCTGTGTGGTTGTACCCTATCTCAGCTGCCTCGTTATAAAATGGCATGACTAAAATTTGGCCATGTCATTTTTTTTTCTTATCTTTGCACCGTAGAACCTAAGTGTGATTAGGTTATCCCCCATGAGGATAAAAAGTAATGGGGCAGAAGTTGGGTAGTATCTATAAATAATAGAGAGGTGTCCCCAATACTACACAAATGATTACTTTATAAGGTAGATTGTCTGAGCACATCACACTGAGAAAAGGCACAGGGAATCAGACTTTAGAGGATTAAAAGCCCGGGTCTACTGAAGTAAGTAATTGATAGGAAAGCTAAAATAGCTGTCTTGAAGGCTGTTAAACCCAGCTCTAGGGATAAATTATATTTAATAATGAAGAAGATTAGTAGTTATATTAAGGATTCATTGATGTGGTTATGGCAATTCCCACAGAATTTACTTGCTATTTGTATAGAAGGTATATTATGTGAGGCAGCATATAGAGAAGGTATAGTAGGAGGTAATACTATGATATATAATTATGTGCTACCAACTATGTCTTTAGGTAGCTATATCTTTGTGAATACTATGTCCACAGATACAGCTGTTAAGCATAGTCATGGACATAGTAAACAATCTAGGATTCTAGGTCCTTTATATTTAGTAGTTATAGGTATCCCATCTTTATTACATCTTATAGTGTATAGCATTTGTGGTATGATGGGATTCAGTTGGAATTACTATAAGTTTTATACTGAACTCTGGGCTAATAAGTTAGCAGAGAAGAGTTAGTATTTACTTTAGAGAACCTAAAACCTAGCAAATTTCTTTTACTCTTATAGACAAATGCAGTGTTTTGCTTGAAAATATTTTAGAAAATATTTGGTAGTTTCAAAAATTATGCTTACCTTTGCACTGCAATTGAGAGGTGGTTTTAGGTGAATATTCATCTTTGTTTGAGTATCATCTTAACCAGTTGTTTTAAGATGGTACTCTTTTTATTGTTCTCTGGTGTAATGGTAACACATCAGTTTTTGGAGCTGAGTTTATAGGTTCGAGTCCTATGAGAACAACAATGCCCCCTTAGTATAATGGATAATGCAAGGGTCTTCTAAGCCTTTAATGGGGGTTCAATTCCCTCAGGGGGTACTAAGAAATGGGGATGTAGACTATAGGTTAGGTCATAGCCCTCTCAAGGCTAAGGATAAGGTTCAAGTCCTTACTTCCCTACTAAATGGAGTCATCTACTAAAAGGTTAGGTAACTGCTCTTTCAAGGCAGAAATCTGGGTTCAATTCCCAGTGGCTCTACTATATAGACTATGTAGTGTAATGGTTTGCATATCACACTGTCAATGTGAAGGTCAGGGTTCAATTCCCTCATAGTCTGCGACCCAACTTAAAAGTCCTATTCCTACAGCGGTAGGGTAGGCAAATTGGAAGTGTAACTAGAGCGGCCTCTAGACTAGTCTTGAAAACTATGGGTACCATAAAAGGTATGGGAATCGACATCTCACACTTCCACTATTGGAGAGTAAACCTATGAGGTTATAGGGCTTGCCTGCTAAGCAAAGTGTACAAGTAATTGTATATGTTTCAAGTACATTGCTCTCCGCTTATAGGGAAATATCCTAGTGGTCAAGGAGCTTGCTTTGGGAGCAAGAAATCAGGAGTTCGAGTCTCCTTTTCCCTACTAATGGGGTTTGTGGTGTAATTGGCTAACACATGACTTTTGCAAAGTCAAGTTTAGGGTTCAAGTCCCTCATTCTCCACACATGTTTCATGTTTTCATAATGTTGAGCTTTTGCTTGAACCCTCTTTTTAAGCAGTTAGAGGTTAAAGAAACTGCTTCATTGCTCCTTAGTTCAGTGGTTAAGAATAGTTCCCTTACAAGGAAAAGGTCATAGGTTCAAGTCCTATAGGAGCAACAATTAGGGGGTGTAGCTGGAAGGTCTATGCACTTGACTGTTAATCAAGAGATGAGAGTTCGATTCTCTCTACCCCCGCAGAAATTGATGGGTAGTTTAATGGTAAAATACTGGTCTCCAAAACCAGCTGATATGGGTTCAAATCCTATCCCATCAGCAATATAGGGATATAGTTCAATGGTTAGAGCACTTCTCTGATACGGAAGGAGTTATAGGTTCAAGTCCTATTATCCCTACATATTCTGATGTATTTCAATGGTAGAAAGCTGCTCTCATAAGGCAGTAGTTAGTAGTTCGAGTCTACTCATCAGAACTGTGTCTGTAGCTTAATGGTAGAGCTTTGGATTGTGGCTCCAAATTGTGTGGGTTCAACTCCCATCAGACACCCCAACATACTGGCATATCCCCTGACTCTTATACAGTCTAGAAAGGGTAATTGGTCACATGGGGGTTCAAGTCCCTCTGCCAGTACTACCTTGGAGTACCTGAGTGGTTTAAGGGCACAGACTGCAAATCTGATGATTCGTGGGTTCAAATCCCACCTCCAAGTCTTAAGTCATGTGTTATATAGATAAACTTATAAAGAATAATACAGGAGTTAGTTCAAAGAACTTCTTCCTTGTAGCAGTTACAGTAATAGGTTTGGTACTGCTATTAGTACCAGCAATACTACTTATAGTAGAGGTGATATATAACCATACTATAGCAACAGACTTAAATGGTCTAGCTGCATATATAGGTGCTGTTGCTGCTGTATTTACATCCGCTGGCATAACAAAAGCATGGTCTGAGAAATATGAAAGAAAAGATAGTAATACTATTAAACAAAATCCTCCCAAAATGGTTGAAGGAGAGTAATAGGACAAAGCATCTTTTATATGCTATTCCTATAGGATTTTTATTTACAATACTTTGTGTACTTGGTGTTGCTTCTGGCATGGAGTTTAAGGACAAGGCTTATGGTGGTAAATGGGATTGGCTTGATTGGTTAGCCACTATGATAGGTGGCATTATTGGCCAAGCACTCATTATAGGATATTATTTCCTTTTACAATTCCTATATAGGATGTAGTGACAATAAGAGGTATGCAGGGAGAATTAGCTAGAATAGCTAACTAGCTAAAGCAGAAGGACCTCTATAAAAGACCCTGCTTCATTTCCCCAAAGCATTGATGGTGGATGCTCTTGACTTTTAATCATGAGAGCTAGGTTCAACTCCTAGTGGGGAAACTAATTATTAATCCCTTAAATTAAGTGATATGAAAAAGGTTATTTCATTTCTTAAAAGAAGGGTAAGTCAGGCTTTTTCAAATATAACTTACTTGCCCTCAGGTATGTTACCTCCTAGGTAACTACCTTTACTAACTTGGGAAATAATTTATGGGAGTACTGCTCAGATGGTGGATGGGCACCAGACTGTAAATCTGGCACATAGAAACACAATAGGTTCGAGTCCTTTTACTCCCACTTCAATAGAAATCTTCGTCCTTGACTTATGGAAGGTGATGTGGGGAGAGACACAAATAAGTCATTATGGGTGCTGGGCAGGTATGGTTACATTGCGAAGGACTGAAAATCCTTAGAACAAAGTTCGATTCTTTGAACACCCACAGTAAGTAATAGTATGCTAATAAGGTAGATAATATAAGTTACACATTAGCCTCTATGCTACTTATGAAAAGGCAGCGTGAATACAGTAGACCTATTTTAATAGGAGCCAGGTGAAACCCCAGTAGGAAGCTGTCATAATGCCCTCTTGGTGGAATGGTAGACACATATGCCTTAGGAGCATACGCAGCAATGTGTAAGAGTTCGAGTCTCTTAGGGGGTACTAGAAAATAATTGGAAAATAGTTAAGAAAATGTTTGGTAGTTACAAATATTTTACTTAACTTTGCAACATCAAAACAAAAGAAAAGGTATGTTTGAAGATAGCTTGTTTACACCAATGGAAGAGGAAAGGGAGAATAATTCTCCTACAGGAAGTCAATTCTTCATAAGTTTCCTCAATCAACTTGAGGGGTGGAAAACTAAGTGTAAAAACCTCCATTGGGCAGCACCTAAGAAGAATATTCATGTGTATCTTGATGAGTTTCTTGTTATACTATCAGATTATCAGGATGGGCTTGCAGAGGGTTATATGGGAATACTTGAGCAGATGCAGCCTAATGTTATTAAAGGTACTGCAAGTAATACACTAAATGCTATAGACTTCATTGAAGAAGTTAAAGTAGGTACATTATCTTTTTATGACAAGATTCCTCAAGAGATTATATATAAAGGCATCACTTCAGAATGTGAGACATTTATACAGAATATCAACAAGTATAGATACTTGTTTGGTCTGTGTGATGTAAGGCCTTATTAAAACGAAGGCTTCATGGGGGAATAGGTAGACCCGACAGACTTAAACTCTGTTTTCCAGTAATGGAAGTGTGGGTTCAAGTCCCACTGAAGCTACAATGCCTCTTTAGTATAAAGGTTTATTATTTCTGTTTTGTACTCAGAAGATGTGGGTTCAATTCCTACAAGAGGCTCTATAATGCAGGTATAGTATAAAGGTTAGTATGTAACACTTCCAATGTTAATGTGTGGGTTCGATTCCCACTATCTGCTCTAATATACATCGTAGGGTGATAGCAATGGTAGCTAGCAAGGCTCATAACCTTGAGGTTGAGAGTTCGAGTCTCTCCCCTGCAACTAATTCAAGTAATATGGAAGAAATTGAAAGAGCAAAAAAGACTAGGACTAAGACTTCAGGAATTATGACTGCTCTTACTGCTACAACTATTAGAGGTATTGTTAATAGTGCTAATGAGGTTGGTATAAAAAGAGAAGATATAGTATCCCTCTTAAAAGAGAATGGACAATTTGTTCTAGTTTATTTCAAGTAAATATTATGGATATGGAAGAGCAGAAGTTAGTAGAAAGACCCTTGATGAGTGAAGGGGAGTTCAAGGATTACATGGAGAAGAATAGAGTAGATATTGTGGGAGATTTCTATGAAAGAGGTATTCTTCACCTGAGAACTTATGAAGCAGTAAGCAGGTTTAAGTCTGTGAGAAGAGCAATCAGAAGGGGCCATATCTCCCTTGATGGAGTTATTTATCCTAAGAGACCTTTCAATAATGCTAAGCATAAGAAAGGTAGTCTAAATGATGAGAAGAAGAGAATATATGAGCAACTTAAGCACAGACAGAGGAAAACCGCATAATGATTACAATAATGAGCCAGTATTTTACTGCAAGCATTGTTTATCATTGAATGTAAGGCATGTCCTAGACATGAAAGACTCAGAATATTGTGATAATTGTGGGTCTACTGACATAGCAGAATGCTCCATAGAGGAATGGGAGAGCCTCTATAGGAATAGATTCGGTCATAACCACTTAGACAAATATTAAAAATGGAAGAGCAAAAGAAGAAAGTTGTGGAAATGAAGCCACAGGTGCAGAGACCTGAAAAGATGTCTTATGAGCAGCTTGAGAATGTTGCCCATCAACTTAGTGAACAAAACAGGCAGCTCTTTGCAAAGTTGCAAGAGCTGAATATGGCTAACATGTTCAAGAGACTTGATTACTTGTTCAAGGTAATAGAGAATGGTCATATGTTTAAACAAGACTTCCTTGAAAAGTGTATTGCTGAGATTGAAAGTTTAATAACAATTCCAAAGCAAGAAGAGGAGTCAGAGGTTGAAGATAAGGAGTAAGTACTATTATGAAGAAGGCTAACAACATAGTTAGGATACCCACTTCATTAAATGGTAAGTTCTTTAGATATTGGTTTGAATTTCTACAGCCTTTTCATAATCTAACAAATAGAGAGATTGACGTAATTACTGCTTTTGTAAAGCAAAGATACCAGCTCAGTAAGGTCATTAAGGATGACTCTATCCTTGATAAAGTTATCATGAGTGAGGACACAAAAAAGAAAGTAAGGGAAGAGTGTAATATCACTCTCCCACACTTTCAAGTAATTATGGGCAAGCTAAGGAAGAATAAGGTTATTGTTGATGGTAAGATAAATCCTAGATTTATACCTAACATTGATGAGGAAACTGGTTACTTCCAGCTATTGTTACTTTTTGAATTGAAATGAGTTATCCTGATATAGTAGGTAAGGTATCTAGAGAGTTGAATTTACCAAAAGAAGTGGTAGATAAGGCATATAAGGCATATTGGTTATTTATAAAAAACCATATACAATCCTTACCATTAAAGGAGAATCTTAATGAAGAGGATTTTGCTAAGTTAAGAACCAATTTTAACATCCCCTCATTAGGCAAACTAAATTGCACTTATGATAGGATGTTGGGCATGAAAAAGAGATATAAGTTAATCAAGCAAATTAGGGAGAAGAATGCTTAAAGTTAAAAAGATAAAGCCAATGTTCACTGCACTTATCACTACAATGGATAAGTATGAGAAGGATATAAAGATTGGTGGTCTTATAGATACTACCAGACAGCAAGGAGGTCTTAAAGAATATCAGAAAGTACTTGCAGTAGGTAGTTCTGTAAGAGATATTAAAGTAGGTGATATAGTATGTGTTAATCCTGCAAGATTTGCAGTGAGGAAGCACCAAGCAGGCTCATTGAAAGATGGAGTTGTGACAGATAATCCTGTTACTACTTATAACTTTGATGTGGTAGAGATGGATGGAAAGCAGTGCCTATTGCTTCAAGATAGGGATATTGACTTTATTATTGAAGAGTGGGAAGATGTTCCTGACCCAGCTCCTTCACCTCTCATTAAGCCAGCAGAAAAGAAATTAATTGTATAACTCAAAAGAGTAATCAGGAATATCTGATTACTCTTTTTTTTTTACCAAATTTATGCTTAAGCTGTTTAGATACGAAGGATATAAAATAGTCATATCAGAAGAAGCCTTTGCTTTGAAGCCTTTTAGACAGATATGGCAAAGAGACAGGACTGTTAATAAGGATAAAGCTATAATGGAATTAGGGTTCATTTATTTTTTCTGCGACCCTAGAAGTGATTACCAATATCTTGTAGATGAAAAGGAGAGAATGGAAGCTATTAAAGAGGGAGAAGGATTGCCTCCTAAATGGCAGCCTGACAGAATAGTCACAGAGGCTATGGATTTCTATATGTCATTCAAGCCTATATCTGCTTTACTCCTTGAAGACACGAGATTTATGGTTGATAAATATAGAAAGAGATTAAAGGCTCAAGAGTTTGATGACCTAGAGATTAAGGACTTGAAGGAAGTAGGTGCTCTTATAAAGCAAATACCTCCTCTTGTAAAGGATTTAGATGAAGCTGAAAAAGCACTTAACTCTGAAATGAAGAGTTCAGGTAAGATGAGAGGTTCTGGAGAAAAGACAATCTTTGAAGATGATTTGACATTATGATTGGGACACATGATAGCTATACATTCTTGCCAGCTAGGAAGAAGTTATTTGAATGGTTCTCTTTCCTATGGAGGACTCAAGTAAAGAGTATAGCACAGCAGAAAGAAATAGGAGTAACCTACTTTGATGTGAGAGTAAGAAGAGATGGAAATGTATGGAGAGTATGTCATGGATTAGTAGATTTTGACCTTACATTTAAGAGTATAGGGGAGATAGTTAATATATTCTCAGTATATAAAGTCAGGATTATACTTGAAAGAGAAGGTAGTGAAGACCTATTCAGAGAAGAGGTATTGAAGAATATCTCATGCCTAGCTCTTTCTTTTGCTTGTATAAAGAGTGGATGGAAGGTCATACTTGATAGAGACCCACATATATTTGATTATACCTATACTCCTTGGTTATCAGGAGTATCTTTTTGGGACAATATCAAGAGGTTTAATTTCTTCTCTACCATTAAGAGATGGGCAAAGAAGCATAATCCTATTATCAATGATATACTAAAGAAGGATAGTACCAACATTTATTTCATGGATTACGTATGAGAGCTGAAGATATAGTAGAAGGACTTAATAGGCATATTGAAGATAGGAGAAGTGAGAGAGATATTTCATCTAAAGGGCACTTAGTATTGCAAAGAGTAGTAGAACCTCATCCTACTTTCAAAGTCTACAAAACATATAAGGCTATCCTATGGTTTGTCAAAGGAAAGAATAGGTATATAGTTATTTCACTTAGCCATTCTGCTAAAGTACTAGAAGGGCAAGAGGAGTCTATGCAACAGTATATAAATACTGAATTATGTCATCTTATATTTAATTGGATAGGCTCTAGTTTCTATGAAGAAGTAATAAAGGGAGAATATAATGGAGTTTCAGAAGATACCCATGAATGAATATCAGACTGAGCTGACTGAGGAATTGGTTAATAGCCTTCCTCAGGAAGTTCAAGACCAATTATTTGATATTATAAATAATGTAGAATTTGTCAAAAGGCTAATAAGTCCTACAAGAGAGCATGCTAAGAATAGACCAAGAGATGATAGAGGTAGAATCATTGTGGACTTAGCTAATCCCCACATACTTGAGAATATGGACTATTTCAGACCATCTGCCCTACATTATGAGAAATATGGTACATTTACTAACCTTAGACCTAATGCCAATCCTAATAGTGAATATGGCAAGTGGATAAGAGAGGAGAGAAGAAGAATCTGGGAAGGCTATGTGAGGGAAAGTGATGGGGAATGGGTTACAGGTTATATGTACTGGTTTCTTAATTACTCTCCTATGATGCTCTCTAAGATTAGAGAGTATAAGGATAAGAATGGTAAAAAGAGAAAGTCCAAAAGAGCTGATAGAATAGAAGCACTTCCTGAATGTTGGGAAGGCATCTACTGGAGATTCCATTGTCTAGACCAAGCATCTAATGGAGGTCTATATAATAACTTTGATGGTGGGCAACACATGGCAGAACTTGCCTCCAGAGGTAAAGGTAAGTCATATAGTCTTGCTTCTATTCTTAACCATATCTTTGTAGTAGGTGAAAATGAGGAAGCACATGAGAAGGTAAAGGGCATAGTAACTGCTTACCAAAAGGAGTATCTCACCAAAGATGGTGTCCTTAATAAGTTTGTAGATATGGCTAACTTTTGTGCAACTAATACTCAGTTTCCAAGAAAGAGATTAAAGAACTCTTTGCAGGAAATGACATGGATAATGGGGTATAAGGATGTAGAGTTGGACATTGAAAGGGGTACTCAGAATACAGTACTTGGTGTATCATCTAAGGATGATGAGTCTAAGTTAAGAGGTAAGAGAGCTGCCAAAATCCTTATTGAAGAGTTTGGTACATTTCCAAGACTTGTAGACCTATATAATGTATTGCTGCCTTCAGTACAGGAAGGTGATATTGTCTTTGGTCAAATCTATATGTTGGGTACTGCTGGTGATAATGAATCAGACTTTGCTGGTGCTCAGGAAATTATGTATAACCCAAAGGGTTATAATATGTATGCCATACCTAATGTATATGATAAATTTAATCAAGGTAAACCTTACTTTGTTTTCTTTTTCCCTGGCTATGTAAATAGAAAAGGATGCTATAATGAGGATGGTGTATCTGATGTAATCAAAGCTCTTATTGAGATTCTTATGAATAGATATAGGGTAAAGTATAACTCTACTGACCCTAATACTATCATTAAGACTATTGCTGAAGTCCCTATTACCCCTGCTGAGGCTATTGTCAAAACAGGTGTAAATATGTTCCCTGTAGCTGACCTTACAGAAAGATTAGGTCAATTAGATGCTAATCCTACAGAGTATGATGATGTCTATGTTGGAGATTTAGTATTTAACAAAGAAGGTCAGATAGAATATAAGCCTACTTCTGCACAGCCTATCAGAGACTTTCCACATAAGGATAATAAGATTGAGGGTGCTATTGAGATATATCAAATGCCTGAGATTGATAAGAATACAGGCAAACCATTTAATGATAGATATATATTAGGAGCTGACCCTTATGATGATGATGAGTCAAATACTATGTCTTTGGGTTCAATTTTTGTATTAGACTTATGGACAGATAGGATAGTGGCTGAATACACTGGAAGACCTCTCTATGCAGATGACTATTATGAGATTTGTAGAAAGCTGTGCTTATTTTACAATGGCAGGCTAAATTATGAGTATAACAAGAAAGGTCTATTTTCCCACTTCTCTACAAGGAATAGTTTATACCTACTTACTGATGTATTAGATTTCTTGAAAGAAAAGCAAATGATGAAGGAAGGCTATGGTAATAAATCAAAGGGTACTAATGCCTCTCCTGCCATCAATGCCTATGCAAGAAGCAGATTAAGAAGCTGGCTATTATCTCCAGTTCCTATTATGCAGACTATTGATGGGGAGGAGAAAGAAGTATTAGTACCTAGGCTATTTACTGTGAGGAATAGAGCATTACTTAAAGAGCTTATCAATTATAACTCTGAAGGCAACTTTGATAGAATATCTGCTATGGGTATGTTGATGCTTCTAAGAGAAGATAGAATGATAAGGTATCAAGGAGATGTTAGCAAAGAGAAGCAAGAAAAAGCTAATAGTAGCTATGATGGGAATGACCCATTCTTCAAGAGAAACTATGATTCTAGATTCAGGCAGTAAATTTAGTAAAAATAAGATGTATTGCTTAGTAAATCATTTATAGTCTTGTGCAGATTAACTATTTTAGTTACCTTTGCACAACAAATATATTGAAGAATATGGGATATGAAATGATAAATTTGCCTCCACAGCAACTCCCCTTTAGTAAGAAAAATAAGGCTTGGAGGAAGAAGCACTTGGATTGGGCAGACAGTAAGACCTTCTTCAATTATAGTTTAGTCAGAAAATCTGTAATCCATAAGAAAATAAACTATGACTTACTCAATGGTAAACTCCACATGAGTGACCTTGAGATGATACTGAATCCTGATAATCTACAAGCAGGATTTATTCCTGATAGAATACAGCACTATCCAATCATCAATAGCAAGTTAAGAGTGTTAAGTGGTGAGGAAAGTAAAAGAGTATTTGACTTTAAGGTTGTAGTAACCAATCCTAATGCTATTACAGAGATTGAGAACAATAAGAAGCAAGAACTACTGCAAAGATTACAGGAATGGGTATCAAATACTGCCCAATCTGAAGAAGAGGCAAACCAAGAGCTTGAAAGAATAAATGACTATTATACCTATGAGTGGCAAGATATGAGGGAGATTAGGGCTAATGCCCTCCTTAATCATTACATTAAGGAGTATAATATCCCTCTTATGTTTAACCAAGGATTCATGGATGCTATGGCAGTTGGTGAAGAAATCTACCAATGTGACATAGTTGGTGGAGAGCCTATCATTAAGAAACTCAATCCACTCAAGGTAAGAATATTTAAAGGAGGCTACAGCAATAGAATAGAAGATGCTGACATGATAGTCCTTGAGGACTATTGGTCTCCTGCACAAGTAATTGATACTTTCTATGATGTATTGACAAAGAAGGACATGGAGTATATAGAAAAGATGCCTGACCATGTAGGACAGGCTGCTGTAGACTCAATGGACAACATTGATGAAAGATATGGCTTTGTCAATAATCATATGATAGGAGATGAGATGAGTACTGAGGGCTTCTTTTGGGACCCTATGGGTGCTTATGATGGAGTAAATAACTCTCTCTTACCTTATGATATGGCTGGAAACTTGAGAGTACTTAGAGTATATTGGAAATCAAGAAGAAGGATTAAGAAAGTAAGAAGCTATGACCCTCAGACTGGAGAAGAAGTATTTAACTTCTACCCAGAAACCTATGTTATAGATAAGGATGCTGGAGAGGAAGAGCAGATATTCTACATCAACGAGGCATGGGAAGGAACTAAAATAGGTACTGACATTTATGTCAATATGAGACCAAGGATAGTTCAGTATAATAGGCTGAGTAATCCTTCAAGGTGTCACTTTGGGATAGTTGGCTCTATCTATAACCTTAATGATACTAGACCTTTCAGCTTAGTAGATATGATGAAGCCATACAATTATCTGTATGATGCTATACATGATAGACTGAATAAGTTGATAGCTAGGAACTGGGGGTCATTGGTTAGACTTGACTTTGCTAAGAAACCTAAAGGATGGGATGTAGAAAAGTGGCTATACTATGCAAAGACAATGGGTCTTGCAGTTGAAGATAGCTTCAATGAAGGTAATATAGGTGCTGCTACAGGTAAACTTGCTGGGGCATTGAATAATGCTTCTACAGGAGTTATTGCAGCTTCTGATGGAAATCAGATACAGCAGTATATCAATCTCCTTGAATTTATCAAGATGGAGATGGCCGAAGTTGCTGGCATTACCAAGCAAAGAGAAGGTCAAGTAAGTAATAGGGAGACTGTAGGTGGAGTAGAAAGAGCTACATTACAATCTTCTCATATTACCGAGTGGCTATTTGTAGTTCATGAGGATGTAAAGAAGAGAGCATTAGAGTGCTTCTTAGAGACAGCAAAGATTGCACTAAGAGGTAGAAGTAAGAAATTCTCCTATATATTATCTGATAACTCTCAGAGAATAGTGGATATAGATGGAGATGAGTTTGCAGAAGCTGACTATGGTCTTGTGGTAGACAACAGCAATGGTATGCAAGAGCTTAATCAGAAACTTGATACCTTAGCACAGGCAGCTCTACAGAATCAAACATTGTCCTTCTCTACTATTATGAAGCTGTTTAGTTCATCTTCACTTGCTGAGAAGCAGAGACTTGTTGAAAAGGATGAGAGAAATATCCAAGAGAGACAAGCTCAAGCTCAACAGCAGCAAGCTCAAATACAGCAGCAAGAAATTGAGCAAAAAGCACAATTGGAGCAAGCTAAGATGCAGCAAGAAGATGCTCTTAACCAAAGAGATAATGAAACTAAGATTCTCATTGCCCAAATCAATGCTAGCAGCGAAGGTGAAGAAGATGGTGTCATAGAGCCTGAATTTAGTGAAGAAGCTAGAGCAAATCTCCTAGAGAAAATGAGACAATTTGATGAAAGACTCAAATTGGACAGAGAGAAGCTGGCATTTGATAAAGACAAGCATAGAGAAGATAACCAGCTTAAAGACAAGATTAGTCTAAGGCAGGCTAAGAACAGGTCTAATAGCTCAAATAGTACAAAATGAAAATAATTAGAGACATAGTCTGGTCAAGTAATGAGCCTTTAGATAAGAATGTCTTATGGCTAAATAATGGCCTGATTAAGTATTATGGTCCAAATGGGTGGGAAAGCCTTAAGTACTTCTCTATGTTAGAAGATAATATAGTAGGGTCTATTGATGCTGAAACACACAAAATAGCTTTGAGTGGTAGCTTGCCACAAGATACATATTGCCTAAAGTATGAGGATGATAAGGGAATAGTGCTGGATAATTGGGCTGAGATTTGCCAAATGCCCAACTCCAGTACTTATAATGAACTTGTAAAGTTTAACATAGCTCCTTATTCAGCTCATGCTATAGGTGTGTATAATGCTAAGGGAGTTAGGGTAGGACATATAGAGTTAGGACAATTTAAGCCTAAATATGGTAAAAGACTATTTAGATTTGGCTTACTAAGTGATGTGCATAATAGCTCAGATGAGTCAGCAGAGCCTACAGAAGATATTCAGAGAGCATTAAAGTTCTTCAATGATAAGCAGTCAGTATCATTTACCTGCATATCAGGAGACCTTACTAATAGTGCCTCTGAGGGAGGGTTCAGCATTTATCAGAAGAATGTGCAAGAGAGTTCACCCAATACTCCAGTATATGCTACACCAGGTAATCATGATGCCCAATCTGGGTTAAATGTAGAGAGGTGGAAGAAATATACAGGATGTGAGCCTACATATGAGTTTACCCATACTGTAGATGGCATTCCATTCCATTTCATATTCTTAGGTATGTACTATTGGAGCTTAGGCACTAATGGTAAACCTTATAAGGATGAGGATATAAAATGGCTAGCAGATAGACTTGAAGCATATAAAGAAGAGAAATGCTTTGTCATAACCCACTTGTTTTTCCCTGATAGAGCAGGAAACCTGTTGAAGATTTATCCACAAGGAAACTGGCTACAGGGGGAACAGCTAACTAAACTAGAAAATCTCTGTAAGACATATCCTAATACTGTATGGTTCAGTGGACATTCCCATTGGAAATGGTATCTACAAAAGTACCAAGCTACAGAAAATGTCTATCAGAATGAGCAGGAAGGCAGCTATTGTGTCCATGTATCAGGATGTGCAAGTCCTATAGATAGCAATGGGCAGCCTAATACATCAGGTGCTAGAGTAACTAAACCTTTGGAAAGTGAAGGGGCTATAGTTGATGTATATGAGGACTACATTGATATTAGGTGCATGGATTTGAAGAATATGCTATACCTTCCTATAGCACAATATAGATTAACAATGAAAACAATATAAGTTATGAGAAATGTAACTATTGTGGAAAGCAATGTTGAACCTAATAAGGAACATCTTTGGTTTTATAATGGGAAGCTAAAGTGGTTTGGGCCTAATGGCTGGGAAGATATATGTGTATGTAAATCCCCAAGTCCTTCATCAACAACTACAACTACTCCTAAGCCTGTAGTACCTCCTGCAACTACAACTACTACTACTACTACCTCTACTGCCCCAGGACCTGGAGTAGCTACTACCCCAATTGGAATGAGGGTATATAACTATATGGATGCTACAATTGATATTATTGTCTTTGGAGCAAATAGTGTTAATAGGTATATACCTGCAAATGGAGATGTCTATATTGAAGGAGTTTATCCTTCCACTTCAGGAGGTAATATAACATTATATATAAAAGTAAGAGGCAGTGGCAGCAGTTCACCAGATATTCAGGTAAACAGATTAGTAGATGTAAATATAATGGGTGAAATCAGTGGCACTAGTATAGGGCAGTTTAAATCTATATTAAATGAAGGTACTATAGACATACCTTATACTGGCTCTGATGCTCTACATGGCATAAGTCTAGTTGTATCTATATTAGATGGAGATACTACAACTACTAGTAGCCCTATACCAGGGTCTGATGTCAGATTTACAAATAATACTAATACAGATATTCAGATATATGGTGTGCTGTATAATGGAGACACAGTATCTCCTCCTATGCAGCCAGGACAAACTTACATCTTAAGATATATTAGTGATGGAGTTGCGGTATATAATTCACCCGACTATAGGCCATTTGATTCCTTAAAAATTACTGCTTTTAGGGGTAAAAAGCAGGAAGACATGCCCTATATCACCGATACTGATACTATTGTTAATGGTGTAATGTATAAATTTCCAGAAGGATTATCATGGGAAGAAATTACTGAAATATCAATAGAGGGTTCCATCCAAGGTACTGGTACTACATCCTCTACTCCTACACCAAATAGCATCAAGTTTACAAATAAGACTAACACATCACTTACTCTAACTAGAGTTAATAGTGCTGAGGCAGCACTACAGCCTCCTCCTATTCAACCAAACCAACAGTACATCTTAGTACATAATGCTAATGATGCTAATACTGATAGTTATATTGAAATATTCGCTACACCTGAATCTGACGTATTACCACCATTTAGTTCCTTAAAAATTACTGCTTTTAATAATGAAGGACAAGAATATGATGTGCCATATGAACATGGTCAGGATGCTATGGGGATTTACCTTTATCAATTCTCACTTAAGGAATTAATAAATAAAAGAGTTACTAAGGTATTTATATATGGCAGTTTAGAAGGGACCACTACAACAAGTACAACAACTAGTACAACAACTAGTACAACAACTAGTACAACTACTTCCCCTCCCCCCAAGAAAATAGGATTATCTAATCAAGTTTATCCTAACACTACCCTCGGTGTCGTCATAACAGCAAACAATTTAAATAATATTAGCCCTAGTGAACTTCAGTCAACCCAGTCTGGTAGTTACACAAGTATAGACGACTATCCCACACTTACTAGAAGATACTTAGCTGTAGTTAGACCTAAAGATTCTAATTATTCTAAAGAGGCTATAGTTGCAGAAATAGTACTTGTGGGTACTGATTATGGTGAGGGACAATATTCTCTCTATCCTATAGAGACTAGAGAGGATGACTCAAGTAAATCATTTTTATTTGATTTATCTAAAAAGCCGGTTGATACGCCATATATTGAACAAGTTAATTTATATAGTTATAATTCAATTACTGTGAGTACAATACCACCATTCATAGATGGTAATATTCCACCTTTTGCAGATGAAAAATAATGAATAAAATACTGAACTGGATAGTCATAGGGATAGGGGCTATATTAATTGCCTCTATCTCTATACTAATCCATAATAACAGAGAGTTAAAAAAGGACTTATCAACTGCTGCTGCTAATATAAAGGCATATTCTGATGAAAACTCATCATTGAAGAATGATGCTAGAGTATTTCAACTGACAGTAGAGCAACTCAGTTACTATAATGACTCCATCCTACAGAAGATGAATGGGGTTAGGAAGGAGCTAGAGATAAAGGATAAGAACCTAAAAGCTATGCAATATATGCTCTCTGAAGCATCAAAGACTGATACAATTGAGTTCAGAGATACTATATTCAGAGAGCCTACACTGCACATAGATACATTACTTGGTGATAAATGGTATCAAATAGGGCTTGAACTTAAGTACCCCAGTACAATTGTTACCACTCCCAAGTTTATTAGTGAGAAATATGTAATAGTAAATTATAAGAAAGAAACTATAAATCCTCCAAAGAAATGTTGGTTATTTAGACTATTTCAAAAGAAGCATAAAGTGGTTAGAGTAGAAGTCGTGGAGAAGAACCCCTATATCGAGAACAAGCAACATAGATTCATAGAAATTGTAAAATAAGCATGATTGACTTAGGAATACTAATCACTGGGTGCATTGGACTTATTACCACTATAGTTAGTGGCTGGACATCATGGTTCTTTGCAAGAAAGAAATATGATAGTGAGGTTGATAGCAATCTTATAAGCAACATGAAAGAATCATTGGACTTTTATGAGAAGCTGTCATCAGATAATAGAGAAAGGCTGGAAGAGGTACTAAAGAGAAATTCAGGATTAGAACAAGAAGTAGGAGAACTTAGAAAACAAATGTTTCATCTTATGAGTTCTATATGTACAGACCTTACCTGCCAATTGAGAAAGAGAAACTTAAACCTTTTTAATGAGCATGGAATTAGTAGTGGACAGAAAATGGAAGAAGCAGGGCTACACCATAAGTAATCTTACTATAGATGGCAAGTGGTTCTGCAATGTACTTGAAGACACAGACAGAGGGTTAGATGATTCTATGTCAATAGCAGAGATTAGGAAACTGAAAAAGCCTTCAATTACTGCTATTCCAAGAGGTACTTATGAAGTTACATTAGATGTTATTTCTCCTAGATTCTGTACTAAACCCTTCTATAAGCAAGTATGCAATAGTAAACTACCTAGACTACTTAATGTAAAAGGCTTTGAAGGCATACTTATTCATGCTGGTAATACTGATAAAGATTCAGCAGGATGCTTATTAGTAGGTGTTAATAAAGTTAAAGGTCAAGTAATAAACAGCAAAGAGACTTTCAAGGAGCTATATAAACTCCTTAAAGACAAGCATGATAAAGGTGAAAAAATAACAATTAAAATCTTATAATTATGGCAAGAAGAACAGGTAGAGCAAAGCCCATGACAGCTAAAGCTGGTGTCACTAAGACTAAGAGAAGATATGCTTGTGGTGGCAAAATGAAGAAGTAATGAATAAATTATTGTATAAGATAGAGTTGTATTTAGTAAAAGTAATACCTATGATTTACGCATTACTTAGTTTGCTAAATACAACTCTATCTTATTTTGATATTAACACAGTAATACTAAGTTATATTGGTAGTGTATCTTTTATAACATTACTATTCTTGTATATTACATCTTATGTATTTAAGTTTTGTGAATATCACAGGATGTTTATACATTACACCGCAATAACTTGGATACTGAACATAATAGATTTGTACATAGGGATACCTGTCAGTGATATAGGATATTTAGGTATTCAATTGATAGTAGCAGGCATTTCATTATTCATAATACTTTATTTATATGTTAAAAGTCATAAGAAATCTACTATTAAAGATAGTAGATGATATTGATGCAGGAAACTCTAATATAACTGAAGGAGAAGCTATGGAGATAGTAGATAGTTTGAAGAGGTTTACTGATAAGGAGAAGAGATTGAGTAAGTATGCTGCCTGTGAATACTTAAATGTAAGTAGAGCAACTTTTGATAACTATGTTAGGGAAGGTAAATTACCTAGAGGTAAACACGAAGCAGGTTTCAAAGAATTAAGTTGGTCTAAGAAGGATTTAGATGAGTTTGTCAAGAAGTGTAAAGAAAAGCACTCTCTTGCGAAGCAAGAAGCACTCTCTTGCTTAGTAACTAATTTAATAGAATTGTATGATGTAATTAGGAGGAGAAAATATGATAACCCAAAAGAAGATGGTAATACCTATATTTGATTATAAACTCACTATAGTCATATTTGACAAGTGGGAGGAGTTAGGAAGATTCTTGCCCAAAGAAGAAATGGAGCAGGAAGCCAAAGCTATAACCATAAGCCAATATGGGGCATCTCTTGTAGTTATCAATTCTAAGAGGGGAAGCAGCATCATCCATGAAGCTGAGCATATAAAGAACTCTATATGGAGATATATAGGATATACTCCCCAAGAAGATAATGATGAGGTAGATGCTTACCTTATAACCTACATATATGACAAGATAACAAATGTATTCTATAGACATGATAGATTAATAAAGAGTTAGTAACATAATGCTAACTCTTTTGTTTTATAACCTCCTTAAAGTCAAGGCTTTAGGGAGGTTATTTTTGTACCCATTAGTATTAATAGGAGTCTCAAGAAATATTACTTACCTTTGCACTGTAAGCTTACAAAAGAGAGACAAAACAATAATTAATTTCAAAAACTGCTACTATGGAAATAATTGAGAAGCAAGTAGAAAAGGTAAAAGAAGTCCCTACTGATGGCTGCTATAATTATGGTAGAAGAGATGTCAATGGTAAGGCTAATGCAGGTCTTACTCTTGGTATTATAGGTACAGCACTAGGTGCTTGGGCACTATTTGGCAATAAAAGAGGTAATGGTCTATTAGGTCTTGCTGGTTCAGGTTTGGGAGGTTCAAATATCAATATCAATGGTCTTGAGACTGGTCTTGGAGCAGCTAATGGTGTAACTTCTCCTTCTGCTTTCCAAGCATGGGAAAAGGGTTGTGAGGATACTCTTGCTCTACAAAAGGGTCTTTATGACTGGGCACTTGTTCAGCAATCACAAAGATTTGCTGACAGACAAACTTTGAACTCAGAGTTATTTAGCTTGTGGAAGGGTCAGATTGATGCTGACTTTGGTCTATATAAGAGCACAAGAGATGGCTTTGATGTACTATCTGCAAAGCAAAACCAAGATGCTTTCAATCTGTATAAGTCTCAAAGAGATGCTGATGATGCCATCAGAAAGGAATTAAGTGACTTAAAGGCTCAAGTAGCTATTAATGCTGCTGTAAGACCTTATCAAGATAAGCTAATTCAATGCGAGATTGACAAGGCATTTACTGCTGGTATTAACTATACTGACAGAAAGACTTGCAAGGTTATCTATGGTGAAGTATGCCTACCTAACACTCCTACAGTTACAGGCTATGTAGGTGCAAATCAATGTGGTTGCCCAAGAGTTGTTAATGGTGCTGCTGCAACTGTCTAAAGTAAGGGGGTAATTCCCCTTACTTTTCAATACTAATCTTAAAAACTTATAGTTATGATTCCAGTAAATCAAGTCATATTAGGGGGAGGAGACCCATTGCTTGGAAGCAGTGTGGTAGGAAATAGTCTTGATGAGCAACTACAGCTTATTGAGAAGTATAAGCAGAACCTTGAAGCTGCAAAACAGTTAAGACAGCAGGCTCAACCTATACAGCAGCCTACCCAAAGGCTTATATGGGATGAGGTAGATGCTGAAATAACTCCTATGACAGATGAGCAAAAGGCAATGCTACTTCAAGATGAGGACTATGTAGATACTTATACTAAGATTCAGACTATGGTTCAAAATGAAATTCTGAACTTGGTTAAGAGCAGGATTGAGAATACCCCAGAAGGTAAAGAGTTGCTACAAAGTCAATTAAAAATAGTCAAGAAGTTAAAGGGAAAAATTATTCAAGAGACTAACAGGGAAATGGAAATGTTTAGAAAGTTCAGGGAATTTAGCAAGACTAACCCTGAAGTGACTTATGAAGAATTTATTAAAGCTAATATGTAATTATGGTAACTGTAACACAATTGACTGACAATCTTAAGTCTTATGTTTCACTTCAATTAGATAGTATGTCTAAGTCCAATCCTATGATTGGTTTTATGAAGCCTTTCATTACTAGGGCATTAGACAAGAACTTTGACAAAGTGACAAAGACTTTGGACTTAATATCTGATAAAGAGGGCAACATAGACATTGAGAATATCATCACTGAAATGATGGAGAACTTAATGAATACTAACCCATTTACCTTCAAGACTTCATTTATTGGAGACATAGAAATAGGTGGAGGTGAAATCAAGTTTAACTTGCCATTCACTAGTAAAAGATTAGTGTTGAATATAACAGACCTAGAGACTTTCAAGGAAATGTTAATCACTAAAAGCTAAGGAATATGGATGAACTTATGATGTATGAGTACCTAAATAGAAAAGGTATGGGTGGTATGAGTGAGCATGAGTTCATGGATAAGTTCAGGGAATTTATGAATAAGTATAGAAGAAGCTCTATGAGACATGGTAGAGAAGGAGACTTCATACCATTTGATGACGACTACTTCTATATGAGAAGACATAATAGCCCTGATGAGTTCATGGATATGCTTGACTCAAGAAATGAAAGACTCTCAGACAAGTTTAGAGACCACATGAGAAGTGATGATATGGATAGAGCCATGAGATATATGAGAGACTCTATGTCTAGAGGAGACCACTTCAGTGAATCTGAAGCAGAGTATCTCGTATCTAGAATGTATCACACTGAGAATGGCAGAAAATATAGTGGAGAGAAGTTTGATATGCACAAGGCTAAGGAAGTTTGTGAAAGATATAGGGGAATACTCCCAACATCTGTAACAGCTACTGATGTGTATGTAGCTATCAACTCTCAATACCATGATTATGCTGAATTGTTTAGGAGTTGGTTTACAGATGGTATAGAGCAGAAAGTGATTGAATCTGCCATAGTATTCTGGTTTAAGGATGCTGACAGTAAGTCTGAGAATAAGGTAGTAGAATATTTTAGGGAACACTGATTTGATTGGGCAGGATAGCATCCTGCCCTTTCTTTTTGCCTATTATATAAATATTATACTTGTTTATTCAAAGTAATTTATTTACTGTATTGTAGGCAAATAAAATTTTATCTATCTTTGCACCTGTTTAAGATAACACTAAGACGAGAAGTATATGGAAGAAGAACTTAGCTTAGATAACATCTTAGGAGCAGAGGAAATAGATAATCTGTTTGTAGAAGATGATGCACAGGAAACTCCACCTCCTAGTAAAGAGAGTGGAGAAGATGGTTCTGAAGAGAACCATGATAGCAAAGAAAAAGATGAAACTACTGAGGTTGATGTAGATACTTTATTTACTGAACCAGAGAGCGTAGGTGGTGGAAAAGATAATAAAGAGGAAAAGGAAGATACCACTCCGAAAGGTGATGGTACTTCTCCCAAAAACTTCTACTCTTCCATTGCTAAAGCCTTGAAGGAGGAGGGTATCTTCCCTGACCTTGATGATGAGTCTTATTCTAAGATTAAAGAGCCTGAAGACTTCAGGGACTTAATTGAGCAGCAAATAAAAGCTGGCCTTGATGAAAGACAGAAGAGAATTGATGAAGCTTTGACTGCTGGAGTAGAGCCTACAGAGATTAAGAAATATGAAAATACAATCGACTTCCTTGATAGTATTGAGGAAGAGTCTATCTCTGATGAAAGTGATAAGGGTGAAAAACTTAGAAAAGACCTAATCTATCAAGATTTTATCAATAGAGGTTATAGCAAGGAAAGAGCTGCAAGAGAAGTGCAGAAATCCCTTAATGCTGGAACCGATATTGAAGATGCTAAAGAGGCTTTGAAAAGCAATATGGATTTCTTCAAAGACAAGTATGATGAACTTGTCAATGAGGCAAAAGCAGAAGCAGAACAGGAAGAGAAGGAAAGGAAAGGGCAGGCTGAAAAACTGAAGACATCTATCCTTAATGATAAGGAAGTCTTTGGAGAGTTGTCTGTAGATAAGGCAACTAGACAAAGGATATATGATAATATATCAAAGCCTGTTTATAAAGACCCTGAAACTGGGAGATACTACACTGCTATTCAAAGGTATGAAATGGAGAACAGAGTAGATTTCCTAAAGAATATAGGTCTAATCTTTACACTAACTGATGGCTTTAAGAATCTTGATGGTTTAGTGAAAGGTAAAGTAAAGAAAGAAGTAAAGAAAGGTCTTAGAGAGCTGGAAAATACTCTTAACAATACTGCAAGAACCTCAGATGGTAGTCTGAAATATGCAAGTGGAGTTGATGAGGACCCTGAATCCTTTATTGGGAAGGGGTGGAAGTTAGATGTCTAAGCCCAGAGATGTAAACTAAATAACTGATAAATTAAATTATTTATGGCTGGAAAATTAGGTAAGTTTCAAATGGTAGGCTTCCAGCACTGGAAGGGACTTACTAAGGAAAACCACCTTGGTTCTATCTTTCAGTTAGCTCCACAAAAGGCTACAAACCTAATGGTGCAACTGTTAGCTTACTACAGAGGAAAGACCCTTGACACATTCCTAAACCAATTCCCAACAAGAGAATTTGAGGATGACAATGAGTACTACTGGGATGTTATTGGTTCTTCAAGAAGAAACATTCCTCTTTTAGAGGCAAGAGATGAAAATGGTACACCTATAACTAATGATTCAGGAATGGTGGGTGTAGGTACTGCACCTTTCTACTTAGTATTTCCTGAGGACTGGTTTGCTGATGGTGAGTACATTGTAGGTAGTCTGAATGAAGTCTATCAATTCAGAATCCTCGGAGACCCAAGAATGGAGGGTACTAATGCAGTTTACAAGGTAGAGCTTGCTGGAGGTAACACAGCAGGTGTTCCTGCTGAAAGATTACTTGCAGGTGAGAGATTCTCAGTTGAAGCTGCATTTGTTGAGAAGGAACTTTCAAGAAAGGTTGGTGATGTAAGATTTACAAGCCCTGTTTCTTTGAGAAATGAGTGGTCTGTAATCAGAATCCAACATAAGGTCCCAGGCTCTATGCTGAATAAGAAGCTGGCTGTTGGTATTCCTATCACTAAAGAAACAGAGGGTAGATATACTAAGTCAGTTGCTACAATGTGGATGCACAATGTAGACTATGAAGTAGAGTGTCAGTTCTCTGAATATAAGAACAATGCCCTTGCTTTTGGTAGAAGCAACAGAAATCAGAATGGTGAGTACATGAACTTTGGTAAGTCAGGTAATGTTATTAAGACAGGTGCTGGCTTATTTGAACAAATGGAAGTTGCTAATACTATGTATTACAACACATTTAGTTTGAAGCTTCTTGAAGATGCTCTATATGAGCTAAGTGCTGCTAAGTTGGACTTTGGTGATAGATACTTCCTCATTAAGACTGGTGAAAGAGGTGCTATCCAATTCCACAAGGAAGTACTTAAGACTGTATCAGGTTGGACTCAGTTTGTTCTTGATAACAACTCTATTGGAGTTGTACAGAAGACTCAATCACAGCTTCATCAGAACTCATTAAGTGCTGGTTTCCAATTTGTAGAATACAAAGCTCCTAATGGAGTAAGGGTTAAGATTGATGTAGACCCATTCTATGATGACCCAGTAAGAAACAAGATTCTCCATCCAAATGGAGGTGTTGCCTTCTCTTACAGATATGATATTATGTACATTGGTACTATGGACCAACCTAATATCTTTAAGTGTAAGATTAAGGGTGATAATGAATACAGAGGTTATCAGTGGGGATTGAGAAATCCATTCACAGGTCAAAAGGGTAATCCTTATATGTCATTTGATGAGGATTCTGCTGTAATCCACAGAATGGCTACTCTTGGTATCTGTGTTCTTGACCCAACAAGAACTATGTCACTAATCCCTGCTGTTCTACAGGGCTAATCATAATTCCAAAGGGGAGAGGAGGTTACTCTCCTTCTCCCCTTTATTTTTATAAACTACGGAGAAGTTATGGCAAAAGAAAAGATGGAAGAGAAGGTAGACTATACAGCACCTGATTTTGACTTAGATAGTGCTGATATGGAAACCCCTTTACAAGAAGTAAAGGGCAATGAAGTTGCCCCTGAAAGACCTAAGAGGTCTAGAAAAATTGAAGAACCCTCAGACCAAGTAGTTAGCTGTTTGAGGAATGAGAAGATTATTGTAAGGCATGTGCCTAAACTGACAGGTATGTGGGGTAATAACCCTAAGCATATCCTTGCAGGAGGTATGGCAGAGGGAGCTAGCAGAACCTTTGTAGTTCCTAGACTATCTTCAGGTATGTTTGTCAATGTCCTTACAGATAAGGAAAAGGGATTCCTTGAAGAGATTATGGGACTAGAGTATAATGCTTTAAGCATCTACAAGAAGGTAGATAACTTTTGGGATGATAGTAATGAGAAGGGAATCAGTAAGGTTAGATTGACTAAGCAGGATAACTACCTCAATCTATCTGACCCAGAAGACTACATTAGATATAAGATATTGCTGGCTAATAAGGATTTTATTGCTCCTTCATTGCAGGCACTGCAAGATACTCCAAAAGCTACTTACCAGTTTGTTATTACCTCAGAAGGAGAGGAAACTAAGACTGCCAAGAGTAATATGAGTGCTACAATGAGATGCTACAAGGAGTTTGGAAAAATCGAGGATGATTTTGACACTCTGAGGGTTATTGTAGAAACAATTGATGGCAGACCTACATCTAAGACTGCTAAGTTAGAGTTCTTGCAGACTAAGGTTAATGAACTTATACAGCATGACAGTAAGATATTCTTAAGAGTAATTACTGACCCAATGCTTCCTACAAAGGTTCTTATTAAGAAGGCTATAGAAGCTGGCTTAATTTCTAATAGAGGCAATTACCTGTATTTGAGAGCTGACAATTCTCCTCTGTGTGAGGCAAATGAAGAGCCTACTCTCAATATAGCAGCTAAGTACTTGAACTCTCCTAAGCACCAAGATACTCTGTTTATGCTTCAAGCAAAATTAAAGTGAGTTGGTTAGTTTATAAGCATATTTCTCCTTCAAAGAAGGTATATATTGGCATTACTCATTTAGCACCTTGCCAAAGATGGTGTAGAGGAAATGGTTATAAAGAATGTCCTATATTCTATAAGGCTGTTCAAAAATATGGATGGGATAATATAGAACATAAGATTGTAATATCTAATCTTACAAAAGAGCAGGCTGAAGAAGTAGAAAAGCAGTTGATTTCCTATTACAAGAGTGTGGAACTTAGTTATAATGTTACTGACGGTGGAGAAGGGACTAATGGCTACAAACATACCAATGAATATAAAGAGAAAATGAGAATGCTTCAATTAGGTAAACCTAAAAGTAGGCTCTCTATACAAAGACAAAAGGAAACTAAGGCTAAATACCCTTATCACCATACAGAAGAGGCTAAGAGAAAAATATCAAAAGCATCTAAACTTGTAGACCATAGTAAAGCTGCTTTATTTGCTAAAATGACAAACTCGAAATCTGTCATATTAAAGACAGAAAAAGGGGGAATGCAAGAGTTTAATTCCCAAAGAGAAGCAGCTAAGGTTTTAGGCATCTCTGAATGGAAAGTAAGTATTTGTATTAGAGAACATAGGTTTATCAAAGAAGTAAATGGATTTTTAGAAGCAAAATTAAAGTAATATGACTATACCAGAATTTTCAAATGAGTTTGATGTTCTGTACAACAATGTAATGTCTAACCAAGCTCCAGGCTTAGATGAATATGAGAAGTCAGTCTTCCTAACTAAGGCTCAGAGTGAGATTATTAAGAACTACTTTAATCCTAAAGGTAATAAGTATCAGGAGGGCTTTGATGGTTCTCAGAAGAGGCAAGTGGACTTCTCTAAACTTATGAAGACTTATGCCTCCTCTGGTACTGCCCCTGCTCCTACATCATTCTTTGGAAATGTAACTGGTGCATATAAGATTACTTGGCCTGATGATGTTTTTGTAGTAGTAAATGAGGTTGTGGATGTCACAAAGAAAGATGATAATAGGAAATACAGATTACAGGTCATACCTATAAAGTATGATGAATATCTTAGAGTATCATCTAAGCCTTACAAACAACCTTTGAAGAATCAGGCATGGAGAATAATCAATGGGGAAGACGACATTAACTTGATTGTAGGACATCTTAATAGTGTTAGTCCTAATGGCTATCACATAAGATATGTCAAGCACCCTAAGCCTATTATACTTGAAAGTCTTGTTGGAAGTGACTTGTCAATCAATACTGAAAAAGATGCAATGGGCTGTGAGCTAGACTCTGAGATACATCCTGAGATACTACAGAGGGCAGTAGAGCTAGCTAGAGCTGCTTATGCAGGAGACCTAAAAAGTGATGTTGAATTAGGACAAAGGAGTGAATAATGACTACTGAAGAATTTTCTAATGAGTTTGATGCCTTACTGAACAGCTACTCTAATACAAAGGAAACCCCTAATACCATTGAGCTGGATGAATATGAGAAGTCAGTTTTTCTCACCAAAGCACAAGAAGATGTGGTAATAGATATGTACAATGGTAAGAATACATTTGGAGACTCATTTGAAAAGACTGAGGAAGTCAGAAGATACTTGAGTGGCCTAATTAAAACTTACACTACCCCTGTTAAGGAAACTACATATAAGGGACTATCCAAGCACTCAGTATTCTTTAAGCTGCCCAAAGACTTATGGTTTATAACCTATGAGGCAGTTGATTTGAAAGATGATGGATTAGGATGCAAGAGTGGAGAAGATGTTTGTGTAACTCCTGTTACACAGGATGAATACCATAGGATAAGAAAAAATCCATTTAGGGGTTCTAATGAGAGGAGAGCCTTAAGGCTTGACCTTAATGAAGAGGCAGTTGAAATAGTTTCAAAGTATAACGTGGCTAGTTATCTTGTCAGATACCTTTCAAGACCAAACCCAATTATACTGAATGACTTACCAAATGATTTGTCAATCAACGGTATCAATAAAAAAACAGAATGTGGACTGAACCCTGTAATACATAGAGCAATACTTGAGAGAGCAGTTAGGCTTGCCATCATAAGTAGGGTTCCAAGTGCAGGAAAATAAAATCTATTGTATAATTTAATTTCAAATTAAAATGGCGACATTTAGTGTAAATCAAGTAAGACAACTTTATGTAGCAACAGCATTCAAGACTCCTCATGTGCTTGCTTCAGATGCTGCTGGTTCTATTGCAGTAAAGAATGATACTGCCAAGAGCCATCTGTATTTTGAGTACAAGGGTGCTGATAACTTAATGAGAAGTGACCTAATTGACACAAAGAATATCCTTTATGCAAAGGCTACTGATGCAACTGCTATGGCACATGACCTTAAGTCAGTAACTATAGCTCTTGATTCAAATGTCAATGGTGGTGCTCCTGTTGCAGGACAGGATTACATCCTAAGAATTGCATTCAAGCAATATGTAGGTATGTCAGATGAAGACCAGTACTTCAAGTATGGTATGGTACATGCTTATGCTGGCATGGATGCAAGTGAGTTCTATAAGGTTCTTGCAGTCTCTCTGGCTAAGAACTTCAGCAGAGAAGTAGTTCCTCTTATCAAGATTGAGATTAAGACTGCATCTGCAACTACAGAGGTAACTCCTACAACTAAGGTAGCAGACCTCACAGGTACTTACACTGGAGTAGTTATTACTGAAGTTGAGCAACCTTGGAGACTTGGAGTTATGGCTCAAACCCCTGTTTACTTCACAGTACAATCAGTACCTGTTACTGTAAATGGTGATGAAAGATATTGGGCTACTCTAACAGAAAGTACAAGTGGTTCTATTGGCAATGGTAAGACTATTGCAGACCTTGAATACTTCTGTATGGGTGAGAGAGGAGATATGTACAGACAAGTGGGATGGCCTCACAACATACCTACTACTTATCTTGTAGACCCAGCTAAGGCATACTGTGTATTTGATATTCATTATGCTTATGTTGGCAGCAATGAATCAGTACAAAAGTCTGAAAAGACTATTACAATTGTATGTGCTGATAAGGCAGAACTTAATAAGGTAATTGCAGCCTTCAACACTGCTACAGGTCTCAGTATTGCAACCCTCTAACTTAGAGACATAAAAGGGGTGAGGGTTTTATAACCTTCACCCTTATTTCTTTTAATCAAAGAACTTGATATGGTAGAATTTAATAAATTATTTGTTATCCCTTGTAATAAGGGAATCTATATAGATTGTTCTGTGTTGGATATGCCATACTTTAATAATGTCTATATAGACAAGATAGTAGTAGATACACAAGATACTTTTAGCAAGGATGGAGTAAGTAAATATCCAGTGTACTCTTACACTATTTCTGGCAACCAGAAGAAGGTGCAAATGACTATCAAGGCCACGGATTTATTAGTACCTACTATGGAGGGTAATATGTTCTTTGTGTATGTGATTACAAAAGGAGTTCCTTCTTGTGATGTGCCTTGTGGTTTAGACTCTCCTATTACTTTAGGAGTTGGAGTAGACGCTTACCCCATCTATAGAAAGGCTTTGAAATACCTTAGTGAGACCTATCACAAGTGTGATATTCCAAGAGCCTTTATTGACTTTATCCTAAGATATAAAGCATTCCAAATCTGTCTTAAAACTAGGGACTTCCCATTAGCCATAACATATTGGAAGAAGTTTACTAACTCCATTAGTGCTAAACCTAGTAATGGATGTGGATGCAATGGATGAGTTAATGTATGATACTTTGATAAGATACTTCAAGACCTTAGCTCACACAGGCTATAAAAGCTATGATGTAGTATTCAAGATGCTAGTCATGGACTTCATTTATGAAATCACTCACACTGAGCTAAGATATTATATAACAAACGAAGATATTAAGCTGATGCGAGATTTATTATACCAATTCTTTGGTTCCACTTGTGAAGTATCTTTACCAACTAATAGACCTTGCTGTGAATGTGTATGTTGTGATGGAGGGAGTTCTACTCCTCCGCCTGTAATTGTACCAACCACAACAACTACTACAAGCACAACTACTCAGCCTCCTATTAAGCCTACTTATCTGATACTTAGTTCTACAGTAGCTAGGACTGCCTATGTAGATGACAAGATGGTTGAGATAGGAACTCCAGTAAAGGTAGAAGTAGGTAGCAAAGTTACTATAATGGCCCAGGCTGTAGTTGGATATGCTTTCAGCGGCTTTTATGTAGCAGGGTCTTTAATTGGTAGCAGTAATATTTTACAATATACTATACCTTCAACAGGAACTAACACCATAGAGCTTAGGTATAGAGAAGTGAGTACTACAACTTCCTCTACAACTACAACGACATCAACTCCAGCACCTGTTGTTCTCTTATTTAAGTCTGGTAGTATTCCTTATACAGCTACTTATAATACAAATCAAACAGTCTCAGTAACTGATGTGGATGTTTCTAAGACAATTGCTGAGGCAGGTAGCGATGTAACCTATGTTATCAATAAAATAGTATGTGCTGATGACAGATGGAAAGTTGACAAAGTTATAATAAATGGTACTGCTACTGAGCTTCCTTATAGTAATAATAAGTCAGCAATTATAGACCCAGTATTTATTCCTGTAGATGCAACTACTACAAGTACTAGTACTCAACCACCTGTTGTAGGTAACAATGTCTACTATGGCGTAGTAGAAGACTACATGTCTCCTCTTGATTTTGTAGATACTCCTATAAATACTCTAATGGAGAGAGAAGGCACAAAGTCAAAAACCATAACAGGTACTGAGGTAAATAAGTTTACTATCCCACAGAATGGATATTACACATACCTAATAGTTCCTGTAGATAAGGTAGAGTTACAATATGCAGCCTTCACATCAGGTGGAATAACTACTGTATGTTATGATAATACTAAGGAAAATATCCCTGATGATACAAATAATGGCATTTTCTATTCCAAGTACACAAGGGGAGGAGTAAATGCTAATCAGGGTGGGGCCTATAATGGCATAAACTATGATGTGTATTTCATCTATAACAACTATGGTGGTGCTCCTGAACTTATAAATGTTAAAGCTAAAAATAAATAAAGATGGCAGTAACTATAAGTGATATTGTGAACTTCACTGGGAGTGATAGTAGATTTAATCCTTATCCTCAAATGGATAAGAGATATGGACCATATAATAGTGTAAGTGCAGCTTTGACTGCACTTACCACATCTAAAAGATGTGTAGGTTTGACTATTGGTGTCAAAAGTGGTGATTCTATTACTGAGTACTGGTTTAAGGATGGAGTATCAGATTCTAACCTAGTTGAGAAAGCTGATAGTACTTATCAAAATTATAAGTCTAATAGTGGTGATAAAACAAAAGATGATTTCTATTCTACACTAACAAAGATTGTAGACACTTCTACATATGTTATTCTTCATGCTAATGCAGATAATGTTAAGGTAGAAGTTACTCTATCTGATGGAGAAGTTGTTGAAATAGGTAGTAGTTCTACTACATCAACTACTGGTACTATATCCACTGAGCCTCCAGGTCAGCTAGCATATCTGCAACTAGATACTAGAGACCTTGATGTGAGCCTGCCTGAAGATTCAAGGACAGTTAATGTAAATATCTCTAATGGAGATAATACCTCCTTTGTCTTAAAGGGAGATACAGTTCACTATTCTTATTCAGGCATGGGAGGCACAATAGGCAGCAAAATTACTCTTAGCCTTCCTCTTTCTACTTATGAGCAGGTTATTGGGTTCTATAACAGCAAGACAGGTGAACTACTATCAAATGAGCAAGAATATAAATTTGATACTCCTTCTGATGGTATGTCATACATAACTATTAAATTTAAGGGTTCTAATTCTACCCCAACCACTACTTCAACTAGTACAAAAGTTTTAATTCCCTAAAAATATGGCACAAATTAGACAAAGACAAGTAAAAGTTCAAGTTACCTCTGCTGACCCTTCAGGTAAAGTGTTTAAGGGTATATATGCAGACCAAAACTATAAAAACTTACTTACCTCAAGTAAGGTCCATAATTTCACTCTGAATGCTGGACAAACTAAAGAGTTGTATATCAGATACTCACAGAAACCTGTTACTGTTACTTTCAAGGGTAGTAGTATTACAAATTACACAGTTACAGGTACCTTTGGTACAGTCCCAGTTGATTCTGATGGTGTTGTAAAGACCTTAGAGTTCCCAACAGATGTTACTCCTACTATCACTATAGGATTTACTTCTGCTACAGTTGTTAATCCTGACTGGAAGATTCCACAGCTGAAAGTCAATGGTCAGATTGTTACATTACCTTATACTACAGATGCCATTACTCCAGGTAGCAATATTATAGTAGAGGCAGTTTTAGCAAGTGCTACAACTACTAGTACTACAACAGCAGCACCAGCAGTACTTAAGTTACAATCTAATACAGGTGGTACTGTAATTAAGGTTACATCTGATGGCATTAACCCTGAAGAAGTCAGTCTAGCAGGTACTACTCAGTCAAGTGTAGTAATTGATATGAAAGATGCTCCTTTAGTGGATGCCTAATACATAACAAAATAGTAGGTACTGTGTAATATCAGTACCTACTTTATTAAAAAATCTTATCAGTATGATTCCCAAAATAATACATTATTGCTGGTTCAGCAAAGACAAAAATAAGGAATTACCCAAAGCAGTTCAGAGAAGTATTGAATCATGGAAGAGGATTCTGCCAGATTATGAGATAAGATTATGGAATGAAGAAACTTTTGATGTTAATTCTGTTCCTTGGGTAAAAGAATGTTATGAATGTGGATGTGGCTCTTATGGTTACATAGTAGACTATATGAGGCTATATGTACTTTATAACTATGGTGGCATATACCTAGATGCAGACCAAATGGTTACTAAATCCCTAGACCCATTCCTAGACAACAAGATGTTTGTAGGAATGATAAACCCTGGTGAAATAGGATGGGGCTTAGTAGGAGCAGAGAAAGGTAATCCAACTATTAAGGCTCTCTTAGATAAGATGGAGAATAAGCACTATATTAAGAGGGATGGTTCTCTTAATATATGCAATAGTATCTATGCTACAACAGCAGGTGTAAAGGAGATATATGACTTTAGCCCTGATGTGAATCTGTTACAGAAGTTTGATGGGCTTACTATTTACCCTAAGATGTATTTCTATCCTATAGATGAATTTCATCCTACTGAAGACACTCATGCTATTCATCTAGGCATGACTTCTCACTATAAGATGATTTCAGTTGTTATGCCTGTGTATAATGGTGAAACATATCTTAAGGAGTGTATAGATAGTGTACTTGCACAAACTTTCACTGACTTTGAATTTATCATTGTCGATGATGGTTCAACAGATAATACAGAGAATATAATCAAATCCTATACAGATGATAGGATTGTCTATATAAAGAAGAGGCATGATGGTATATCAGAAGCACTTAACTTAGGTATTAGGAGAGCTATTGGAATCTACATAGCTAGGATGGATGCTGATGATATGATGTATCCTGATAGACTTGAATATCAGTTTAATTGGATGCAGGAGCATCCTGATGTAGATATTATGGGTGCTGGATTTGAATGGGGTAATGGGAAAGCAGTTAAAGAATACTTCCAACCAGGGCCAGGTGAGGTTATAAGAGAATATTTGGACCATCATAATTGCATAGGACATCCTACAGTTATGATGAGAAAATCTTCACTATTAAAACTTCCTTTCTGGTATGAAAAGATATTTGATGGTGCTGAAGACCAAAAGCTATGGATAACTGCTGTTACTCATGGATTGAAGATATTCAATGTTCCTAAAGTAGTAAACTATTACAGACAGCATGATAAGCAGGTTACAATGAGTCCAAGTCCATTTGATGGTGCTACCATGATTCATAATGCTTATTGCCATGCTAATGTAGGTAATGGAGGTCATATTGAGGGAAGCAATAGTAAATTAACTGTAATTATTCCTTTCCAAAATGAAGGATATGAGGTAGAGAAAACTGTTACTTCTGTAAGAGCTACAGCCAAGGATGTGAAGATTATGCTCATTGATGATAATAGCAATGATGGGTATAATTACAAGAAAGTAGCTGAAATCTTTGGATGTGACTACTATAGGAATGATGCTAACCTAGGTGTAGCAGGTTCTAGAAATTTTGGTGTATTCCATTGCACTACTCCTTACTTTGTGCTGCTTGATGCCCATATGAGATTCTATGAGTTTAATTGGGATGAGAGACTAGTAAGTCTTCTTGATGAAAATCCTAATAGACTAATAACTTCTAACACTGTCTACTTTGGTAAAGATGAATATGGAATCTATAGTAATGAAGATGGGCATATAGGAAGAAAAAGGTTTGGTACTTATGCCTCATTTGTTAATATGACAGAGGATGGATGGGAATACACAGCTAAGTGGACAGATAAGCTACTAGACCAAAATCCTGATGCAGAAGTAGTTCCATGCTCTTGTGTATTAGGAGCAGTATATGCTTCAAGTATAGGATGGTGGTTCAAGATTGGAGGACTTACTGGTCTTATAAAGTATGGATTAGATGAGCCTCTGATGTCTATCAAGACATGGCTTGCAGGAGGTGAAGTTCTTCTTATCAAGAATTGGGGAGTAGGACACCTTTACAGAGAAAGAGGTAATTATGTAGTAACTACTACACAGGTAGACCATAATCAGTTATACCTCATACATTTATTTTCTTCTGATGATAAGATTCCTGTATACGAGGAACATCTTAGAAAGAGAATTGGGGATGCAGCATTTAACAATGCTAAAGCTATGTTGATGCAGAACTATGATAAGTTAGCTAGCTTTAAGAAGTATTTTTTCACTAAGGTTGCAAAGCATGACATGAGCTATTTCCTTGAATTGAATGCTAAGGTATCCTGTTAATAAAACTTTGTAAGAACAATAACTAAAACAATAAAGTTCTTGTGGCATTGATAAATTCTTAGTATCTTTGCCACAAGAACTTTTTTAATATGTATCAATATGAGAACATACAGACAACTAGTGTACTTAGTATTAGATGAACTAAAACTTATGAGTGATGATTCATCTTTTACTGAAGACCATATTATATTCTTGCTAAGTAAATATAGGGCTTTTCTCTTAAAGCAAAGATACTCTGATGTAAGGAAGGAAGTTCCATTATCCAACTATCAGACTCTGTGCTTAGACCTAGAAGAGCATGAAGGAGTAGAGGGACTACCTTGTGAGGGTACCTATATGAGAAGCACTAAGAAGATACCTGAAACTATGAATATAGGACAATCCAGAGTGCATTCAGATGACTACTTCAATGGAGAGATAACTTATGTATCTAGAGATAGGCTAAGATATATAGGTCACAATAAATGGCTTCAGAATATAATTTATGCTGCTAAAGGACCTGATGGATATTTATATCTGAAGTCTTCAAATCCACAGCTCTATTACTTAGAGGAAATAAAGTTTACTGGAGTATTTAGTGATGCAGAAGAAGCCTCAGAATTAGAGTGTGAGCAATCAGAGAGCTGTGATATTCTTGACAAAGAGTTTCCTCTTGAAGATGCACTTATTCCTCCTTTAACAGAGCTAGTGACCAAGGAACTTTCAGGAGCTATATATAAGCCTGAAGATTCTGAGAACAATGCTATGGATGACTTGGCTAATCTAGCTAACTTCATAGCAAGGAATGCTAAATCAAACTTACAGAAGCAGATTGAATCTTAATGACTAGGGAAGAACTTCTTAAATTAAATGAGCCTAGAGTTCATAAAGTTAATAACTCAATTGGTGTCTATTCAGCCTATAAGTGGCTTAGAAAGAGGCAATGGATTGATATAGGTCAAAGGCTTACTGAGCATGAGTTTTATAGTATAATTAGAAAGATAAACAATGAACTTGCTCTCAACCTATCTACAGGAGGGGATATAAAACTTCCTCATAGGATGGGCACTATAGAACTCAGAAAGATAAGCACTTATGTTAATTTCAAGGATGGGAAACTGCATAGCAATCTCCCAATAGATTGGGATAGGACACTTAAATTATGGTGTGAAGATGAGGAAGCCTATAAGAGTAGAACACTCATTAAAATGGAGGAAAAAGAGATTTTCAAGGTTCATTATAACAAGGCTAAGGCAGACTATACAAACAAATCTTTCTACCAGTTCAATGCCAATAGGGAACTGAAGAAAACTCTTAAAAGAAATATCAAGGAAGGCAAAGTAGACGCTTTCCTATTAAATAGAAATTAGTATGAGTTGGAATAAGTTATCTATGTATGATAGAGCAGCTTATATAAAGTTAGGAATAAATAATGGTATTACTGATTTGAATACTATTAGGGAGATATATAACAAATTTGAAGAAGGTGGGCCTTTAAGTGAAAGAGATAAAGTTCTTAATAAAGCAAATACCGTAGCTTCAAACTATAATAGTGCAAGAGATTTTAATATGAATCCTGTTATATATGGAATCAGAAAAACTCTTAAAGATGTTTTTGGCAGAGGGGGTTTATCTAATTGTACTTTATCTGCAACTCAATGGGTAAATCCTAATAATTCTTACATGTCTGCTAAAAACATAGTAAATAATCCAAATACAGGATATAGAGAGATAAGCAAGGATGAAGCTATTCCTGGGGATTTATTAATAAGTAAAAATCCTAATACGGGTACTTATCATACTATGTTAATTGAAGGTCTTGATGAGAACAACAATCCTATTCTTAGGTATAGTAGGGGCGGTCACAGTACTGAAGATAATTTAGTTGTAGGTAAAAGACTTGCAGACTACCATACTTTAGACGTTGCTACAGGAGGAAATCATACTGAAGATTATTATTTTAGGTCTCAATATCCTGATGAGATTAATTTACATACTGCGGTAGTAACAGCCTATAAAAAGAATAAAAGAAAAGGACCAACAACTTTTAAGTAATAATAATTAAGAAATGACTAAATATATTAGCATTAAACAAATACTAGATGACTTGTTAGACCACCCTCTCCTACAAGACCTGTCTTTTGAAAGGGCTGTAAACTACGCTGTACACTTCATACAGATTGTAGGAGTGCCTAATGAGTTTGAAGAAAAGACAGCTCTAGTTAACATAGAAAACTACAGGGGGTGTTTGCCTTGTGACTACTATGATATGATACAAGTGAGGACTTATAAGGAAGGGGAATATTGTCCTAAAGTATTTAGATATGCTTCAGATAATTTCCATTATAGTTCTAAGAAGGAGCCTAATGGGAACTCAGAGACTGGGGACTTGACTTATAAGTTACAGAATAATGCTATCTATACTTCTCTTAAGGAAGGGGTTATAGAAGTTGCCTATCATGCCATTAAAGTAGATGATGAAGGTTATCCTATGATACCTGAAAATAGTAGTTTTATACAGGCATTAGAACTTTATATAAAGAAAAAAGTATTTACAATTCTCTTTGACCAAGGTAAAATTAATAATGCAGTATTACAAAATACTCAGCAAGAATATGCGTGGTATGTTGGTCAAGCTCAAAGAGATTTAAATATGCCTACTATAGACCAGATGGAATCCATCAGTAATATGTGGACTCAGTTATTGCAAAGAACCAATGAACATAGTAAAGGCATGAAATCATTAGGGAAAAGAGAATTTATAAGAATACAATGATATGCAAAAGAAACAAATATCTATAGTACCTAAAAGTATGCAGCAGGATTTGGCAGTTAGCCAATTTCCTGCTGATGCTGCATATAGTATTAGGAACATGAGGATAGTTACTACGGGTAAAGATACTTCCTTGTGTCTTGTTAATGAAAAAAGTAATTCTAAGATACTTACTATACAAGGTACTATTATTGGTATTCAAGTAATAAATAATAATGCCATTCTATTTGTAACTAATTTAGGTGATACTAAACCTGATGCAATATATAACATAAAAAGTATTAATGGTAATTTACAACAAGAAATTCTATTGTATAGGGGCAATCTAGGTTTCAATACTTTACATCCTATAGAAAGTATAGGAATTTATGAAACTTCAGATATACAAAAGGTATATTGGGTAGATGGCATAAATTCACCTAGGGTGTTATTATTAAATCTTGAAGGACAATCAGAAGAAGAAATAAGAAAGTATATAAAGGAAGATGACAATTTTCAATTTGATTTTAATCCTATAATATCAAATGTAAATACTGAATTTTATGTTACTCCTGTATTTGAAGTGAATGGAAACTTTGAGGCAGGTGTTGTTCAATATGCTTTATCATATTATAATAAATATGGTCAATCCACAGGAATGTGTTGTATGTCTCCTTTATATTATACTTCTGATAATGGTAGAGGTCTTAATCCAGATGGGTCACAGAAAAGTGGGGTATCTTTTAATATAGAAATAATAAACTTAAATACTACTTTTGATTATGTAAAAGTGTATAGAATATTTAGAACTTCTTTAGATGCAACTCCTACTGTTACTCTAATTAAAGATATAAAGATATGAAATATTTAAATAAGTTACTTAATAATGTAAAATTAGATGACCCTGACTTTACACATATTAGTGGATATGGCATAAGGTATGGTGAAGAAGGAGACTTTGTATCTTCTGGTTCTATAATAGATTACTTTAATTCAATGTACCTTAGCTCTAATTTATGGTACTATGACTTATGTCTTTATGATGGTAGGTATGCAGTATGTATAAATCCAAGAGCTGTACCTAACAGTACTAATATTCCTAAGACTCCTATAGAGGAAAGATATACTAAAAACTTTAAGAATGTTTATCTTAGAGATGAATCAAATGGCTATACTTTTACTATTGATAAAGAATTTTCTATATTAATGATATGGCCATCTGCACCTATTGAAATAGATGGCAGTGAAAAAAGAATATTAAATGAGAATTGGGAACTCTATGTATCTACTAAAGAAGACCCTTTAGTTAAGATTGAGAACTCCTATTATATTACAGGTGTAAAAGATGGAGAACCAATAACCCCTGAAAGAAAGTTCTCTTATAGCATTGAGTCTCTTGATTATAGTTATAATGAAGAAATAATTAATAAATACCCAGATGGAAATAATGGGGACTTGTTGGTAGCAAATGATAGTGGAACTGCTATTGACATAACTCTTAATTCTTTAAAACTATATTATGTTAATGAAGACTTAATTGATACTAAGTCATTGAGAGTTTTCTATTATTATGATAATTCATTAACTACAGTGAATATCATTAATAATGGTACATTGGCTAAAGATATTCCCTTAAATACATCTTTACAGCTTAGGAATAAAGAAGTACTCAATATCTGTGTTAATGTAAAAAATAAGTATGGCACTACTTTAAATACTAAAATTTATACTATAAGAAGAAATGATACTATAGATAAATATACTTCAAGTATTACTAATTTTAAAACTACTATTAATGATATTGAGTATAAACCTGATGTTGAAAAAGTAATTAATAGTAATACTTTTGATTTACAGAAATGTTATTTTGAAAGCCAAGGTCTAAATGAAGAATCTCCTGTACTTTATGTGTACAAAGATATTATTATCCCTTATACTCTAGTAGAAGATAAAATTCTATTCAAGCAGAATGTAACTACTAATACAGAAAATGTTATAAATTATATACATAATGGTGGAGGTAAATTTTCAATCTTTGTAAGAGCTAAGAGTAAAGAAGGTCTTAATGTAGATTCATTTATTATAAAATTATCTACTACAGATGATAGTTCAGAATCAAGAAATACATATTCTTTTATAGATACAGGTAATATAGGAACTATAGTTGACCCTATTGAATTATTATATCAACCTGATTTATTTAAAGCTTCTACCCTTACACATAAAGATAATACATTGTTTTTAGGGAATATAAATACAGATACTTATAATATAAGTAAGGAATTAAAAGAAAAGGTAAGACAACTTTCAGTTGATTTTGTATATTATAATTATAATGTAGAAGATGTATCTTCCTTAGATAAGGATTATGTATTTAATAGTAGTTTGAAAGCCTCAAATGAAGCTGCTTATTTTAAGAAAGGTGAGACCTATAGGTTTGGGTTACAATTACAATATAAGACTGGTAATTGGTCAGAGGTGCTATATATAGGAGATTTTACAAATACTATAGGTATTACCCCATTATTATATAATGATGGAATAGAAAGTAAGCCAATAGCAAGAATCACTATTACTAAAGAACTTATAGAAGAATTTAAAGCTAATGGTTTTATTGGTGCTAGGCCCTTATGTGTATATCCTGATGTAAATACAAGAAAAGTATTGTGTCAAGGAATATTATGCTCTACATTATATAATGTAAGAGATAGGCATAATAATGCTCCTTATGTACAAAGTGATTGGTTTGCAAGACCACAGTACACTTTTATTCCAGACAATACAAGAAATAATATAGATATGCAAGGTCTTGCACATGCTGGTAATTATCTTGAAAGTAATATGTTTACTATAGAAGATGGTAAATATAAATTGAAAACCCTACCTTCTGCAATGCAATTTAATGGTGAAATACAATGTGTAGACAATATTGATAATTATGAAATAAACAGCGGTGATATTGATAATATTAATAAAGTATATGGTATTGATAAGAGAATATTAACTATTCATTCTCCTGAATTAGATTTAAATTATTCAGATGAACTTACCCATATAGCACTTGATAGTAACATAAAACTCAGAATTGTAGGATATGCTCCCTTAAAACATACATTATCTGATATTACTATACAAACAGAAAACCTATTTAATCCCTATGCAGGTGCTTTTAATACCTTTATAAGGAGAAGAGCTTCTTCAACAGGGAAAAATGTGTCTAGTAGAAGTCTTATTAATTGGCAATTCTGGGTAGATTCAGAGTATGACACTGGCATGCAATATCAAGGAGAGAATGTGGGAGTAGGTAATTCTTTTGCAATTTATCCTTGGCATAGAAAAGGCTCTCTTAATAATACTCCTAAGACTGTTGATGCTGCTAACAGAAAATCTATATTATCAAAAAAGATAATGTCTAATTATAGGATATGCCTCCCTTCAAGATTCTTAAATACGTATAAAGAATGCGCTATCCAAGATTTTAAAATATTTAATAGTGACCAAGTTTCATCTATAATTAATCTAAAAGCTTTCGGTAGAAATATACAATACAAAGGCAATTGTGATAAAATATTGACCTTTAAGGCAACTAAGAAAGAGGATGTTACTAATATAAAAGATGAATGTTTATTATCAGCAGCTAGTAGGCATGGACATACATCTAACCTAAGACAGGACTCTGATATAAATATTTTACAAAGGATAACTTATCAACTTTCTTGGGCAGGTGTTATTTATGAAGATACTGCAAAGAATTATTATCCTCTACAAAACAATAAGAATGTTCCAGGATTTAACCAAGACCCAGTACCTATACAATATAAATCTACAGGACATGGTGTAATGGTTTTAGACTATAAGAATAGTAAATATAATCTATTACCCAAATTAAAGAATAATAGTAATATTATTAATGAATCTGGTAGTATGACTTTTAATAAAGAAGTACTATTTAATAAGGATGATTTAAATATTAATAATTATGACTTTAATCAAGATTATATAAATATAAATGATTATTCCATAGCAGAATATGATGGTAATATAGGGGATTTTGGATATTATTTAATCGGTGAGATTTATAGAGATAAAATAATAAATGCTTTTGGTGGGAATGATGAAACAGCATTAAGTAACAATGTATGGCAAGTATGTGGTAATAATGTTTCTTTTAAGGAAAATATTACAAGTATATATGCTACACAAGGAGATACTTTCTATTGTAGATATGACCATTTAAAAACTTATAGTAATACTAGAGAAGATATAAATCAAGTTATTGACATTCCTTCTTTTATGGTAGAAACTAGGATAAATATTGATGGAAGATATGATAGAAATAGGGGAAATGAAAATAATCTCAGTGTGAGTCCTAATAACTTTAATTTATTTAATAAAGTTTATAGTCAAAGTAATAATTTCTATACAGCAAAATATCTTGAAGAAGATGAGTCTTCAACCACTAAATTCCCAAATCAAATTATATGGTCTCTAACAAAAACTTTAGGGGAAGAAACTGATTCTTGGACAAATATACATTTGAACAATGCTTTAGATTTAGATGGTGATTTAGGTAAAGTTACCTCTTTAAAAAGAATAAATAATGAAATATATTCTTTTCAAGAGAAGGGTATAAGTAAAATAAACTTTAATTCAAGAGTACAGCTAAATACTTCTGATGGTTTACCAATTGAATTAGCTAATAGTGGTAAAGTAGATGGTAAATTGTATATTACAAATAAATTTGGTTGTCAAAATAAATGGTCTATGGCTGAAACTCCCAGTGGGGTATATTTCATAGATGATTTGAATCAAGGTATCTTATCCTTTAATGGGCAATCCATAGCAGACCTTACATATACCAAGAATATGTACTCTTGGATAAATAGTAATGTATCTTTAGCTTCATGGAATCCTGAAGACTATGGTGCTATTAGAACATTCTATGATAGGAACAATAGTGATATTTACTTTACAACAAGCACAGATTCACTAGCTTTCAGTGAAAAGTTAGGTGCATTCTCCTCATTTTATGACTATGGTAAGGTAGAGTGGATGTTCAATGTTGAAGGTAATACTTATCAGGTAAAGGGTAATGAAGTTTGGAAGTTACAAGGAGGAGAAGACTATGGCACCTTCTTTGGAGAAAATAAAGGATACTCTCTTGCTGTTATAGCTAATCCTGAGTTCCATCTTGATAAGATATTTGATACTATAGAGTTCAGAACTAATGGCATAGAACATTTCACTAATTGGAAAGCTGATAGTTATCCTTTCAATCTTTTGGTTACTACAAATGAATACCAGACAGCAACATCTACTACAAGCTCTCTAAAGAAAAAGTTTAGGACTTGGAGATGGCAAGTTGGCAGAAGTAATTCTTTTGGTAAGTTCAAAAGAGATAGAATAAGAAACCCTTGGGCAAAGATTGCAATGTCAGGTAATAGTAACAAAGAGGTGAGGTTATATGATATAGCAGTTACTTACTATACATAAACAAAGAAAAGTAGTGGTAGATAAGTTATTTAATTTGTCTATCACTACTTTTTCTATATAAGTCTTTCATATTTAAAAATGATTTGTTATCTTTGCAAAAATTATTGATTATATTATGGCTAAGAAAATAAGAAAGAGAAGAGCTAACTATTTTGATGATGGTGGATTCTCATGGCAAAAAGGTGCTAGCTTTGGAAAGAACATGAGCAATGCCTTTGATAGCGGTGTACTTGGTGGTGCTATTGGTGCTGCTGGTTCTATGGTAGGTCAAGGTATTTCAGGAGGACTTTCCTCTGGAACAGGCAATGCTATACAAGGACTGGGTAGCATAGCTAGTGCTATTCCTGGCCCTTGGGGTGCTGTAGCTGGAGCAGGACTTAACATAGTTGGAGGCTTGGTAAATAAAGCCTTTGGCAGTCAAATAAATAAACAGGCAGTACAAGAAGCCAAAGCTGCTAATACACAACAAAGTAATATGCGATTTGCTGCTTCTAATACTACAGACTTATTAAACCAATCTAACTTTGGTCTATTAAATAGTGTTAGTAAATCAGATATTGGTAAGGATGGCTGGTTTAGTAATAAAGCTAAAAGACTAACAAATGAAATTAATAGACAAAGAGATTTTGCTAATCAATTAGCAATAGCTAATTTTGGATTAGCTGCTGACAACTTAGATGAACAAAATAATTTAAATACATTGGCTAACTATGCAGCATATGGAGGACCTCTGACTATGAGATATACAGGAACAATGTCCCCCTTTGGCAATACATTTGCTGATGGTGGAAATATACATATTAAACCAGAGAATAGGGGTAAATTTACTAGATTAAAAGAGAGAACGGGAAAATCTTCTACTTGGTATAAAGAGCATGGTACTCCTGAGCAAAAGAAGATGGCTACCTTTGCTCTTAATGCTAGGAAATGGAAACACGCTTTTGGTGGTAGTTTACTTACTAATGGTGCAGAATGGAATAATGGTCTTACTATAGTAGGTAATGGAGGTACTCATGAAGAAAATCCTATGGAGGGTGTACAAATGGGTATGGATGCACAAGGTGTTCCTAATCTAGTTGAAGAAGGAGAAGTAATCTTTGATGATTACGTATTTAGTGATAGGATGAATGTTCCCAATAGTATGAGAAGTTCTCTAGGTTTGAGTAAAGGTAAGGACCTTACTTTTGCAAAAGCTGCAAAGAAATTAAGTAAGGAGGCTGAAGAAAGACCCAATGACCCAATAAGTGAAAGAGGTTTAATAAGTTCTATGGTTAAATTGCAGCAAGCTCAAGAGCTTATAAGAGAACAAGAACAAATGAAAAAAGAAGGTAAAAAATATGCACATGGAGGCAGAATGGGTACTCTATTTGATGGAATGGGTGAACAACCTCAATCCTTAAATCCTTATGAAAGATTCATGAGTACCTATGGCCAATCTCCATTTACAACTATACCAAGTTATGTTGTTGCCCCAGATGATAATGAGCTATTGGATGTAGCTAGAGTATATAATAATGAAGCTCCTTTAGGCACAGGTACTTCTATGGTTGCAAAGTCAGCAAGAGGTATTATTGATAATAGTACTATAGATAATTTATATAGTACAAGTAAGAAAAAACCTAACACATTAACTAACCTCAGATATGCTCCTGTGTTAGGTGCAGCTATAGGATTAGGACAAAACTTATTTAGCAAGCCTGACTATAGTGGTGCTGATACTATATTAAATGCCGCTAATCAGATGGGTAATTATACCCCTACAAGTTATACACCTATAGGTGATTATATACAATATAATCCATTAGACAGAAACTATTTCACTAATAAATTAAATGCACAATCAGGTGCTGCAAGAAGAGCTATTGTAAATCAAAGTGCTGGTAATAGAGCAGCTGCTTTAGCTGGTTTAGTAGCTTCAGATTATAATGCACAAAGTAGATTAGGAGATTTTGTAAGACAGGCTGAAGAATATAACCAAGGCCAAAGAGAAAGAGTTGCTGCATTTAATAGGAGCACTAATCAAGTTAATGCTGAAATGGGATTAAAATCTGCAATGGCTAACCAAGAAGCTGCCTTAAAAGCAAAGAGTGGTAGACTAAGTGGTATGGCACAAGCAATAGCTATGAGAGATGCTATTGATGCTAGAAGAGGTTCTGCTATTAGTGCTAATCTTACTAACTTCTTTAATTCTCTTGGTGATATTGGTAGAGAAGAAGTAATGAAAGCTTGGGTAAATGAAAACCCTGCTTTATTATATGGTGCCTCTACAAGAGGTGACGGAGTTCCTTATAAAGGAACTACTAGGGCCAGAGGTGGTTATTTAACTATTAGAAAAGGAGGTAAACGTGGCTAATTATACATTAATTGCAAATTCTCAATTTAAACCCTTTACGTATCAAGATTTTCTGGCTCCTGCATTAATGGCTACTCAAGCTCATCAAGAATTAGAGAATCAATATAGTGAACTAGCTACTAAAGCTAATGTATGGGAAAACTTGGCCAATGAACAAACAGACCCTAATGCTTATAAAATGTATAAAACCTATGCAGATGACCTTAATATGCAGGCAGAGCAATTAGCAAGGGAGGGTTTAAATGTTACAAGCAGAAAAAATATGCTTAATATGAGAAATAGGTATAGTAAAGAAATAGTACCTATTGAACAAGCTTATAAAAGAAGACAGGCTCTTTCAGATGAGCAAAGAAAGTTACTTGCTCAAAATCCTACTATGTTGTTTCAAAGAAACATGGCTGCTACTTCTCTTGATAAATTCATTGATAATCCAGCTTTAGACTATGGAACTCCAATTAATGGTGCCATGCTTACCCAACAAGTAGCTAATATGGCAAGTAAACTTGCTACACAAGCTAGAGGAAGTGAAGAAGGTAGGGCTAAATTAAAGAAGTTATTACCTTATCAATATGAATATATTAAACATAGAGGGTTTAGACCAGAAGATGTCGATGCAGTAATTAGAAGAGACCCTAATGCTAGTCAGATATTAACTAAAATAGTAGATGATGTAGTTACTGGGAGTGGTGTTAAAGATTGGGGAGATGCAGAGGCTCTTAGAAAAGCTTACTATTATGCTAACCAAGGTGCTTATAGTGCTATAGGTCCAGATGAATCACAAATGCTTACTGACCAAGCAGGTTTAGAGGGTTATAGACAAGCATTAGCTAATCATTATGCACAACAAAGACAAGCTGCAAATAATGCTAGTCAGGGTAGAATCCCTATAAATTTAATAGATTTATTAAGTCCAAATGCTGAGGGTTCAAATTTAAGTAAGAAAATATATGGTCTTGCATCTTCATTAGGGTTATCAGGAAACTTAAATGGAAGATATAGTAAGTATGTTGATATAGGACATGGTATTAAAGTAAAATTATTTAATGATAAAGGAATATTAAGGTCTAAAGAGGAGATACTAAAAGATTTTAAAGCACATCAAGTGCCTATTAATTATAATGTTAAAGACCCAGACTTAATACCAAAAAGTTCAAAAAATGTAACAACTTTCCAAGAATACCAGAATGAAAATATAAGAACTGTTTCTAGGTACTATGATAATATAGTAAAGACGCTAAATAGTAATTATACCCCTTATAATTCTAATGGAAGAAAGATATGGCAATTATCTGATATTTCTAGACAGATGAAGTCTACTCTTGAACAAGGAGTAGGAGCTTATAGCATGAAAACATTTGATATTAAATTTGACAATCCTACTGAAACATTTAAGAGTATGCTACCTTTAGTAAGTACTAAAGATAAAGTTAAATTTAAAGAAATTGAAGAATTTGATAAGACTGGCAAATTGAAGTTGAACCCAAAGGAATTAGATTTAGATGATTTCTATGATGCTGATAATGACAAAGTAAAAGGAAGTGTAAGATTTCTTGCTTCTCCAAATAAAGAAAATAGGGGAATGATTATGCTATTTAATGGAAAATCTTATTTCATTAATGCTAATAATTTGGGTAGTATGATGAATGAGGTATATAATATAGATGTTCCAGTTTTAAGTGATGCCATAAATACCAAAAACCAATTGATTAGAGATTGGGGAGAGGCAGCATATTATTCCTCTAAGGCTGGAAAAATATTAGAAGATGCTATAGATAATAGTGGAGGAGCTTATGTAAGAGGTATGGTAAATGCTGCTGGTAGTTCCTATAAATCTCCAGTATATAATGTGCATAATACATCAGAAAATGCAATCCCATAAATAACAACCTATATAATTTATAGATAATATAATTATAGTTTAATTTAAATGGTAAGACAAAAACAAATAACTGAAACAGGTCCTAAACCCCTTAGAGGGGTTAGGAATCCTGACTTATATCCACAAGCATCTAATCCTATAGATGCAGCTTTGTCAGAATCTCAGTTAAATGATATACAAAATTTAAAGGCTAAAGCTCTTTATAGAAATTATGATGTATCACAAGGACATATAGGATATGAAGCATTAAGAGACCCCTCTTTAATAACTCCCATTAATACAGGTTTAGACTATGGTAGTTCTACTTATGATAAAGGTCTTTTAATAAACGCTACTCCTGAAGATATTCAAAATCAGAGGGCTTCAAGTCAACCTTGGTACCTAAAGGTAACTAATGGTTTAGCTAAAGGTGTTATACTTGCTGGTACTACATTTCTTGATGGTACTGTAGGATTAGTAACTGGAATAGGTGAAGCGTTTAATAGAAAGGGCTGGTCTGGTCTTTGGGATAATGATTTCTCAAGGCTCATGCAAACAGTTAATGAAATATCAGAGCAAGAACTTCCTAATTACTATTCAACTCAAGAAACTGAAGAACCTTGGTATGAAAATGTTTTTACCGCTAACTTCTTAGGGGATAAGTTTATCAAGAACTTAGGTTTTACAGTGGGTGCTTTTTATAGTGGTGGTGTATTCTCAGCAGCACTTAAAGCAACAAAGATACCTCAGCTTATGGGAACTCTTGCTAAAGCAGCTAAATTTGCTAAAGCTTCTGAAGTCCCTAAAATGGTACTTTCAGGTGCAGGTGCTGCAATGTCAGCAGTTAATGAAGGAAGAATTGAAGCACTTAATAATAGTAAACAATGGTTTGAAGATAATAAGAGAGTGTTAGATGTTGAACACTTACAAAGAGTTCAAGCTATAAAAGACCAATATGGTGATACTGCTGAAGCTTCTATCTTAATTCAAGATGAAATAGGAGCTTATAACGAAGCTTTAGGTAAACTTACTGAGGATAGATTAAAGATGGGTAATATGGATTTACTTTTTAATATACCTATCCTCACAGCATCTAATCTTTTTCAGTTTGCTAAATTATATGCCAATGGATTTAAATCCTCTAGAAGAGCAGTTAATATACTTAAAAGAGATGGCAAGTTTGGAGCAGCTACAACTAAATTAGGTGCTACTGCTGCAATAACTAGGGGTGCATTATCTGAAGGTACTGAAGAAATTACACAGGGTATGGCTAGTAATATAGCAGGCCATTATTATACTACTGATGTAAATAATTTCTATAAAGCCAAGACTGATAGAAAAGCAGAACAAGAAACACTTGATTGGGCGAAATCATTTGCTCATGGTATTAATGAGACTGTAAATGATGGTTCTGCATGGGAAGAGTTTGCTATTGGTGCTATCACTGGTGCATTAGGTATGCCTAGTTTTAGAAGTATTAAAAGTGAATCTGGCTCTCTTCAATCCCCGATTACTCTTAAAGGAGGTGCTATAAATGAATGGAGAGAATACAAAGATAAAATAAAAAGAGAACAGGATATTGCTAATTATATGAATAATAGAATGCAATCTCCTGAATTTAAAAATTATTATCAAGGACTTATTAGGCATAATAAGTATCAAAAGGATATGGATAAAGCTACTGAAGATGGAGATGCTTTTGAATTTAAAAATGCTGAGCATGCTCAATTAGTATCTGACATTCTTACCTTTGATAATGCAGGTAGATTAGAAGAATTAAAAGGTATGATAGGTGAAGCTTTTGATACTTCTGATGAAAACTTAGATGCAATAGTTAGAAATACTACTACTATAGATGAAAATGGTAAACTAGTAGGGCCTTTTGCAGATTGGGCAGTAAAAGAGAAAGATAGCAGTATATCATCTAATTTTGGTAATGAAGAAAGTAAGCAAAAAATGATTTCTGAACTTACAAAAAATAAAGATGATATTTTTAAAACTATTAAACAATATCAAGAGATAAGGGAGAAGCTTGATATTAATACAGGCCAGCAATTATCAGATGAACAACTTGAAGAGTTAACATGGATGCAATCTCAATTAGATAATTGGTCTGAGAGGGCAGTATCTATGTCTGGGGAAGTAAAATCTGCAATAAGTGATGTATTAGGTAACTTAGATTCACTTCTTAGATTTAATCAACAAGTTAGAGACTTTGAAGGCCAATCTCATGCTGATTTAACTGATAGATATAAACAAGCAGATAAAAATGTAAAAGCCATTGAAGGTGCTATCAACACTCTTAATATGGTTAGAGGTCAGGATGATAAGGTACTAGCTCATACATTAGCAACTAATCCTAAGTTTGTAGATGGTCTTATCAAGGAAATTAATGAGGTAGATGAAACTGTACTTAGTGCAGATGAGAAAGCAGATATTACAACTAAGCTGAATGATATTGTCAAGTTAGGCAATGCTTCAAAGACATATAATGCAAAGCTGAAAGAGTATCTTGAAAGTCCTCAAAAGCAAGCAGAAGACCATGCAAGAGCTGATGAGCAAGCTGCACAACAGGAGACTAAGACTAAAACTAATAATTTAAAGGATGCTCTTAAATCTGCTACTAATTTAAGTGAATTTAAGGCTGCATTAGCCAATCAAGATGAGTTAGAATTTAGAGATAAAGTATTAAAAGAACTTGAAGATGAGGGGAATGAACTAGCTAAGGACTATAGAGAAACTACACAATATAATGATGAAGTAGCTAGAGCCATTAATGAATCTGATGCAGACCCTCAAACTAAACAGGATGCTCTACAATTACTACAAGACCAATTTAATAACTCTGAAAATCTTAAAGAATTAGCTAACCCTAATTCTGTTTATGTTAATAATGAAAATGCTTTTGATGAAGTTTCAGAAAATGCTGAAGAATCTGCCAATAGATTTTTAGAGGCTCAGTATGAATTACAGAAGGCAATGTCTAAGATTAATAATGATAATAGATTCAAGGATAGATTCTCTGAGGAATACAAGAAACCTGTTGAGAAAAGAGAGGGTAATGTAAAAGGAGATAATAGGACTACTACAGGAGATAGCCAAACTACAACTGTACCTTCTGTAGAAAGTAGTGAAGGATTACCTACAATAGAATTACCTGTAGGAGATGTAACTGCTGAAACAATTCAAGAAGAAAATAAAGAGCTTAATGAAAATGCAGAGACCCAACAAAAGTTAGATGAAACTGATTTTAATCAATTCTACAGACCTGCTATACCAGAATTACATATAGAAGCAAGTAAAGAAGGAGATTTTAGACCTTTTGATGTTGTAGTAAAGGAAAGAGAAAAAGGTGTAGATTTCTCTATTATTTATAACTATTTAAGAGACAGTGGTGCTTTTAAATATGTAAATGAAGGCAACTTAAAGGCAGGAGATGAACTTGGGTTTATGATAGACCTAAGATATGAAGAAAAGGTAGCAGGGCAACCTTGGCACAAGCAGCCTACTATATTTATTATAGATAAAAGGAATGGCCAGGTAGTAGGTAGTTTAGATGACTCTGATTATAGTGTTTCAAGGTATGAGGGTCTGAAAAGTCTTGAAGAGAAGATAAGAAGGGAGTATGCTGAGAGAGGTTCTCAGTCTTCAAAACCATCTAGTGATGAGATTAAGAATTTTATCATAGAAGAAACCATTAAATATTACAGAGATGTAATAGGGAATCCTTTAACTAAGGAGTCTATAGATACTATGAATAAAACCCCTCTTAGTGGCTTATATACTTCTACCTATGCAAGTTCTTTACTTAAAGACCCTGCATTTAGAAATAAGGTAGATAATTTTGCAAAAAGTACTAATCAAAAAAGTAAATTTATTGCCACACCTACTACAAAGGTATCTAAGGTAATGATAGGTAGGGTTCCTTACGATAATACTGAAAGAAGTCTTAAAGATATTCCTAATGTATCTTCAACTGATAGGAAGCCTATCTTTGGTATTATAAAGAATGGTGTCCTTACTACTAATAGTAAGATTGATGACAGTCTTATTATCAAGCCAGTAGATATGAGCCAAAAGGAAGGTAGATTATATCTGTTTATACCTAATGGAGCTGGTAAGTACTCCCCCGCTGCTGTAAGAGTTAAGCACTTTAATAAAGAAGAATTTAACTTAGAGGATAGCAGTATAAGCTCTACAGCTATTGGTGAAGATATAAAGAATGCTATTAATAAGTTATCAACTGCCACATCACAGGATGATGTATCTGCTGCTATGCAAGACTTGGCACAAGACTTATATATGCAGGATATTATGGTTACTTGGTTTAGTAGTAAAGCAGGTGATGGAATTGTTATCAGTAAGAAGGTAAGAAAGCCAGATGGTACTTATGAGAAAGTAATCATTAATGGAAAGGAACAAATCAAGGAAGATAAGTATGATGTATATTTCTCTACAAGTAGTAAGAGTGCAGAGAGTGCAAAGATTGGAGAAATTGGAGGTGTAAACTTTGATGTTGCTCCTGAAGATTTGGGAGATACAAGTGCATTAAGTACTCCTAAGAATCCTGAGAATATATACAATGAAATACTTGGACATCTTACTAAGTTCAATCTTCCTTTACAGGTTAGCGCAAGAAGAATAAATGAAGGCGCTTATAATAACAGATTGATAAATTCTAATATTCTTACTTCAAATATCACTGAAGCCTCTATAAGAAGTAATTGGTTTACAATGGATTACTTCGATAAGGAAGGTAAATTACATCCAGCTATAAATCCAATCTCCAGAGTTTCTCAATCTAATAGAAGTGAAAAATCACCTGTAGGAGGTGCTGAAGGTGCTATAAGAGGTACAAGGATAGTATCTACATTCTCAAATAAACCTTATTATGTAGATTTAACAACTAATACTATTAGAGATGACCAAGGTAGAACTATAGAAATTACAGATAAAAATAGAATATTATTTGATTTGGCTTGGGCACAAGATAATTTTGGTGATGCCGCTAATTCTTCAAAGATGGTAGATAATAAAGTTGTTACTCCTGATGGTAAAGTACTTGATAGAAGTAAACAAGTATATCTTAGTGGCCAAGAAGCACAAGATGTAAAGGATGCTATTAACAGGATTAAAAAGAAAGAAAAGGCATCACAAACTGTTGAAGGATTGCCTATCTTTAATACCTCATTAGATGCACAAAATCCTATTGAGGATTTAACTCCTGAGCATAGTATGAATAATGCTGATGAAGGTGTAGGTTATTTTGAATTAGATGGTAAATTACATAAAGGTTATCTTACACCTGTTATAGGAATACCCGAAGTAAGTATTCATATAACTAAAGTTCCTAATATTACAAGAGGGTTTGGCAGACCAGGAGAAGAAGCTCATGTGGCCTCAAATAGTTTTTATGCAGTATTTCCTAATGGTAAGACATTTTTACTTGTAAGAAATAATCCTATAAAAGGTGGTATATCTCAAAAGGAAGTAGAGAAACTTTTTACAGAAAGACTTTCAGCTAATATGAAAAAAGTCTATGAATTTTCCTCTGAAAAAACAATATTATTTGACCCAGATAATATACCACCAGCAGATACTACTCCTAATACTACAAAAGGAACTCCTATATCTACTACTAAAGAAGATGAAACTAAGACAGGTGCTGCTTATACTATTCAAAAGGAACAGGCAATAAATAATAAGAAAGCTTCAAGAAGTAGACATAAATTAAGAAAAGTAGAATCACTCGGTTATGAAAAGTGGGATGAGAAAAAAGAGCTTAAATGGCTAAATAAAGTTCTACCTCTGTTAAGTGAACAGGATAGAGTAAAAGTAGTAAAAGGTCTTATTAAAGTAGGTAAGAGAGGCACTTTAGCTTGGGGTCAATTTGATAAAGGTGTTATTACATTATCTGACATAGCTGCTGAAGGTACTGTATATCATGAAGCATTCCATGTAGTATTCAATCTCCTTCTTGACAATAATGAAAGACAATCATTATATGATGAAGCAAGAAGGTTATATGGTGAAAAAGATAATCTTTCATTAGAAGAAGATATGGCTGAAGGCTTTAGAGAATATGTTACCACTAGACAAAATGCTGGATTATTAGGTAAAATTAAAAACTTCTTTAAAGACTTATGGATTAAAGTAACTAATTGGAATAGTATTAGACCTCACCTTACTGCATATTATCAAATGATAAATAGGGGAGAATATAGTAATAGGGAATTACCTGTAGAAACCCTTAGTCAAGCTAAAGCAAGACAAGAAGAATACTCTAAAGAAATGCAAGATATTCTTGCTAATGCTAAGAGAGATTCAGAGGGTAATCTATTAGCTCCTAATGGCAGACCTACAAATCTTACTGAAAGGCAATATGCTCAAGTAAGAACTAAGGCTTTTAAAGATTGGTTTGGTGATTGGGAAAATGACCCAGGAAATTCTTCTAAAGTAGTAGATGAAAATGGTGAACCTTTAGTTGTTTATCATAATACACCATTTGAATTTAATGGTATATTTGATATGGACCATAAATCAAGGATTATGCCTTGGACATCAGAACCCTTTGGTCATGTAGGTACACAAGAAACTGCTAATACAATTAAAGGTACTCAGTTTGCTTTATTCCTTAATGTAAAAAATCCATTAGAAACTCCTGATTTTGTACATGAAACTGTAAGTTCTATGTTGTCAGAATTATATAAACAGGGCATTATTTCTAGAGAAAAGTATTCTTCACTCAGGGGAATATCTAATTCAGAATTAAGGAACTTAATGCTTTCTTTAGGGTATGATGGTACAAAATATGAAAATAAAGCAGAAAAAGGAGGAACTTCTTATAGTTTTATAACACCTAATCAAATTAAATCAGCTACTGATAATGTAGGAACATTCTCTAGAACTGATGATGATATTAGATATAGAGAAGTACCTAATTCTTCTTTTGAGTCTTTAGATACAGAAATACAGGAAAATCTATTGAAGAAAGGCTGGACAGCAGAGAAGTTTGATTCAATCTCCCAAGAGGAGAGAGACCAAGCTGTTAAATGTATAGCTTTTTAGTCAGTAGGATGAAATTTTTTATTAGGGAGGTAACAGAAATGTTACTTCCCTTTTATTTTGTAGGAAACAAAAAAAAAATAAGGGGAGGAGTAGAACTTAATCTACTCACTCCCCTTTCTTATTAACAATTAACAAATTAATCTTCTTTATTTAGAAATCCTAATGCTAATATACATAAAGGAATGCCAACAATTAATATTATTAAATATATGCCCATAGCTTTATTGTTTAAAAAATGGAATACCTTCTTCAGGATGTAATCCTCTATAAATAGTCCTATTCATTGGAAGAATAGGAGATTCAAAGAATAGTTTTGTTGCTCTAGATTCTCCTTTATATCTACCAGATTGCATAATAGCATCTTCTCCAGCAAACACCTCATAATTATACGGATTTATAAGCCCTACTAGATTAAGAGTACTTTCAAGAGTATTAATACCAGCAGCAGGAGACTTTACAATTTTTAATCCTTCTCCAACCATCTGAGGCCCAGGGATTAGTGAGCCTAATTCAGTATATAGTCTTCTTGTTTGATATTCCGCCATAGTAGTTAACCAAGATTTATCTTTATCATCATCTGGCCAATCTATTAGACCGAGTATAATAGTTACTGCTAAGAAATGTGCAACTTCAACTACAGCTCTTTTAATATTTGCTTTTTCAGTCTTAGTCAAATTTTTCCAATTTGCAGCTAATGCAAATTGACCCCCTTTCAATTCTTTGGTGAGCTGCATTAAGAATCTCCCTGTAGTGTTATAGTAACCTTCTGTCCATGCTTGTAAGTCATAATTATATGTAGCAGATTTAAATCTTCTGTTTAAAGATGGTTTAATCCATTTTCTAAACATAATACCCATTCTACCTATAGCCAGTCTTTGTACAGCACTTCTATCCATCTTATTATAAATACCGTGCATTCTTTGATTTATAGCTTTAGCTTTATTACTAAATGCTATAATATCATCTTTTGTAAAAGCAGACCCATCTTCTTTGGTATAACCTTGTTTTAATTGTAATTTAGCACCTAATTTCTTATTATTCTTATCAACAGGAACTACTTCCATAGCTTCCCATAAAGAAACTATTTTACCATCAGGAGCTTTCATTTTGTAAGCATCTGCAAGTGCTAATGAAGTTCTATTTTGCATCCAATGTTCACCTGCATTGTTCATAAGAAATAGAGCAGAAGTGCCAAACATCCTACTAAACCAAGTCTTTCTGTCAAAGTTTACCTCTCTGACGTTGGTCTCATATTCTTGCATAACATTGAATAACTCATCCCATAAAGCAAGTTTGCTTGTCTTGACCCTATTACCAATTTCTGCAAGAAACTCAGGCAATGCTTTACCATAGTTCCTGTCTGCTCTTAAAGTATTGGACTCGTTGAAAAACTCTCCAGAAAAGGATTCAATTCTCATCATTACCTTGCCTGTAGCTACATTTGAGATACCAGATAGAACATTGACAGCTAACGTATTAAGAGAAGTCATTCTATTAACAAAGTTAGCTACCTTTCCTTTATCAATATTAGTATTACCAAATGTACCTTCATCAGCCATATATCTACCATAGACTTGCATTTCAAAGAAGTCATTTAATCTCTGTATGAACCTTGTTTTATCTCCAGATTTAGTAAGAGTAGATTCCACTTTCCTACCCATTAGTTTAAACTTCTCAACTAATGGCTTATTACCCCTTGTCTGTACAATTTCTCTTTCTCTTAATAAATCTCTACCTAGTTCAAGAACATCAATTATTTTATTCATTTCTTTGAAGTCGTTAGCCATAGCTGCATAAGCTGTAAGAGTGGATACTATATCTGTAGATAAGTCATTAGGGCTTTCTCCTTCTTTCATTTTAGTATAATAGATTGGAAGTACTTGAACCTCCCTTTCTTCAAAATCCTTTATGGTTGCTCTATCTCCAAACTCAGTATCATCTGTTCTCCTAATAAACTCATCTTTAATACTTTCCCATAATTGTTTAGCTCCCGATTTTACACCATCAGAGGCTTTTATTCTTTCAAGTAAATCCTTTCTAATTTTAACAGCATTGGTTAATGTAGTATAGTTATTAGGAAGATATGAATCTAATTTAGATTTTATCTCCATAATCTTATCATAGTATTCTCTTTGGGCAGCATTTAGATTCTGATAAACTTTATTACCATAAATTGATATTTTAGGCTGCTTTTTCCCATTAACTATTTCCATATTATCATTAAACCATGTTCTCCTCTCTCTATTATATTTTCTTGCATTTTCTCCTACAGGATTCTTACCATATTTTTCATTGAGGGCTTTATACATCTCTCTAACTTTCTCCTTAAATAGACTTTGATTAATATCAGATATATAATTACCTGTAAGATTACCTCTACTATCTCTTTCAAACATCCAATCAGTACTTTTTATACCAGCTTGTTCTAATTTTATAGTAGCAGCTTGAAGCTCTTTCATAACATTAATAGTATCTAATCTTGCATGCTCTTTGCTTTGCTGAACAGCATGACCCATGACTTTTATCATATAATCTGAAGAATCTGCCATAGAATCTAACCATCTATCAAAGAAAGATATTTCCTCTTGATACCATTCTATCTTACCAGCTTTATCTCTTTTTACCCCTGCAATAAGTTCTTCTACAGATACAGTTTTACCTTTCCATTTACCAAAAGGAATAACTATATTTTCTCCTGTAAAGGGTTTAATAAAATCTACAAATAGGGGCATTGACACCTTATTATATTTAATAAATAAATCATCTAATAAGGTAGAGGTATTATTCAACACCTCTCTTACTCTTTGGCCATATCTATTATCCTCATAACTTTCCTCATCAATAAAAGCATCTTTAACATCTTCTAAGATGTGTTTATAACTATATAAATAGTTTCTAACATCTCTTAATACTCCAGCCCTTTCATTAATATTAGTAGCAGGAGTATTACGTAATGAAATAAGTCTATCATTTACTTTAGTTAATTCTTCAAGAGCATTTTCAATAAAAGAATAAATACCTTCAATTTCATTATTACTGGCTAATGCTGTATTGAGATTTTCAATAAGTAATTTTTGATTAGCATCAAATTTACCATTAGGATTTCTCTTTTCATAAATCTTTAATCTTTTTAGCTCATTTCCAATAATTTTTTGTAGCAACTTTTTATCTCTTTCTACTCTTTCTGATGTATTATAAAATATCCCACTTGATGTAATATTATTAATATCAATTTCCTCATCTATCCTGCCATCAAGAATTTGTCCAGCTAAAAAACTAAAGTTTTTATCTGCTTCTTTTATAGCTCTTTGTATGGAACTTGCACTAATATTTTTAAAAAAGTTTTTAACTGCTTGAATTACTCTTTGTAGTAGATTTTTACTAGGAGCTTGTGAAATATCCTCTCCTTGAAGTAGATGTTTTGCAAGTAGTTTACCAGCAGCTTCTTTTGCTAATTTATTTTCATCACCATGATATAAGGTATCATAAGTATCATAATCTTCACCTATAATTTCTCTTGTTAATCCATTAGATGATATATTATTAATGAGTCTTGTAATAAGTGGATTATTCCCCACAGCTTCAATAGCAAAATGGGCAAATTCTTCTGGAAGCACCCTTTCACCTTCAATGCCATTAGCAAGCCTAATCATTTCAATAAGACCATTAGCTGCATTTCTTGCAACATCAAAATCAGTTACACCATTAATACCCATCCTTTTTTCAAGGTCAGTCAAAGCACCTATCCCTACCCCATGAGATTCAAGAATACCTCTCAACCTATTATTAAGATTTTCATTGTATTCCATCTTATCTGCATTAATAGAGTTAAGCTTGTTTCTTTTCTCAACCTTTACTCCAATGAATACTCTTGGAGATTCACTGTCTTGAATCTTAACTATGTTAGCCACATAATCATCCCTATACTCTGAGTTCTGATTAAAGGCTATGGCCTTCTGTTTCAACTTCTGATAATTCTCATCATTGTTTACCCATAAGGCTGGTCTGTCCATTCCCTTCTTATAGTACCCAATCTCCCTATTAAGTCTCTCAAGTACCTTAGTTTCTGGAATGACTTTACTGAGATTAGTCTGCTTTAGCAAACTTCTCAATGTAGGTTCATTGTTTTCATCAAGTGTCAATCTTGGCACCCAATCTCTTATAAAAGAGTCAGCTTTTGTAATAAGATATAGTCTTATAGTCTCACTTCTATTGTTTGAAGTGAAGGACAGCAAGTCCTTAAATAACTTGCTGTCCACTACTTGACCATTTTTATTCTTTACTTTTGGAATAATTGCACAACTTCTTGCCATATTTATTATATGAATTGTTATAATGTATATAATGTTGGAGCACCACAAATGTCATCACCATTTTCATCCTTATACTTGGTATTAGGCTGAATAGTAGTTATATCATCTTCTTTAGGAGTAGATGTATCAAGGGGAGTATCATATACCTGCTGGAAAGCCTCCTCTTCTGCTTTTAAAGCAGAATCTCTACTACTTTGAGTAGGATTATAATCACTTTCTGTATTATCTATACCTCCATTGTCAAACATTGATGATGTATCTGTGTGAGAGTTAGAACTTTCTTGATTCTCACTACTCCTATTCTTAGTAAATGCACTTTCTATTTCTTCTACATCTTTACCATATTCATATTCAATAAAACTATTTATAAAACCTAAAGGTTCAATTCTTTCATAGATTGCAACCTTTGTATATTTATTAATAGCAGGTGTTAACTTATAATAAACATAATTTCCATTAATTTTCTTACTTATATAGTTAAAGAAATGATAGGTTGTACCATGCTGAGTATCTATTTGTTTTCTAATAATTTTTGAATCTTCAAAATTAGTATTATCATCTATTATAAATGTAACCTTATCCTTAACTTTTTTACCATTTTCTTCTATAAATGAAACAGAAGCTTCATCAGAAATTTCAGGGACTAGTTTTCTATTATTTAGATGATTGTAAATGTATTGATGTACAAACTGACTATAGTCATCATCTAATGTTAGAAGTGACCTTAATGTATTTATATATTCTGGAACAGCTAATCTTACTGCTACAGGAGCTAAATGAATAAAAGTTGAAGGCCCAAATGCAAAGCCATTTCTATAGTAGCTGTATTTAAATAAATCAAGAGCAAGTTTCTGAGCTTCTGGGTTACTCATATATAACAGATATGCCCAATCCCTCATATATCTTTCTCTCAAAGTAGGAGTTAATTGCCCAACATTCTTAAATACTATTGTATCTATAGGATTATTATCATTTGCTCTAATTACTTTGAGGTTATTAATAAATTCAAGGTCTGCTATATCCTTATTATTTGCCACCACTTTCTTAAAGTCTTCTGGAAAATTATTAATGAAATCTTTTCTATTATTAACATCAAAAAATTCGTTTTTTGACATAATATAAGCAAGCAAATCATTATAAATACTATTCATAGTCTTTGCATCTAATCTCTCAGATTTTGTCATTTTTCTAAGAGTATCAATTACTTTCCTAAATGATGTAGTATATTGAGGAAAATAAGGTGCTAACATTTCTTCTGTTTTCTGTAAACCAAGAGTATAGAAAGCTTGTAAGAAAGGAAGGTGGGATGATAATAAGTCTTCTCTTAGAGTATCAATATTAGGATTATTAATTAATAAATAATCAAGTATTACATCAGCATTTTTTAATGGAAATTTAGAATCACTTGATATTTTATCTAGCAAATCCCCTACTTTCTGCATCTTCAACTCTGTATCTGCAATAGTAGGGCCAGCAGCACCTCCTTGAGTATCAGACCTTGTAGCTTGTACTACTTGTCCTAAGGCATTAGCAGAGTTCATAATTCTTTCAAATAAATATCCAACTGCAACTTGTTTTTTATAGAAATTAATCTTATCCTCAGAAATTGGAACTTTATCATCAGTAATTTCTTTAGCAAGCATTATATTATCTGCAAGCTCTTCAATATAGAAGTTATTATTTTTGTAGTTATCATAAGTCAAAGTATCATTAAGAGCAGCTTTTAATCTATACTTTTTTAATACTTCCTTAATAATAGTATTTTTATCTTTGCCATTTCTATTCTCTCTAAAATAGGTCTGAGTAATCTCTTGAACTATAGGCTGCATCATTAACAGACCTATCTCAATAGGATTATAACCTAATCTTGAAAGGAGCATAGAAGTATCAGCAGTGAAAGTATTCTGATTAAGTGCTGCAAGTATAGGGTCTTTAACATTATCCACAGAAGCAGCCAAGAATCCAGCATTATTCTTTGAGATAAATTCCTTGTCACCATTCATAATATTATGTAAAGATGTAAGTCTCTTTTCATTCAATACAAATGAGCCATTTTCTTCATCCAAAGCTAACTGAGTATGTTGCATCAAAGCATGATTTGCATTATGGTTGGCATAAATACCAATCAACTTAGCACCAGTCATGTTTTGTTGATGTAACATTACTTGAGTTCTTGGTGATAATGGGTCCATTTTGACCTTTGTTTTCTCTGCCAACTTATCAAGAGTATCAAGGTCTAAGTCAAATAGATATGAGGCAATAGACTTAGGATAAGACTTTTCACCTTTCTGTACAGTCTTATTAAGTTCTACACCTACATCCTTTAATGCTTGAGCTAAGTCACTCTCATAAGAATCATTGAGAATGGTCACTATTCTTGCAGCTTTCTTCTGATAATCAAAGCCACCTGGGTTAAGAATCTTAGAAGCTGTATCTGCATTAGTCAAAACTCCATACATCATATCTATCAACAAGTTATTTCTTGCCTCAAGACTGTTCTCCTGTGGAGACTTGTTAGAGTCGTACTTTACTTTGCTTATAATAGGCTTGGCAAGTCTGTACTTCTCCTTATTCTCCTTGAACCATTCCTTAAAATCATCAGTATCTGCATTGAGAATATTCTCTGCTAACTGGCTATGAGTGAACTGTGACAATACTTGACTGAATAAGCTATTTATTTTTGCATAGTCCTCTCTTGCCTGTCTTATATCATACTTTTTAACTCTGAACTCAGGTAACATGATATACATCTTGTCCACATCAAAGTCAGAACCTGACAGAGTAGTAATCTCAGCAGGAAGCATGATTGCAGAACCATTCTGTTGAGGAAGGAATCCCTTAATATACAGAGGAGCCATTGAATATTTATCCTCCGTTGGAACTCTATATCCAATCAACTTTCTCAAATCATTAGGAAGTTTAGTTACATCAAGCTGGTGAGTATTTGGGTTCATAAGAGGCCCGTAGAACTCTCTACTATATGCAGGCATATAGCATTCAAGATAAGCAATAGCTAAATCTCCTTTTTCTCTAGCTTCTTTTACAAATTTTTCATAATCTTCTCTAGTAGCATTTTTATGATTTTTCTGATAAGCTTCATAAGTTAAAAGATTACCTTCTTTATCCTTAAATACAATATTTAATTCTTCTGTTAAACCATAGTCAGATACCTGAATTAAAGCCCCGCCTCTAATCTTCTGTTTAGTAATTCTACTCTTGATTACGCTATTTAAAAGTGTCTGTACTCTTTGAGATTGTACAGGGTCAAAGAGAGGGATATTAAAATTACCATTTTCATCAAGAGTGCAGGCTTTTATCATATCCATACCATATCTTTGATTACCTCTTATCTCTTCAAGTAGGATTTTTTCTACTTCTTTTGGGTCTTTGAATATCTTACTTACCTCCATAAATGCTTGAAGAATATTCTCAGTATTGATGGCATTATACTGGTCAAGCCACTCTTTCTTAGTCATCTTCTTACCATTAACCTCAATGATTGCATCATCAGAGATGTCAGCAGTAATTAGCTTTCTAATCTGAGTACCTACCAACTGAACTGCATCAATAGCATGTTCAGGAGTTGCAGTCTGAATACCATAATCTTCATAAGATACCTTATGTACTACATTAGGATTCTCATTACCAAATCCAATACCTGTGGCTTCCTTGAGTATCTCCATAGTATCTTTATAAGAAGTAACAGGAACAGTATTTTCTTCTATAATTTTATCATATTCATCTTTACTGATTTCTCCATTATTTAACTTAGAATCTAATTCTGCCTTTTCTTCAGGAGTTATATTGAGTTTATCATTCAAGTTTATCACACCTTGTTTTCCAACCTTAGTAGTAGATTCAAACTGAATTACATCAATCTGTTTATCTTCCATAAACTTATTTATAGCCTTCAACTTATTTGACCCTCCTAAAGGACCAGCAATTAATTCGTGCATAGCAAGTAATAGGAACTCTGAGTTCTTATGTTGTACAGGAGTCTTAATTCCAGTATGGCCCTCAATGCCACTGTTATTATTGACTTGTGTATAAACATAAGGCTTCTTAGTCTGCCAAATGATATTGAAGTCTTTGATATTCCAATCTCCATTCTTGAAGTTGTTATATGCTTGCTCCATATCATCTGTCCATTGACCTGACATACCAAGTATTGCCCTATAGGAACTCAAACTTCTATATGCCTGAGCATCTGCTACATTCACCTTTCTAAACTTGCTAAGGATGTTATCTCTGTCTAACTTGGTCATTTCATTTCTTCTAACCCTCTCATCAAGTACAGTCTTGATGTCTTCAAGTACAGAGGATACTATTTCATCATCCTTCAAGTAGATAGTTCTTTCCCAGTCCCTACCAATTCTCTCACCTTTATAAGTAGCCTTAGTATTCAGTCTAAGAGCAGGAGCATGAACCTCCTTAAATCTCTTCTGAAAGTCCTCAAGATTCTTATAGAAAGCAAGGTCAGTAGTAGTGAGCTGGATAATTTGTGAAGTAGCTAACTTACTATTCCAATAGTATTCCCTAAGTGCATCCTTAGCATTATTCTTAACAAACAGACTTCTTGAGATTGACTGAGCATCTTTCAACTCCATCTCACCTCTTGTTACCTTATCTGTAAGTAATGCCTTGATTTGCTCCATTAGGATATTAGCCTCTCTGCTATCAAAAGCACTATTATTGTTATAGGCTCTAAGCATTAGTGCCATATTGGTATTCCATAATGAACCTAAAGCATCCTTAGCCTTAATTAGTGCCTTTGCAGTTATTGCATTCTGCTTGGATTGACCTTCAAAAGGGAGATACTTGTACTTACCATTAGGAAGTTCATCTAAAAGTCCTACTCTTACCCAATCTTTGTAGGTTTGTTCAAAACCATCTTCCATTATGTCATTAAGAGTAGTTCTTAGGAAGTTCTTAAGTTCAGCACCAGTACCTTTGGATTTAAGTCTGCTTAACCTATCAATGAATGTCTCTCCATTGTCATATCTAAGGTTGTTAAGTGCAGGAAGGAACTTAAATTCTGCACCTCCTATGCTCTTTATACTGCCATCTTTCTTCCTGACAATATCATAGTTTGCAATAGGCTCTACACTCTTATCTCCACTTTGATAAGCCTCATCCCTTTCTCTAACCAGCATGATTCTGTCATACTCTTGATTAACCAAGTCTACTAACTTGTCAAGGATAACATCATCATAGGTTCTCTTCTTACCATTCTCATCAAGTACATCACCTGTTGTGTATTTTCTGAACCTAATAAATTCAGCAGAAGGACTATCTGAAAGAATAGGAACATAATACCAAGCATATTTTATACTTGATTTTGCAGAATCAGGGTCTCCCCAATACTCTGTAAGAAGAGCTAAAGTATAATCTAAATCATCCCAATTAGTATAGTCTACTTTATCAGAATTTAATACTACTTTATGATTTAAACCTTTTCTTAACTCTTCTGATTCTTCAAGTTGCCTTAACCAATCATTTCTCCAATGATTATCTTTAAAAAACCATTCATATTCTTTGAACTCTGTCTGCATAAACTGTTCAAACCTCTCTTTGTCATTCATAACATTTTTGAGATTCTTAATAAGTTTACCTAAGTAGTTAGGAGTAACATGAGAATAATAAGATTTATCATTTTCTCTAACACTACTTTCAATAGCATCTTCTGTTACTTCTGCTAGCATATTTGCAATTATATTATAGGCAGAATTAAAAGTATTGATGAGGTCTCCTCTTTTCTCAGTACCATCTTCTCTTGTTTCAGATTTGATTTTATCCTTTGTAATACCACTAAATATAATATTTAATTGTGGTAAAAGAAGCATAATAGGGTCAGTAAATGTAATACCTGGGGCAGCCTTTATATCAGTTAATGCAGTTTTTAATACAGTAGGGTTAGCATCAATACCTATCATATTAAGTAACTTCATTATGGTCTTCCAAATTCTATCCTCTTCAAGAAGTTTTAATCTTGCTTCAGTATCAAGATTAGAGAATTTGTTATTTAGGGCTTCAACCCATTTTAGACCTCTAGCTGCATTATCTTTATTTATTTCTCCATTCTTTTCATATACACTATGCTCATCAAGTTGTGTCCCACTCTCATAATTATCTCTCCAAGAATCAAGAAGATAATATATACCTTCAGGTTTATTTATTTGAATAGTTTCCATTTTAAAAGTACCATCAGTCATCATCTTTTTCTTTTGAATCCAGTAAGATACAAAATCCATTCTAAGGTCTTGATAGAACTGAGAAAATAAAGTCTCATCACCTTGAAGTATTTCTATTACTTGATTAACCCAGGGTTTAATCTTAGCCACATTTTCCAATAAAGGAATCATGTCATCAGAGTTAATCATATTCCTTAACTTATCAATGAAGGTTGCATGAACATAGTCAGCATCAAGGTATCTTGGATTACCTAAATCATCTTCTTCATACATACCCTCATAGTCAAGTTTAGGTACTTGACTGATTACCTTTCTTACAGCTTGTGATAGGCGCTCTTGTGAACTTATATGTCTGAAATTAGTCATCCAGCCATCCTTATAAGCTTCCTCCTGTTTCCAATCTTCTGCTGCATCATCTGTTTCACTATTGCCCTCAGGGTCATCATCGTTAGAATTTACATCAGCAGGTGCAATATAGTTGTAATCTATTTTAATATCTTCAGCTCTTCTAAGTAAGATACTTGCTTCTTCAGCAAGAGCTTTATAGACATTAAAGTCATCAACTATTTTCTTATATTCTTGATTCTTATAAGCAGCTTTCTTCTTGGCAGCTTCAAGCTTTTCTTCATCAGAAAATCTTTCAGATTCATCTATTTCTCCAGCTTCAATAAGAGCATTTTCCTCAGCATTAATCTTATTAAGTTCTTGCTGTATCCTTCCCTCTTCTGTATCTTGTACATAAGAAGTGAAGATATTAGCTACTCTCTTGAATATACCCGCAGGAGTCTCCTCTTTTATAATAGAAAATCTATCTAATCTATTAAGTTCATCTTGTAATTCTTCTTTTGCTATACCAGTAGCATCTTCAATTCTTCTTTGTAAAGACTCAGTAGTTTCTTTTAAAAGAGAACTTACTTCATTGCTAAAGAATCTTGCAATTAATGAAACTCTATCTCTTCTTGTTTTTGGGTCAAAGAGTAAATCTACTCTTTGTTGTGTCTCAAGAGAAGTAATTCTAGGAGTATTAAAAACAGTATTTATTTTCTTTACTTCTTCTTTAGGAGATTGTTTTGAAAGGAGGCCCTTATCTTTGCCCTCAGTATTTATATATTTGTTAATAGGCAGAGCAGCAATTGGGTCTTCCTTTCTAAGCTTCTTAATAAAATCATTAAGTTCACTAACTAATGGAATGTCCTCAATAGACTTATTATTTTTAGCTTGCCATAATGATACAAGATTCTTTACAGATTCTACTGTTTCATTTGGAAATTTTGTTGCCAACTCTTTTATTTTAGGAGTTGGTATTAAACATACTGGATTACTCATATATTAAAAGTATTATTTGTGCAAAGGTAAGGAATTTAATTGTAATACACAAGCTTTTATTCAAAAAGCTAAAGGGAGAATAAGTGTTTAACTTACCCTCCCTTATAGGAATTATTTAACTACATATTTGACACCATCAAAGATTAAATATTTAATAGTGTTGATATTAACAGGTCTAATGCCAGACTCTTTATCAGTCCTGACAATATCCATGTCCACACAATCATATCTGCCATCCCTAGATTCAAATTGAATCTTGTAGCCTCTAAGAACCCTATCTTCACCTTCCTCATAAGGGAGTACAGGATTATTAACCAGCTCAGTAACAAGATTCTTTGCTGCATTTGCAACACCTTTCTTATTGTTCTTAACTGTATCAATACTATTTGAGAACTGCTCTACAATAGCATCAATCTCTTCCTGTAATTTCCTCTTACTCTTAGGTTTATCCTGCTTCTTGAAGCATACAGTAAATACTTGACCAGAATGGATGTTCTCCCATATACTTCTAATACCAAGAGTACCGTCCTTCTTATCCTCCTTAGTCACCTCTACTGTAGTATCATAAAGGTCAGCAGAATTAGTATAGTTCTTCAGATAACTCATACCAATCTGAACCTCTTCACCACTTTCAAAGTGAGTAAGCCAAGCAGTAGAACCTGACACTCTGTTCACAATATAGTGAGAACTCTCACTAATAATGGAACCTTGCTTTAACTGATTTATTTGCTTAATAGCCATAATCTTTTTAGTTATTTTAGTTATTAATATACTTTCTTGTAACAAATTCCTCCATTAAAGGTTCTGCTAATTCCTTAGCCTGAGGATGTGGAGCACTTGTAGTGCCTCTTGCTCTTAGGTCAAAGAAGTGATTCCAATCAGATGTAAATCCAGTTACAACCAATTCTGTCTTTAAGGAGTTTGGTAAAATAGCTCTTGCTTCTTGTGGTTTCCAACCAAGACTAATTAAGTCCAAATAGTCTCTTTCTGCATTATTTAAGTTAGCAATGAAGATACTCTCAGGAGATTTGTCCCTTATAATAGTATGATAAGGTCCATATAGTTTCAGCCTCTCATCATCCAACCAACAGGGTTGAATAAATGTAAGTTCATTACCAAACTTATCCTTAGAATAGTTACAATACCTTGTACTTTCTTGAGCAAAAGACATTACTCTATGCCTTACAAATTCATGGGATACACCTCTATCACAGACAAAGTGTACAGTAACCCTTCTCTCATGATATTCTGTAGGTTCACAGATATACTTCAAGTCATCGAGCCAATTATTTTCTACTAACACACGAAAGTTAGTAGTCACATAAACATCATTTCCATAATAATGAACTATACTATACTTATTACCAGCATATCTATCTAATAGTTTATTTGGAGCAGTTTGATTGCACTGCTGACATACTGCTCCAGCCCAAAAGAATTGCAGGTACATAGTACCATGTTCCAACATAGCACCATGTCCAGACTTAATCATCCTATCTACAAATGGCTTAGCAGAATCTTCTGTTATTTTATCCTCAGACTTATAACATACTCTACCCACTCTCTCAATCTGTTTATAAACTCCTTCAAGACCAGTAGGCTGTTCCCATATTTCAAAATAAGGTTTAATCAATTTCATTATTTCAAATTTATAGTTACACTTTCACAAAACATAACACTACATTCATCTATATTATGTCCCCTTTCTTTAAGTAATTCTTCTGTACTCTTATCTTCAGGATTTTCATATATAGTTACACTGCTATCAGAGAAGTCCATTACAACTAATCTTTCCATAACTATTCCTCCAAATTTACTTCAAGGTCATCAACACACCAATTACTTAAATCTTCATGCACTTTTGGGTTGCTCTTAACATACATGTGAGCAGTTTGAGGTAATACAATCTGCTTTTCAACTGCACCTTTAAGGTCACAGTTTGAGTAATCTATATCCTCAAAATATTCACCATCTTCATCCTTGCCAGAGTTGATGATGTCATAGTCAGATACCTTAACCTTAATGGTTTTACTTAAAGTTACACTAACCGTGACCTCAATTTCTCTTTTAGGGTTTTCCTTTTGATTCCAAGGGGCATCAGGGTTATCTGCTCCCAATGGGTAATTGTAGTTATCATACATCTTTTCTTTTCCTTTTAATGTTTACTTCTAGGCTATTCTCCTTTATTAGTCTTCGAGCAATTACACATTCAAGATTCTTAGGTATGCTGATATGCCTTCCCTTATCATTCACATAGATAGCATGGTCTCCATTATGTCTGTTATAATAGAAGCCATTAAATTTCACTATCTTTATGAACTCTCTTGATGTATATTGTCTCATACTATACTTTCAGAATGTCTTTATACTTTTCGTAAGTCTTTCTTATGACCTCTTCTCCTATTGGATTAGGTCTCTTTGAGTCCCTCTCTATACACTCTTGAAGAGGTGTAAAGAAGTTCTTAAATTCAAGGTCATACTTTGGTCTAACCACATCAGGTACTACTCCTTTGGGATTGTTCCAATCATCAAGCACTCTATTATAGTACTCTAATTCCTTAGGATTGAGATTCATATTGTCAATAACAACATCAAACCCATAAGACATAGATTCCCACAGGAATAAATTCCTTAAGTCCTTTATAAGACCTTCTCTACTAGGAACCCAATACTTACCCAACATATTTCTGATGTCATCATTGTTGAACCTTACTCTATGTTCAGGGTCTTCAAGTACCCATTGTTTAGCCCATGTAGTCTTACCACTACCTTGAATACCTCGGCATAAAATTATCTTTGGCATTGTCTTTCCTCCATATATTCCTTATGTTTTTTACAATATTCACTGCCTTCCACAACAGGTTTCCCACAAAGGGGACACCTCCTCTTAGCATTAAATCCTAATTCAATACTTGACTCTACTGAATCTTGGACTACTCCTCTAATGATGCTAAAGGCAGTATTCAGCCTATCATTCTCAAGAGGTGTAAGTACTCCTTCCTCAAATGAAAAGCCTACCATACCTTTTAACCTCCAAAGTATTCTATTCCTCTTCTGCCATTTCAGTTGCTTCTCTGTCATATTATTTACTCTTGCTGACCACAGAGTCCAAAACTAACAAAGCATCCCTAAGGATTTTCTTCTGAGCAGGAGTATAGTTACTCAATTCACCACACTCCTGTTCAAAAAGAAATGTCCTTAGGTGGTTGGATAGTTTCAGAGTCTCTTTAGCCTTTGTTTTAACAATAAGCTTAATTCCACCCATCTTTTTACCCTCCTATTATAATTGATTTAATCATTTCTTTTCTAAAGTAAGATAATTGGTCTGAAGTTAAATTTCTTATCCACTTTGTCGCATACTTTCTATACTTAGGATGGTTACTTTTATTAAATCTCAATAATAAATATTCATTTAGAGTCATATAAAAGTCTATTAATTAATGTTCACTATTATAAGAAGCTATGAAATATCAAGTTCAAGTGTCCATCTATAAATCATATCACCACATTGTTCACAATGTCCAAGATATTCTTCTTTAGTGTCTTTATTATTTTTAACTAATTTAGTAAAAGTATATTGCTCACAAGTAGTATTACAACCATCCCATAAGTAATCCATTATCCAATTTGGCAATTGATATTGTTCTTGTGCCTGTTTAAGAAGCTCTTCACATACTTTATCAGCAAGTTCAAGATTATAATAATCTGATTCTTTATCTACTAAATCTACCCATTCTATATCATTAATAGTATAGGAATAACTAGTACAACCTTCTGTTATTTCAATCTTTACTTTCATAATGATTAACGTATTAAAATGATTCTATATAATCAGCATCAGGAAATGCAGCATAGACATCATCCCAAGCTGCATCCCTCTCATGCTCTACATCCTCATCATACCTATTACTATAGGTTTCCCTATGACCATCTTTAAAATGAATTATAAATGTCATGTTAACTCCTATTTAACCACATTACAGTCATAATAGCATAATTGGCAAGGTCTAAGAGAGTATCTTTAATAGACTCATCCTTAACCTCTGCTTCTTTCTTGCTGAGAGATTCAATCCTATTCATTTTATCTCCCATCCTTACAATAGATGCTACCAGACCAAACTTATCAAGGGATTGCTCAAAGCTATTGCCATAGTCATGGTTCTTGGCTGCATAAGTCTTAGCCATATTAGCGGTAATATCCATGAACTGCTCCACACTATCACTCAATTTAGGTCTTGAACCTAAGTGAATAAGTCCATCTTTCACTACTTGAAGACGATGTTTCATTTCTTGACTAAATACAGAGGAAGATAAGACTCCTTCTATAATATCTATCAGTTTCTGATATTCAGGGTTTACTTTTGTTTCCATTTATTAAAATTGTTATATTTCCTTGCCTCTTTAGCAAGATAGTGTATAGCCACCCCATACAGGATGGCTACCACTGATACTACACCTATTATGATTTCACACTCTTCCATATACACTTAATGCACCCAATGGCTCTTTAGGTTTTTAACCAAAAGCTCTAGCTCTTCTATAGTAGCATTTGACTTTATCCTATTAGCTTTATTACTTACTACCCAGACATTACCTTTAACATATCCTAATTCAGGTATTATCTTGTCAAGTGATGGAGAATCATCGTACAACTTGCCTTCTCCTACATGCTTATTAAGTTTAATTCCAAGCAGGGGACAATATTCAGGTATTGTAATATCTGTATAGTTTATGTTGAAGGGAATGCCCTGAGATAATGCTCTTCTCTTGGCACTTCTGATAATGTACTTCTTATAGGCATCTTCATTATTTTGAAGTCTGAGTAAGTCGGTTTGCCTTTCCCTTTCTCTTAATCCAATTATTGTATTCCTTCTTTCAATTCTCCTTAATCTTCTTCTTTCTCTTGCTTCAGGAGTATTATGAATTATCTTATCACATTCTTTACAGATGCTTCTTCTTCCATACATTCCAGTGCCTTTCGAGTATGCTTCAAGAGGTAAATCTTTGCCACACATAGGGCAAACTTTTGTTTGATTTGGTCTTGCTATTTGTTTTACTCTCATATCTTTTTTTTTCTTGCAAAGATACAAATAATAATTCAAATATGCAAGACCAAAAACAAATAACTTAGGATTCAATGAATCCAACATGTTCCAATTTCAGGCTCAGCCTTGATGGTCACTTTCTTACAGAAAATTCTAGCTGCATACTCCATACACTCACTCAGCTTCTTGGCTTCCTGCTCTGCTATTTCAGCAGGAGGTTCTATAAGGTATTCATCATGCACATCATTAGGCATGAGTACCTTAAATATCAAACCATCCTTAACTAGGTGATTGAAGTATCTGATACCAGCAATCTTAGTCATTGCAGCAGCTGTTCCTTGTGAGGGATAATTGCATGATTGGTTATCAGATGCGCTCTTTCTCTTCCATAAGTGTTTCATCACAGACACATATACAGTTTCCCTGTTAATGTCTATGAACCTTTCTTCAACTTTACCTGCTTTCTTTACCTTATATGAGTAAGTAACAGCTATTTCTTCAATAGGCTTTCCTTGAGCAAACCTCTTGGCAATCTCTTGCATAATAGTTGGTGGTATTTCGGATACTACTCTGCCACTATCCCTAGAGGCTTTATATATATCCCAAAAATCCTCCATACCATTCTTTCTTCTTTCAATGCCCTTCAGTATAGGATAGTCATAGATGTATGCCCTAAGTCCAGTTATCTTTGAAATTAGGATATATCCTCTATCCCACATATCTCTCTTTTGGACTTTGAAATAGCTTGCTATACCATTAAACCTCTTGAAGTAGTTGTTATATATCTCAGTTGCAAAGTCTATGGGGATATTGCAATTGGTTGCCATTGTGGGGGCTTGGCCATTATAATTAAAACAGAACCTTGCCTTCTTAGCCAAAGACCTAAGGTCTTTTCTTACTTTCTTGACATCTTTCTCCTCTACACCATCAAGGTCTTTGGGGAAACACATCTTGGCTACAAAGGAATGTCCATCTCTTTGATTAGGGTCATTATAAAATGCAATCCACTCCCTATCATTGGATAGCTCAGTGAATACATGTCCCTCTTGGTCTCCATAATCACAATCTATAAGCATATACCCCTTTTCAGGAACAAATGCTGCTCTTGTCTCTTCTGTAGCAGGAAGTTGCTGCACATTGACACTCTTATCATTTGATTGTATAGAAGTATCCTTGCTTCCATCTTCCTCCTCTGCAACATCATCATCCTTGGTCTTTCCTCCTTTGCCTTTACCACCTGAGCCACAACTTAATCTACCAGTATCCATCATTTGATTGAATGTAGGATGTATTCTATGTGTTACAGGATTAATTGCATCAAGGAAGTTTTGGCCAAAAGATGTTACTACCTTAAAAGCTGCTGAGTACTCCAAGTACAAAGGCACTATAGTACTCTTATTAGCTTGCAATTCTATAAACTTAGACTCCACAGACTTCTTCATCTTGCCTGTTTTCTTGTCTTTGACTAGTAAATCAAATCCGAGTTCTTCAAACAATCTGATAACCTGTTTGGAGCTATTCCAATTAATTATACATTGAGGGCCAGTATCATATTCAGAAAACAATGAAGGAGATGGAATAACTACATATACATTATCAGCCAGCTTAGCTTTTTTGCCTCTTCTATTAGTATCATAGTTTCTCGCAATGTTAGAGGTATCTCCCTTCTTCATTACATAATCCACTACCCACTCATTAAGTTTCTGTTCAGCTACCCTTAACCTCTCTGCATCCTTATCCATCTTAGCTTTCCACTTGACAGGGTCAAGTTTAATACCACAAAACTCAATATATGCAAGAACCCTTACAAACTCATTCTCAATGTCAAGTGCTACTTTCTGACCCCTTGCATTGATAGTGTTGAGCTGTAGATTCATAATATCTTCGAGATGCACTACATCATTTGCAGCATAAACTATAACCTCTTCTGTCATCCCAGCATGTATCTGCCCTCTTACAGTCTTATCAAGATAAATACCTAAATACCTATCACAACAAGCCTGCAAAGAGAGAGATACAATACCTGGAGGGAATCCAAGAAATAGAATCTTTTCAGCCAAATAAGTATCATAGACATTTCTGACTACAATATGTTCCTTATACAGCCATCTCAAGTCAAACTTTGCATTATGGATAATGAATAATCTGTCACTTTCAAGATAGTCTTTATACTTCTTGACATCAACAGTCAAGCAGTCTATTACTACCTGATTCTCCCTATTGCCAAGCTGGAGGGTAAGTAACATACCTTGCCATATCTCTGTACCTGTAGTCTCAGTATCCAAACCTACAATCTGTAAAGGCTCCAATATATTGAAACTCTCTTCTACAGAAATACATTTATACTTAGCTTCAGGAAATTCAAATAGCTTCCTCTCACCAGTAACAAAATATATCATTTCTTAAAAGTTATAGTCCAACCATATCCTTCTGCAAAGTCTATAGATTCTACAACAGCATTGGCTTCTTCAAGATAATCACCTACTACAATCATTGGTCCACCAGATGGGTCAATGAACTTTCTCCCATTAGCTACTTCACCTGTCCTAAGATAGGGACTATCAGTCTCAAGTACATAGGTAAGTGACTCAGAATCACCCTTCTTTATCAACTTCTTAAGGTAGTTCTCAGCTCCACCTCTTGACCTCAACTTAATCAAATCTTTCATTATTTCTTAGAATATGCAATTAAACTTTCAAAATCAAGAATATACTTATACTTTGCAAAGAATTTACTTCCCAAGATACCATGAATCTGTACTCCTGTTTCTGCCTTTATAGCTCCAAAGGCTTCATCAAGGTCACTGACATAGAACCTATCAATAAACTTTTGACTCTTATAAGTGACTGTCATATCACAGCATCCAAGACTCTGTGAATTACCTCCTACACTTATGATATTCCTACTTTCATTTATTTCCTTATAATCTAAGGAGGGTAGGATAGATTTATTAATATAGGAAAGGTCACTGCCAGTATCTAAGAGAAAATTTAACTTTGTATCCTTATTATAGAAAGTTACAACAGGCAATTCTACCAAGTCCATTGCCTCTCTAAAGGACATATTTTCTCTCTTCTTTTGCTTACGACAATCCTCAATACCATTGATAATAATAGCCAAAATGACTACTGCAAGCAAGATTATAACTATTTTCAATACCATGTTTCATGCTTTTTTTTTAGTTACTACTTTACTCCAGTGCTCCCAAATCCACCTCTGTTGTCATTACCTAAGTCATCTACTTCTACAAGTTTAACACCTGATGTAAACAACCATTTGATTTTTTGCCATGTAGCGGCTTTTTGAGATAACTGTACTCTGAATTGACAAATCCTAGTGCCTTTCTCAATAGAAGTAGGTCTAATAGCTACAGCAGGAAATTTCCATTCATCTTTATTACCACAATAGCTATTATCAATAACTCCCATTGAGTTACCACACATAATTCCAAACTTCTTTGGAGTGCTGCTTCTAGGAAGAACAACAGCCTCATATCCCTTAGGCAGTTTCATTGCAACTCCAAGAGGAATATAAGTTACTTCTGCTTCCACATTTCTTACTCTAGAAATTACGCCATGTTCATTCTTTTTTTCTCTAAGTACACCTGATTGAGGAGCTTTAAGAATTACATCCTCAGCACAGATAAGGTCAATCCAGTCACCCTTGTCAATAACACTAGGCATACAGCCCTCAGTTAATACTTTTACTTTAATTTTCAGTTTCATGTTTCCAAAATCTACTTGTTATATCTATCAACTCCTTACCATTAACCTTATAGAATCTCTGGTTAGTAGTCTTACTGTTAAGTGGACCAAATTCTTCAATATATGGCCCAAGTTTTATGTAATCAAAATTACTAAGTTCAATATCCTTACTAAGCTCTTGTCTACCACTATACCAAGCTACTTTAAGGTTTGGGAATAGCTCTTTAATTATACTTGCATAGGCATTTACTGATAAAGGGTCAGCATCTCCTCC
>ERZ1034897.25-NODE-25-length-101131-cov-23.706983_pt1 | contig 101131 bp, 108 predicted proteins | sample MGYA00520629_ERZ1034897 | MGnify/ENA primary metagenome ERZ1034897 (study PRJEB33766, sample SAMN09781789) | gut metagenome | biome: gut microbiome | host: Homo sapiens | place: Madagascar | study: EMG produced TPA metagenomics assembly of the PRJNA485056 data...
TGTTAGGGACCGGTGAAAATCGCCAAAAAGTGTCCAGTGAAAATCGCCATTTTTAGTCCATCAAAAATAACCAATCATAATAAAAGACCATTACCATTTTTCAATAACAGTCCTACACTGATATACGTCAACACATCAGATGAAGGAGGAAATATTGAACATTAATAGTAATGACCTCGAGGACATATTAGCACATGCCCTTGCCACCATAAAGGAAAAAATGGGTGAAAGTTATTCGATTGAGAAAGTGAATCTGGCAGAACTGCACAGAATTACAGGCATCAGTCGAGCTAAGCTAAGAAGATTAAAGAAAAATGGTTTTGTCGTCAAGCCTAATGGGAATAAAGGAAAAAATTCAAAAAAATCTGTTGTTTCAGGATACGAAGGTACAATTGACGATTATCTCCGAAAGAACGTCACGAATTCTGAAGTTATATTTGAAAGACTTCAAGAAATTGGTTATCCAGGAAGCAGAACCTCTATCAAACGGTATATTGCTGCACATAAAGATCTGGTTCCAGCACCACGTGAAATTGTAAGTTCACAAGGAAACAGAGGCAGAAGATATCATACAGGTCCTAGTGAGAATTACCAGATGGACTGGGGATTTGTTAAAGTAAATACTCCTGAAGGTGCTTCTTATCAATGTGCATGTTTCGCCATGATCTGTCATCACTGCGGCGAGCGCTACATTGAATTCTTTCCGAATGCCAGACAGGAAAATCTGTTCATTGGTATGATTCATGCGTTTATTTACATGGGCATTCCAGAAAACGTTCTTACAGATAATATGAAAAGCGTGGTAATCGGAAGAGATGTGGAAGGAAATCCAATATGGCAGAAAGATTATGAGATCTTCATGAAAACAATCGGTTTCCATACAAAGCTGTGTAAATGCAGACACCCCTTTACAAAGGGAAAGGTGGAAAGGCTTGTCCGCTTTGTAAAAGAAAATTTTATTGTCGGAAGAACATTTGGAAATATTACAGATCTGAACTGCGATGCATTGATCTGGTGTAACGAACAGAATGGCAGATATCATCGAGCTATGGATTACGTACCTGCAGAAGTACACAGTAATGAATGTATGCATGTGGCTGAAATACTGACAATGACTGCAGAAATTATGAAATATCTATGTCCTGTCAGAAAGATCAGCTTTGATGGATTTGTGAACTATGAAGGTCGAAGATTTGGTGTCCCATATACATATACTCGCAAGACCTGCAGAGTCATGAGAAAAGATTTCTATCTGTATATCTATGATACTGATCTTACACATCAGATTGCGGTGCATAATATCACATGGAGCCGCAAAGACAGCTATGCACATGATCAGTATGCAATTAAGGAACCTGAAGAACTGCCGACTGCACCAGTAAAGGCTGTTATTACCCAAAAGAAAGAAACAGTACCTGCACGAGGCTTTGAAAAGTTTGATTTTGGAAAGATGGTGAAGTGGAATGGCTGAGTCATCATACGATAAAATTGCAGAAATCGCAGATTATCTGAAACTGAGCATATCGGCCGAAGAAATTGCAGGCTGTTTTACAAAGCTGAATATGAATCAGGAAGAAATTGATAAGACAGTTGAATTTTTTGAAATTCTTGAAGAGAGAAAAAAGGAAGCAGTGGTAAACACCTGTCTGAAATTAAGCAGACTTCCACTGACAGAGCCCAAGACCTTCAGTAATTTTGATTTCTCATATGTGCATTCAAATGATCTGGAGAAGCTGAAGAATCTCAGTACACTGTCCCCGCTGTACGAACACAGAAATCTTGCTTTTATCGGTCCGCCAGGAATCGGGAAGACACACCTGTCTATGGCATTTGGAAGAGCGTGCTGCGAATTGGGGAATAAGGTCTATTTCCTGAAGGCAACAGAACTCAATCAGCGTCTTACCCAGGCCAGAAAGAATGACAGTGTAGGAAGCACAACGAATGGTCTTGTAAAACCAAGCTGCCTGATTATTGATGAAATGGGAAGATGCAAGTTTGACAAGGAAAATACAAGAATCTTCTTTGATGCCATTGACAGACGGGCCTCAAAAGAAGGTCCGAACTGTATGATCTTTACAAGCAATAAATCCCCTTCCCAATGGAAAGAGGACTTTGATGAAGATGACACACTGCTGTGTGCATTGGATCGAATCTTTGACAATGCGATTGTCTACATGATGGATGGAAAAAGCTATCGTGGCAGAAAACTTGAAACTGTTGCGGTAAAGGTCGGAAGTACATCGGATCTGTTAGATCCAGTCAAGCAGTAAATGAATTTTTGAAAGCCATCTGATGTGTTGGCTTTTTTTATTGGACTGAAATTGGTCATTTTCACCGGACTCTGAATGGCTAAATTAACCGGACGCTAACACCATAGACCCTGAAACTGGAAAAGTACAAGAAGGTGGCATTAAACAAGAAGATATACACTGGTTAATAGCCTTCGGACTGTAAGACTGGGTATATTTTCAAATTATCGGCTTGAAGCCAAGCATTTAGATGCTCGTTCATTCAATGACCGAGTAGACACATCTGTATCGTGTGGAAAAAATATTGTGAATGGAATGAGCCAGGTAAAAGCCTGGTTTTAAAGTTGGAATATTTTTTGACTCTGAATTATTAGAAATAGTATACAAATTTTCAAAAAAATTAGCACTCTCCTCTTGACTCTGCTAAAAAGAAGACTATATATAACAGTGTAAGATCAAATAAGATCTCACAAGAGATGCTTTGAAAAGCACCGCTTAGTAAAAATTGGAGGCGTTGTTTATGAAAAAGTATTTACCAGATTTATTCGATGATGATTTTGATGTATTCCCAGATTTATTTACAAGAAGCAATCCATTATTTGGACATCATGAAAAGAATTTAATGAAGACAGATATTCGTGATATGAAAGATCATTATGAAATGTTGATTGATCTTCCAGGATTCAAGAAAGATGAAATGAAGATTGAACTGAATGATGGCTATCTAACAATTTCTGCAGAAAAAGGCCTTGATAAAGATGAAACTGATAAGAATGGTTCATTGATTAGACAGGAAAGATATGCTGGAAGTTTATCAAGAAGCTATTATGTAGGCGAAGATATCACAGAAAATGATATTCATGCAAAATTCGAAAATGGTGTATTAACAATTGATGTTCCAAAGAGGGAAGAAACAAAACCAGTCGAAAAGTACATTGCGATTGAGTAAAACAAGTGTTGTATTTGGTATGTAAATGCTGAATACAACATTTTTTTATTGGAAAGCAATGAAGCATTTGTGAGAAGCTGTATGTGATACAATTTTGTTAGCAGACAGTAAAGATTGAGGAATGATTATGGTAGACGATGTATTGGAAGGATTAAATGAAGAACAAATCGAAGCAGTTACGACAACAGAAGGTTATATTCGTGTGATTGCTGGAGCAGGCAGTGGTAAAACACGTGCTTTAACACATCGTTTTGCATATCTTGTCAACGATCTTGGAATTCGTGCAGGCAATATTCTTTGTGTTACGTTTACAAATAAAGCAGCTGCAGAAATGAAAGAAAGAATTCATCAACTGACAGATGATAATGATACTGGCTTTGTATGTACGTTTCATTCTTTTTGTGTGTCAATCTTACAGGAAGATTCTTATGCTATTCAATATCCAAAATCTTTCCTTGTTTTAGATAACAGTGATATTGATGCAATGTTAAAAATGATCTATGAAGAAAGAGATCTCACATTGCGTGATATGACATTCAAGAATGCAAGAGATATGTTTGAAATGCGTAAATGTATCAAAGAACCAATGTACTATGAATATCTCATTCAAATGTCAATTGATCAATTACATCAGAAATACATGGAAGCTACAGAAACAGATGATATTCTATTCTATGGTTATCTTTACCAGCAGAAGAAATGTTTTGCGGTAGATTACAATGATTTGATTTTCTTGTCATTGTATATTTTTAGAGAGTTTCCGGAAATTAAACTGAAGTGGCAGAAGAGACTGGAATATATCATGGTCGATGAATTTCAGGATATTGACCCTCCACAATATGAATTGATGAAGAATCTTTGTGGATATCATAATAATTTGTTTGTGGTAGGTGATCCTGATCAGACAATCTATACATGGAGAGGCGCAAGTGTAAATTCATTGTCTGATTTTGATAAAAACTTTCCTGGTGTGCAGACAATCATGATGATGAAGAATTATCGTTCATCACCTGAAATTTTAGATGTTGCGAATTCTCTTGTTTCTAAAAATGTGAATCGTATGAAAAAAGATTTGATTCCCATGCTGCCGCATCGAAATAAGGTTGTCGTGCATCATGCAGAGAATCCTAGAAAAGAAGCACAGTGGATCATTTCTCAAATTCGTCATTTGAATGAGAGTGGCGTAAATCCTGGAGAGATTACAATATTGTATCGTGCACATTACGTAACGCGTGTCATAGAAGAAGAGATGATCAAAGAAAAGATGCCGTATATGATTTATTCAGGCGTACAATTCTTTGAGAGAATGGAAATTAAAGATGCATTATCATACTTGCGATTGATTGCATATAAAGATGACTTATCATTTATGCGTATTGCGAATGTCCCAAAAAGAAATCTGGGACAGAAACGAATGAAATTCTTGAGAGAATATGCAGATGAAAAACATATATCTTTATATGATGCTTTGAAAGAAAATATAGATGAAGCTTTGTTTTCTAATACAAAAGCAAAGGCATTGATTCAACTGATCGATTCATATACAGATCATATGAATGAAAAACCAGTATCTGAATTGCTCAGTGAGATACTGGATCTATCTGGATATGAAGAAATGATGCGTACAGAGGGTGCACAGGATCGTTTAGATGATCTTGCGGAATTAAAACAATCCATTTATGAATGGGAAACAACCGTTGGAGAAGAAACAGATCTTGTGTCGTATCTAAGACATATTTCATTGTTTACAAATGCAGATATGGCAATTGAAAAAGGAAAGGTGAGATTGATGACAATCCATGCGGCAAAGGGTCTAGAGTTTCCGTATGTATTTATCATGCAGCTTGTAGAAGGTATTTTCCCATCTCGAAAGATACGAACAATTGAAGGCATGGAAGAAGAAAGAAGACTTGCTTTTGTTGCGGTGACAAGAAGTGAGAAGGGATTGTTCTTATCAGATTCTGGCGGAAGGAATATTGGAGATACATCTAGATTTCCTTCCAGGTTTCTCTTTGATATTGATCCAGTATTACTGGAATATACAGAAAAACCAAGTGATGCATATATTCAAAAAGCATTGGATAACATTGATAAAGTCAATCGAAGATTTATTCCAAGTGCATCTTCTCTGGAATTCAAAGAAGGGGATCGTGTTAGACATCCAGTGTTTAAAGATGGTACAGTAGAGAAAATTGATTATGATGAAGAAGCAATCTTTATCTTGTTTGATTCTATGCAGACACCACGTGCAATTGCTTTACGTGCAGCAAAAAAGCTTGAAAAGATCCAGGATAAAATAGAAAGATTCAGCTGATTGTTATATGCCCATATTTCTAATGATAAATAAGAATATGGGTTTTAATATGCCGAAAGATAGAACTGTAAATATAGTGAATATATCTGCATATTTTGTATGTGTTTTGTATATTTGGTGTGCAATGATAGTGTCAATTATTAAAGTAGTCATGAAGCTGATTGTTAAAATAGTAAGTAGAACACTTTCAAAATCTAGATGTATATAAAAATGAACACATAAACAAATGGAAATGAATGATAGAACACTTGAGATAGCACCTAAGATTTGTTTGTTTGCAATCTTTCCTAATAAATATTTGTGGTAAAAGGGAATCCAAGCAGTGAATGGATATGCATATCCAATATTTTTTAACATACACATGCATGCAATACTTTGAAATACATAACTGTATAGCAAATACAATATGACAGCAATAGCTATCGCAACAAAAAATAAATAGATAAATGAAAATAAGCTGAAAAGAATTGCGATACCAAATCCACCCATATGAATCTCCTTTGACATAGTGATTATAAGATACTTTTTAAACTATCTAAAGATATAGATTTGATCAATAAAGAACCATTTCTTTCATCAACAACAAACTTCTTGAATTTATCAAAGAGTTCAGTGATAATAGCCCCTATTCGTTTTTCATCAATATTATAGAATTTAACTATAAAGTTATTAGAAGATGATTATTTTATAAATATTCTATTGGAAGAGCAATCAGATTTTCTCTTAAATATGTCTTTTTATCAATGAGACATAAGATGATGCCTGTACCTCTTTTTTTGTCTGGAATTTTGTCTAGTACAGTATTAGCTGATGCCATAGATGCTTTTGGATTTCCACTCATTTTAATTTCTATTGGAAATAAAACACCGTTTTCTTCAATAACTATATCTATTTCATTTTCTTTACTGGAAGTTTTATCTTTTCCTCTGTAATAGAAGATACTAAAGGAATAATCTTTACCTTCATTAGAATAAGATTTTAATATTTCGGATACAATAAAAGTTTCAAATAGACTGCCAGCTACTGCAGAATTTTTCAAGGCATCAGCAGTGAGCCATTTTGTAAGATAGCATACTAATCCTGTATCTCTAAAATAGATTTTAGGAGATTTGATAGCACGTGAAAGACTGGAAGAACTGTATGGCTGTAATAAATAGATGATTCCTGTTCTTTCTAGTACAGATACCCATTTTTTTATAGTTGGCTCACTGACACCAACTTCACTGGAAATGTTTGTATAACTAAGAATTTCACCTGTTCTAGCGGCAAGGCATGTAAGGAATTTAGAGAAAGTAATACTGTCTGCAGAAATCAAATCATGAATGTCCCTTTCGATATATGTTGAAACATAAGATGAATAAAACTCTTGCCAGTCTCTATCAATGACATATAGTTCTGGATAAGACCCTTTATGGATAATTTCCCATATATTGGAATAAGATTTAAGCTGTTTTTCTCTTTCTTGAATGTATTCTTGTGTAGGAATAAAGTGTCTGTTAAAAGGCACTTCATATATTTCTCTTAAAGATAATCCAGATAATTCAGAAATGGATACTCTTCCAGCAAGAGATTCACTAACACCTTTCATCAGTTGAAGTTTGGAAGATCCAGATAAAATAAACTGCCCTCTTTCATCTGAATTATCCACAATTAATTTGATGTTTTCTAATATGCCAGGTTCTTTTTGTACTTCATCAATAAAAAGAGGACATGGATTGTTTAAAAAAAATAAATTTGGTTCTTCGTGTGCCTGTAGGCGTGTTAAAACATCGTCAAAACTGGCAATTGTATATGCAGGAAATGTTTCTTTTATGACAGTGGATTTTCCGACTTGTCTTGCACCAGTGAGTAAAGTGCATTTGCTAGTCTCAACTCGTTTTTTCAGAATTGGAGTAATTGCTCTTGGAATATATTTCATATGATTTCTCCGTCTAATCTAAAATCTAAATTAATTATAGACACTGAAAATGTTCAATTCAATAGAAAACAACGTCTAATCTAAAATTTAATTTTAGATTAGACAATACTCTGCTGCCTTTATAATAATTAAAAAGAAGAAGATTGTTTCTTCTTCTTGATGACTTGTTGATTATTTCTTTCCCCAGTCTTTCATGGATTGTCCCTGGAATTGAACGTTTCCGCGATGACCATATACTTTGATGGAATTTAAAGCTTGTTCTAAAGTATGAAATTCTTCATCTGTTAATGTTACGGTGTTTGCGTTCAGGTTTTCAATAATTCTTTCTTTGTTCTTAGAACCGGGAATAGGTACAACATTAGGGTATTTATGAAGCATCCAAGCTATAGAAATCTGTGCGTTTGTAGCATTTTTTAACGTTGCGTATTGATTCAATAAATCAATGACTGGCTGGTTTGCTTCAATGTTTTCTTTTTTGAGCTGTGGAACAAATACTCTAACATCATCTTCTTTTTCAAAAGCTGTATCTTTTGTGATCTTTCCAGAAAGAAAGCCAGAAGCAATTGGAGAAAATGGAACAACACCAATATTATGTTCTAAACAATATGGGAAAGTATTCGTCTCACAATCTCTTTCTAACATGTTGTACTGGTTCTGTACTGCCGATACAGGTGTAACTTCGTGTGCACGTTTGATTGCAGATTCTTCAACCTGGGATAACCCCCAACCTCTGATCAAACCTTCATCAATGAGTTTTCCCATCGCTTCAGCAACCTTTTCAACAGGTACTTCGGGATTGATCCTGTGCAGATAGTAAAGATCAACATAGTTTGTATTTAATGCTTTCAATGAAGCAAGCAGATGCCTTTTGCACACATCATACATATTTTCGTTCACTTCATCATCGTGAATGTGCAGCTTTGTGGCAATGACACAATGTTCCCTAACAGCATGCAATGCTTCTCCAACGATTTCTTCGTTGTGATGTTCATAATATAGAACATTTCCATATACTTCTGCAGTATCAAAGAATGTACATCCATGATCATAGGCATTGCGAATTGCTTCCATTGCATATTCTCTAGAAGGAATTGCTCCATATCCATGAGAGAAAGACATACAACCCATTCCGATTTCAGATACTTCAATGTTGCCTGATTTTCTTGTTTTCATTTTATTTTCCTTTTCTTTGCCGATTTGAGTATATGCTGAAAAAAGAAAGAAGTACAATAGCAATGATACATATATTGTATACAGGAAATGAATAGCAATTTATTATCACTTAATACAAAAATGTGCTAAATCAAACAAGCTCTTATTTATGCATATAATTCAAACAGAAATAAAAAATATTATAAAAAAATTCAAAATATTTAGCACTCTACTATTGACTCTGCTAAAACGAAGAGTATATTAATACTTGTAAGACGAAAGGGTCTTAGAAAAGAGGAAAAAATATGAGATATTTAGACCGTAGAAATGCAAATTTATTTGATGATATGTTTGATGACATGTTCAGAGCTCCAGTTATGAACAACAATACTTTAATGAAGACAGATATTCATGAGAAAGATGGTAAATATATTCTTGATATTGAAGTACCTGGTGTAAAGAAAGAAGATGTTAAGATTTCTCTTTACAATGGTAACTTGACAGTCGCTGTTGAACACAATGAATCCAATGAAGAAAAGGATGCTAAGGGTAGAGTTATTCGTCAGGAAAGATACAATGGCTCTTGCAGTAGAACATTCTATGTATCTGATGCTATCAAGGATTCAGACATTCATGCTTCCTTCGAAAATGGTATTTTAAAGATTGAATTACCAACAGAAGCAAAGAAAGAAGAAGAAACAAAGAAGTTCATTGAAATTCTATAATCCCTTGAAAAAGACTTGTTCACAATGTGGCAAGCCTTTTTTTATCTTTGAAATGTGACTGTAAATATTGTACCTTCTTGTGGATTACTCGTAACAGAAATTTCACCATGTATTTTATTGACCATTTCTCTTGTGATGGCGAGTCCTAAACCAAAGCTCTCCGTTTCATTTGTACGGCTTTTATCACTGCGATAAAAGCGATCAAATACGTGTGGAAGATCTTCTTGAGCAATCGTTGTCCCAAAGTTTTGAATACAGATACATGTTTTATGTTTATCCTGTGCTAATTTCAGTAAAACTTTTCCAGTTTTAGGTTCATATTTCAAAGCATTTTCTAATAGACTGCTTATGATTTGCGTTAGATAATCTTCATTTGCCTGTATTACACATGATTGAATAAGTTCAGTGTCCAAAGTGACACTTTTTTCATATGTAAGAGATTCTAACTGTAAACTTGCTTTCATTGCTATGTTACTAACATCAATCTCTTCCAATGGAACGGTAATGTTTTTCCGTTCAACATCTGCGAGTTTTAACATCTGTGTAATCAACTGCTGCATTCTTTTTGCAGCCATTTGAGAACTGTCGATCCAGCGATATACACTTCCTACCGTTGCATCTTGATTTTCCATCAAAATAGAATTGTTTGCTAATATTACAGAAAGTGGTGTTTTTAAATCATGAGATGCATCCGCAACAAATTGTTTTTCTCTTTCCATAGCTTCTTCTAATGGTTTTGAAGCAATATGTGATAGCTGAATACTGATAAAAAGGAAAAGAAGCATTGCACCAAACCAGATGAAAAATAAAACGATAGCTAGTGGTATGGGTGGTGGAGCACCAATGAATCAACCATCTAAAAAAGAAGATAAAAGTGTATAAGCAAAAGAGGTTGTAACGATTGAACAAAGAAAAGTTCAAAGGTGTTACAACCTTCTTTCAAAAAGATATTTTTGTAGTTAGAATTTAGATAATCCATTCTTTCTTGCTTTTTTCATCATTGCATCATATATCTTTGTTCCAGCGAATGTATAAAGTATATTTACAATTACAAATACAATGATTTCATAATGCAATGGAAGAATGAGAGAACTTCCAAATAAGAGGTTTCTTACAAGATCTAGACCCCAGGTAAATGGAAAGAGAAAGGAAATGGCGAGAAATGGAGCGGCTAACTGAATGACTGGGAAATAGAGACCTCCCAAAAAAGGTGCAATATTTGCGATTAAAGAAATGAATTGATCTGCTTCTTTGAAATAGATCGCAAATCCCATTAATATTTCCGCAAAGCCATATGTTCCAAAAGCCATGATCAATGCAATTCCTAAAAAAGAAAGAATATTTTTTACTGTGAGTAAATGAAGCGAAGCAAGCAAGAAAATAACAATCAATGGAATCATTTCAAATACAATTGAAACAACACCACTGACAGCCCATCCAAATACATAATGGATACCTTTCAAAGGCATATTCATCATATATTCAAAGTTTCCTTCTTTTAGCTTTCGACGGATTTCAAATACAGCTGACCACATGTTTTCCACAAATTGCCAAAGAATTAATGAAAATAACATGTATTGGATATATTCTGTTTTGCTATGAATTCCAGATATTTCTAGATTTCTGAATAAAAGAATGGCAATCGAAGGAAATATCAGCAATATAGCATCAGTACTAGCGGAGAAAATTTCAATTTTATATCGAAACTTTTCCTTCAGTTCCATCTGTAGAAGAGTGAATGCTTTTACCATTGTTCTGTATCTCCTTTTTTTCTTAATGTTGAAATATCATTTTGAATGATTGCATAGCCAAACAGTGCAAATGCAAAAGAAAGAATGACAGGAATGAGTAACCACAATGGTTGAATAGTAAATGTATTGTTTCTTGCTAGAGAAATCGTATATGTTAATGGAATGACATATGATACAAACTGAATGATTTGTGGATATCTTTTGATGTCTGTGGAATATCCACTGAAAAAACCAATGATTTGTTGAACCAGTGCATTGACTGATCCAAGCTTTCTGAATTTCAGAGTGAAACCAAGGAATAGAATTCCCATATTCGCTGTGATAATGTCATTGATCAATAAAATAACAATAAAATGCAGAAGATCAGGAATATGAACATTGCAGAGAGAAAAGAAAAAGATCTGTAGTAATGAAATAAGATAACTTTCAATGACGATCAGTAATGCTTTGGCAATGAAATATTGTCTGAATTGCACGGGGTATAGAAACAGGTTTGTAAAAGTGCCATCCATTCTTTCTTCTTCCATGAATCCACCAATACCAAAAAAAGCTTGATTTAGTCCAAACCAGCATAACATACCTTTTAATGTGAGTACCTGCTGATCGGGGGAAACCATATAAATATAAGGTGCAATCATAAAAAAGGTGCCAAAAACAAGATTGATCAATAACCATTTGTAGCGAAGATCAACCTTCAGAAATTTCTTCAAATGATTCAACATTTTTGATCTTTCCTTCCTCTATCAAATAGTTTTTGACGTGATTGGTATTGTGGATACCTGTATGGGAAACAAGAAATACAGTATTCCCATTTTGAACATGTTCTTGCAGCATATCTTCAACAATCATGCATGTATCTTTATCTAGACCATTCATAACTTCATCAGCAAATATAATATCTGGATCATTTAAGAATGCACGGGCTACCATGACTTTCTTTTTCATTCCTGTAGAAAAGTTTTCTACCAGTGTTTTATCATTTTTTAGATGTAATCGATCTAGTAAAGAAACAATGCGCTCGTCGAGTTCTTTCTTTGGAATGTTTTGGATTCTACCAATGTAATACAGATTCTCATATGCAGATAATTTATGATATAAAGAGCGATCATCCGCTGTAACAATGCCAATATGATTTAAGTATTCATTTCTACTTTTTTCGATATCTTTTGCATTCCAGTAAACTGTTCCTTCATCTGGAATCATCAAACCATACATGATTTTCAATAAAGTACTTTTCCCACAGCCATTATTACCGTTCAATAAGTGAATATATCCACGTTGAAAATCCATAGTTATATGATCTAGTACTTGCTGAGTATCGAAAGATTTGCTGATATTTTCAATTTTGATTTCTGTTTTCATGAATTCTAAATATCTCACTTTCGATTTCTTCAGTTAAATCTAGTATTTTATAACAAATGAATATTGTGCTTTTCACATTCATCAATCATTTTCTGTGGCCAGAGACTAGCTTGTACTTCACCAACATGTGCTTTATTTAATAAAAGCATGCAGAGTCTGGATTGACCAATACCACCGCCAATTGTGTATGGCAGTTCTTTGTTTTGAATCATTTGATGATAAGGAAGTGTGAGTCTGCCTTCACAATGAGATGCTTTACATTGAGAAACAATAGTATCTTCATCCACGCGGATACCCATAGAAGAAATTTCAAGTGCACGATTTAAAGAAGGCAGCCAGAATAATAAATCTCCATTGAGATTCCAGTCATCATAGTCAGGAGCTCTACCATCATGTGGTTTTCCACTTCTTTTTAATGGATGACCAATCTGTTTGATGAATACACATTTATGTTCTCTTGTGATGGCATTTTCTCTGTCTTTGACAGATAAATCTGGATAGCGATCTTCTAGTTCCTGAGAAGTAATGAAATATACTTCATCAGCTAAATGACATACTGCTTCTGGATATTTATACCAGACTTCATGTTCCATATGCTTGATTACTTTGAAGATTTCTTTGACTGTTGCTTCTAATACTTCTTCTGTTCTTTCTTCTTTTGTGATGATTTTTTCCCAGTCCCATTGATCAACATAGACGGAATGCAGGTTATCTACGATTTCATCTCTGCGGATTGCGTTCATGTTTGTATAAAGACCTTCATGTTCCTTGAAGCCGTATTTCTTTAACGCAAATCTTTTCCATTTTGCTAAAGACTGAACAACTTCAACTCTTTCATCAGGCAGTTCCTGAATGTCAAAGCTGACAGGTCTTTCAATTCCGTTTAAGTTATCATTCAAACCAGAAGATTTTGTAACAAACAAAGGTGCAGAAATTCTTAATAATCCTAGTTCTTTTCCAAATTCTCTCTGGAATGTATCACGGATATATTTGATTGCTTCTTGTGTCTGCATGACAGATAATACTGGTTCATAGTTTTCAGGTGTAATTAAATTCATATCTTTTTCCCTCTTAATGCAAACCATTATACAAGAACACAATAGAAACGAGCATGAAACTTGCGAAATAGCAGGTAAAATGTACAATTAAAAATGAAAGAAGAGAAAAATATATGACAAGAGTAGATATCGCAATTATTGGCAGTGGCCCTGCAGGACTAGAAGCAGCTTTGACTGCGAAAAATAGAAATAAATCCATTCAGATCTTTGGCACAAAAGATCTATCTAACAAGATGCAGGTAATTGATCATCCAATTACAAACTATCTTGGCTTATCAAATGTAACTGGAAAACAGATGGCAGAAGCATTTGCGAATCAAATGCATGATGCTGGAATTGAAATTACAGAATGTAAAGTAACAACAGTATATGCAATGGGTGACTATTTTGCATTGCAGTTAAGTAATAATGAAATGGTGGAAGCTGAAAGCGTAATTCTGGCAAGTGGCGTTGTTGCGGGAAAACCATATAACGGAGAAAGTGAATTCCTTGGTAGAGGTGTTTCCTATTGTGCAACATGTGATGCACCATTATATAAAGGAAAAGATGTAATTGTTATTGGCGGTTCAAAGGAAGAAGAAAGTGAAGCAGAATTCCTTGGCGAAGTATGTAATTCTGTGAAGTATATTCCTTTGTATAAGGGGGAGATTGCATTCAAGCGTGACAATATAGTTGTGGTGAATGAAAAACCTGTTGAGATCAAAGGTATGATGAAAGCAAATACTTTAGTGACGGATCAGAATGAATATTCTACAGATTGTGTGTTTGTATTAAGAGCGGCACAATTTCCATCACAGTTGGTTCCTGGATTACAGGTAGAAGGCAATGCTGTAAAAGTTGATCGTGAAATGAAAACAAATATTCCTGGTATCTTTGCAGCTGGCGATATTGTTGGCTTGCCATACCAGTTTATTAAATCTGCAGGAGAAGGAAATATAGCCGCAATCTCTGCTTCTGCATATGTAGATCAAAAGCTAAGAAACAGATAAAGGTATCTACAATGTAGTGTAGAACTTGAAAAAAAAGAAAAATTTGCTATAGTGTAGATGGCTAGAAAAGCGATAAGCCACGGGTAAAAAAAGGGGAACTGCTCCAACAGTTCCCCTTTTTTTACTGCTTAGGCTGATCGACTATTTTTTTCGGTTCTATCCAGCCATTTGCAGATATAGTAAGAAACGATACCTGCTACGACAGAACTCAGAAAAGCGATAATATACTCCACGGATAATCACCTCCTTTCCAGAGGTCGGGAGGTAGCCGGCCTAATAATGATATCAGAAAAAAGCTCCAATACTGCTCTATTCAATAGATGTATAAAATTTGAAGAAGTTGATGGAAAAACCAAATTAAGCCGCTATATGTCTTTGAAATGGCAAAAATAAAGAAAACTTCTTGATTTTTTCTTTATTTTGCATATATTAAAGGAAAGAAAGCTAACTATATAAAAGTCAACAGAAATTGATGAAAAAGTTTGAAAATGAAATTCTTTGAGTAAGTTAGTTTCAGAAGGTATCTGTTCTTTGAAAATGTGAATATTCAGGCATGATGAAAACAACTTCAGCAGAAGCTGTTGGCTGTAATTCAATTGTTTCTATCTCTATCGCAATAAAGCTGGATCAAACTGTGTACCTGTGCTTAATAGGTGATAGATGACTCGCATGAGTTTTCTTACACAGTGACCCTGTGCACACCTGTGTCCTTTTCCCTGGGCTATCTTCAGCAGATAGAATTTCCTGAAAACGGGATTGTACTGTATGACAGGTGTAATGATCTGATACAGGGTCTTTCTGAGGTATTTACAGCCTTTCTTTGTAATGGCAGTGTGTTGTGCGGTAAACTGTGATGATTCATAGGTCAACGGTGCCACACCTGCAAATTTAATGATCTGAGAAGGCTTTGAATAGTTGTGTATATCTCCTAATTCTGCTAGAATCGAAGTACCAGAGAAATGTGAAATCCCTGGAATGGAGAGAATAGGAGAGTTGTTTTGGATGGAGAACTCTTCTATTTTTTTATCTATTTCAGCGATTTGTTCCTTGATGAGTTCAATCCGTGCTACCAGGTGCTTGATCTGAGTGGCTTCTGAACTGGATGGAAAGCCAATTGAATTTCTGGCTGCTTCCTTCAGTTCTTCAGCAGTAAGAGAGATGTGCTTGCCTCTGCCGGTATCAAAACATTTGCGAATTGTACGGATGTCTGCGTGTGCAATTGCATCAGCGCTTCCGAATTCTTTCAGTATGTTCATATACACAATTCCATATTTGGACTTGAATAAACTGTTGAATTCAGGAAATACGACATCTATGCACTTCTGCAGTCGATTTGTAAGTTGATTTTCTTCTTCCTTGAGATTGTGGTGTTTTCTAGTCAGCAGCTTCTGCTCATACAGATCAAAGCTGCTGTATTTTGAAATACGGTAAGATTTGACACGCTGACTGGAAGAAAGTACATCACAGATAGTCAAGGTATCCAGCTTGTCGTTCTTAGAGATCCCGCCCTGCATTTTGCGGGTAAGGTTAGTAGCAACAGGATTGATCAATGCAACCTGATAGTTTCTGTCTAGGAGAAACTTCAGTAAAGCAAGATTATAGTGACCTGTATCTTCCATACCGATGAGAATATCTTTCTGAGGTAAATGCTTAAAGGAAGAAAGCAGTACATTAAATCCATCTCTGTTGTTTTCAAAGAATACAGGTTCAACAAGAATTTCACCTGTTTCCTTTTCAAGGAGACAGAAAGAGTGTTTGAGTTTACCAATGTCAATACCGACTAAATACATAAGAATACATCCTTTCAAAAATAAATGCGATGTGTTTGATACCACAACACTTAAACCACAAAACCTGGTGCAAAATACGAATTCAAAGACTCATCTAACTAATCATTGTTCTGGAATAAGGCGTGGTAAGACCCTTTCTGAAGTAGTCAAAGCTACAGGGAGTGCTACAAATCCACATTCACATATTTCAATATTCTACAGGATACATCAAACCGTTATCAATCACGGTTAAACAGGATTGATAGAAAGGAAAGTGTATATTGCGAATGACTTGTTTTATGAGTCTTCAACAATATACCAGGAGTGTTTTATATGGCACAGACAGTTAATGTAAATTTTAAGTTAGATGCTGATGTAAAGAAGAGCATGGAGAAAGCTTGCTCTGAGCTTGGACTTTCTATGAGTGCTGCCTTTACAATTTTTGCCAAGAAGGTTGGTCGTGAGTGTCGGATTCCTTTTGAAGTTTCTGCAGATCCGTTTTATTCTGAGGAAAATATGCTCAGACTGCGGAAATCGATCGACCAAATGGAAACTGACGGTGGTCAGATCCATGAGGTAAATCTCGATGATTAAGGCTTGGACGGATCAAGCCTGGGAAGATTTCGAGTATTGGATGAAGCAGGACAAGAAAACTTTGCGCCGAATCTTACAGCTTTTGAAAGACATAGATCGGAACCAATATGAAGGAATCGGCAAGCCGGAAAGACTGAGTGGAGATCTATCTGCTTATTGGAGCAGACGAATTGATGATGCAAATCGCATTGTTTATCGCATTGATGGTGATATTTTGAAGATTGTTCAGTGTGGTTCGCATTACCGAGATAAATAGTTTGCTTGAGAAGTATGGTGTGCGCAAACAGCAAGCCGTGAGGATAACAGTGCTGGCTGATCAGGCGCAACGGCTGTAGCTTCTTAAAATGAAACCACAACAGATTGGGGATAGTGAAGAGGAACCAACTGAAAAAGTAAATATATCTGTTCCTTTGTGTAAAACATAGTTATTGTCAAAGTGACTTTAAATAAATTGTCAATTTGACTATTGAATTTATGCGTGTGCCGTTGTTTAATAGTTACGCAAAGGGGTAGATAAAATGGATAAGATTAAATCTTTTTTTGAAAAGAAAGATGTCATTATCTCAGCACATCGTTATGGTATTGATGCGATGAGCGCAATGGCACAAGGTTTATTTGCAAGCTTATTGATTGGAACAATCATTAAAACATTAGGGCAGCAGACAGGGATTGAGTTTCTAGTCAATGCAGGTACATATGCAAGCAGTGTTGCTGGACCTACAATGGCAGCTTCTATTGGCTATGCATTGCATGCACCACAGCTTGTATTATTCTCATTGATTGCAGTGGGTGCTTCTGCAAATGAATTAGGTGGCGCTGGCGGACCGTTAGCTGTTTACTTGATTGCTATCGTTGCAAGTGAAATTGGCAAATTAGTGTCCAAAGAAACAAAAGTGGATATTCTAGTCACACCTGCAGCAACAATACTTGCTGGTGTTGGATTGAGTGTATTATGTGCGCCTGCGATTGGTGCAGTTGCTAGTTCTGTTGGAAATCTGATTATGTGGGCTACAGAATTACAGCCATTCTTAATGGGCATTCTAGTATCTGTACTTGTTGGTATTGCATTAACTCTTCCTATTTCTTCAGCAGCAATCTGTGCTGCGTTAGGCTTAACAGGATTAGCCGGTGGAGCTGCAGTTGCTGGATGTTGTGCACAAATGATTGGTTTTGCATGCATGAGCTATAAAGAAAATGGGATTGGAGGTCTTGTATCACAAGGGATTGGGACAAGTATGCTTCAGATGCCAAATATCATCAAGAATCCAAAAACATGGATTCCACCAATTCTTGCTTCTGCAATTACAGGACCTATCGCAACATGTATCTTCCATTTAGAAATGAATGGTCCAGCAGTTAGTTCTGGTATGGGTACTTGTGGCCTTGTTGGCCAGATTGGTGTATATACAGGCTGGCTGGCAAGTGGAAAAGCAATTACAGCGTTTGACTGGATTGGATTAGTCATGATCTGCTTTATCTTGCCTGCAGTATTGAGTGTTATCTTCTGTAATATTCTACGTAAGAAACAATGGATCAAAGAAAATGATCTTAAATTAAACTAATCAAAAAAGGAACAATTCATTTTTTGAAGTGAATGTTCCTTTTTTAGTTTAAAACTGGATTGTTTTTCTAATGATCATGATGGATATGAGTGATGCAACTGTTTCACTGATCCAGAATGCATGCCATACACCACTTGCTCCTAAGAATCTAGATAATACATAGGATACAGGAATGATGACAATAATATAGCGAAGTGCTGAAATAACAAGAGATGGATTTCCTTTTCCAAGACCTTCTAATACACCGCAGACAATGACAGAAATGGAAGAAATGACAAATCCACTGCTGATGATATGTAATGCAGAAACACCAGCATGAATCGTTTCTGTGTTTTGTGTGAATAAATGCATGAGATCATTTGCAAAAAGCCAGCAGATGCATGTTCCAATAAACATGATAGAAACTGCAAGCAACAATGAAGTAAAGAAAATCTTTTTCACTCTTTCATGTTCTTTTGCACCATAGTTATATCCAATTAATGGACGAATACCTTGTACAATGCCATTGACTGTTAAATAGATAAATGTCTGTAACTTATAGTAGATTCCTAAAACCAGTACATACATATCTGCAAACTCTGCCAGGATACCATTTAATAACGTGATCATAATGGATGGAAGAGACAGGTTCATTGTTGCTGGCAAGCCAACACTGTAGATTCTTTTACAGATTGTTTTCTGGAACATTTCTTTTGAAAAATGAATGCGTAGCTGAGAATCTTTTGTGTAGTAGATAATCAAGTAGATGACAAGTGTAAGTACCTGCCCAATTCCTGTTGCTAATGCTGCACCAGCAATTCCCATTTCAGGAAAGAAGCCAATACCGAAGATCATCATTGGATCAAGAATAATATTACAGATACATCCACATAACATTGCAATCATAGAGACTGTCATTTTTCCTTCTGCCTGATAGATCTTTTCATAGGCAATGGCAATAGAGTTTGGAAAATTAAACAGGAATGCAAGTGTTCCGTATGTGATTCCATTTTGAATGACTTCAGGATTTGTTGTGAATAAATGCAAGAATGGTCGCAATACACCAATACATCCAACAGTTAATAAAATGCCATGGATCATGGAAAGAAATAAACCTAAAGAAACAGTATCATTTGCACGCTTTTGATCTTGCGCTCCTAGATAGAAAGAAGCAATGGCATTGACACCAATCCCGTGTCCAACTGCGACTGCAGTAACGACGAGCTGCAGTGGATAAACAAGAGAAATTGAGGTCATTGCACTTTCAGAAATCTGTGCAACGAAATAACTATCTACGATGTTATATAGTGCATTGACAAGCATTCCCAATACCATTGGCAATGACATTGTGAATACAAGTGGCAATATCTTTTTTTCTTTCATGTATGTTTGATTCATTGTTGTCACCTCCATAAAAAAATCGTCACAATCATATGTGACGAAAAGTGGGGTATTCCCCAGAAAAATTCACATGAAGTTTTAGCGGTAGTGATAATACTATAGTTGTTTTCAAATGTCAAAAATATATTTTTCTTTTATAATGAAACAATGAAGAAAACACCAGCATATATCCGCGTATATCAAAATATTTCAAATCAAATCATTCATGGGATTTATCCATATCAATCCAGAATTCCATCAAAGCGAGAAATGGCACAAAAAGAAAACTGCAGTTTGATTACAATTGAACATGCCTATGAACTATTAGTAGATGAAGGGTATATTGAATCTAGACCAAGAAGTGGATATTACGTTTCATATCAGGTAGGGGATGTTTTTGAAAGTGAAGTGACGCCTGTGGATATCTCTGTGTCATTTGAGAATACAGATATAACTTTTCCAGCGAGTGTATTTGCAAAGGCATGTAGAAAAGTGACAGGGATGATGCATTCCAAACTTCCATCTAGAAGTGAAGGAAAAGGCAATATTTATTTAAGAAATGCAATCAGTAAATATCTAGCACGCAGTAGAAATCTCATTGTTCCACCGGAACAGATTATTATTGGTGCAGGCAGTGAATATTTGTATTCATTGATTGTGGATCTTCTTGGAAGAAGTAAGATCTATGGCATTGAATCCCCATCGTATGAAAAAATCTATCGTATTTATCGTGCAAGTGGCGTGAAAGTAGATTTGTTGAAACTTGGAAGAAATGGTATTTTGTCCACAGAACTGGAAAGAACGCCAGCTTCTATTCTGCATGTGACGCCATATCATTCGTTTCCAACAGGGTCAACAACTGATGCATCCAAAAGACGTGAATATATCCAGTGGGCAAATGAACGACATGCGATAATTGTGGAAGATGATTATGAGTCAGAATTTACGAAATCCATCAAATCACAGGAAACTTTATTCTCTTTAGATCCACAACATGTGATTTATATGAATACTTTTACAAAAACAATCTCGTCTTCTATTCGAATTGGTTATATGATATTACCAGAAGAATTACTAAAAGCTTATGAACAGACACAATCATTTCGTTCGTGCACGGTGAGTGAATTTATGCAGCTTGTTGTTGCGGAGCTTTTAAACAACGGTTCTTTTGAAAGGAACCTCAACCACATTCGTAGAAAGAGAAAAACACATGAAAAAGATTGAAGATATATATTTCATTGATAAAAACAATGCGCCTCAACCACATACAATTATTGAAAATCCTTCGTTTAAACAAAATGGGTATCGAATTACTCATTTTTCTATGGGAGCAAATACTGCCGGTTCTCCAGAGAGATATCATCATATTGGAATTTATACATGTAATACTGGAACATTGCATTTGAAATATTATATAGACAGAAATTCCTATGAAGAAATTATTTTGAAACCAGGAGACTTCTGGATTCGACCAGCCCATACGCTAGTGAGCTGGTATGCAGAAGAAGATACTGTCTTTACTGTTTTATCCATGCGCTATACTGCGAATTTCTGTGAGGGGAATATGCTTGGAAAAACGGTGTCAATCAATCATTTAATTGATAAAAAAGAATCTGATATTTCTCAGAAAAGACTTGTGAATGATAAGTTATTTCAATTAGATGCAATACATATGGGAAAGAACAGTCGCATGGAGTTGAGCAGTAATGATAATTTGATTCTTTGTTCTGTGGAAGGAAAATGTGCATTGATTTACCATAATCGACAGATGATCATTAATTCTCAACAATGTTTCCATACAAATATGGCTGATAAAATTGTACTTTTATCCGCAACAGATACAAAATTACTGCTTCTCAAATTTGTAAATCAGGTTTAATATATTTGGCGGAAATGATGTCTTCCAGGAAGAAATTCCAAACCGCTATTACAGCTGATGACTTCTGCAATGTTTTTTATCATGCAGGGAATCAGCTTTTTTGTTTGCCTGCTGGAAAGGGTGTTTATGTTATTTAGTTTTGCTTTACTTTTACTTTGTGGATTATTGCTTGGAGATTTGTTTAAGAAAATCAAATTTCCACCATTATTTGGCTTTATGTTATGTGGAATCTTGTTAGGGCCATATTGTTTTAAGTTGATTGATGCTTCGATATTGGACGCTTCTGCATCGATTCGTAAGGTTGCGTTGATCATTATTTTGATCCGTGCGGGATTGAATCTGGATTTGGATGCATTAAAGAAAGTTGGCAGGCCAGCAATCTTAATGTGTTTTCTGCCAGCAACCTTTGAAATCATTGGATTTGCATTATTAGGACCACTCATTCTGCATCTTTCATTATTAGATTCTTTGATTCTTGGCTCTGTTTTAGCTGCAGTATCACCAGCTGTTGTTGTGCCTAACATGTTGAAACTCATTGAGGAAGGATATGGAACAAAGGAAGGTATTCCACAATTAATTATGGCTGGTGCATCTGTGGATGATGTATTTGTCATTGTATTGTTTACTTCATTTACATCACTTGCTTCTTCTGGTTCTTTAGATGCACTGAATTTCTTGAGAATACCAACTTCCATTATCAGTGGTGTTGCTTCAGGGATACTCATTGGATATGTATTGAATCGTTTCTTTGATAAGGTGAATGTTAGAGATACAGTGAAAGTGATTGTGTTATTATCTTTGTCGTTTATTCTGGTGAAAGCAGAAGATGTATGTACTGGCTATTTTGGATATTCTGGATTGCTTGCAATCATGGCAATGAGTGCAATGATTCATTTTGAAAGAGAACAGATATCTGTTAACTTATCCAATAAATTTTCTCAATTGTGGATTGTTGCGGAAATATTATTGTTTGAGCTTGTAGGTGCAGCAGTTGATCCAACATATGCATTAAAGGCAGGTACGAGTGCGATTTTAATCATTGTACTAGCTTTGATTTTTAGAATGACTGGTGTGTATCTTTGTGTTACTTCAACACCATTAACAAGAAAAGAAAGACTCTTTTGTATGATTGCCTATACACCAAAAGCAACAGTACAGGCAGCCATTGGTTCTATTCCTTTAGCAATGGGATTATCTTGTGGAAATATTGTATTAACAGTTGCAGTGTGTGCAATTTTATTAACTGCTCCACTTGGTGCATTCTTTATCAATCTGACATATCAGAAATTGTTACAGAAAAATGTATGAAAGAGACATTATTCCTTTACTTTTTTCCTATTTTCTAATAACATAATAGCGTCTTTGAACCGTAGTATTTATTGTGTATCAGAGGAAGGAAAACAACTAATGAAATTAATTGTCACATCTTTGAGAACAACAAATAACATTACAGATTTGGATGCTAGTAAACTATCCAATCTTATCTGCGGTATCAAACTGTCTAAATAACGATGAAAATAACAGCTGATGGAATTACTCCGTTAGCTGTTTTTGATTCTACTAGAGGAGGTTAAAATGAAAAAAGTCGCAATTGTTATGGGTAGTGATTCTGATGCGCCAGTTATGGCAAAAGCTGTTAAAGTGTTAGAAGGTTATGATATTCCTTATGAAGTGCATGTGTATTCTGCACATAGAACTCCTATGCAGGCTGCTGAATTTGCATCAAATGCAAAAGAAAATGGATTTGGCGTCATTATCGCAGGTGCAGGCATGGCTGCTGCTTTAGCAGGTGTTCTTGCTGCACATACAACATTACCAGTCATTGGTGTTCCATTAAAATCAGCAGTTCTAGAAGGAACAGATGCGTTACTTGCGACTGTCATGATGCCTAGTGGAATCCCAGTAGCAACAGTGGCAATTGATGGAAGCAAGAATGCAGCATATCTTGCCGCAGAAATCATTGCATTATCTGATGAATCTTTAGCTGAAAAGATTGCTGAAGATAGAAAGAAGCAAAGTGAAGCTGTCTTAAAGAAAGACGCAGGAATACAAGAAAAGATCAAGGAGCTATAAGACATGGAAAAAAGTTATTCAAATGCTTACAAAGAAGCTGGTGTAGATGTTACTGCCGGCTATGAATCTGTTGAACTCATTAAAAAGGATGTAAAGCGTACAGAAATCCCAGGTGTACTTGGTGGTATTGGTGGATTTGGCGGTCTATTTGCTCCAGATCTCAAAGGATATGAAAAACCAGTATTTATTTCTGGTACAGATGGTGTTGGTACAAAACTGAAGCTTGCTTTCTTGATGGACAAGCATGACACAATTGGTATCGATTGCGTTGCAATGTGTGTGAATGATGTTATCTGTGCTGGTGCAAAGCCATTATTCTTTTTGGACTACATCGCATGTGGAAAAAACATTCCTGAAAAGATTGCCACAATTGTAAAGGGAATTGCTGATGGATGTGTTGAAAGCGGATGTGCACTTGTTGGTGGTGAAACTGCTGAACATCCAGGTATGATGCCAGAAGAAGAATACGATCTTGCTGGTTTTACAGTTGGTATTGTAGATGAAAAGAATATCTTAGATAAGAAGAATGTTAAGAAGGGTGATGTTATCGTTGGATTAGCATCTACTGGTGTACATTCCAATGGTTTCTCTCTTGTTAGAAAAGTCTTTGATATTGATAATGCAGAAGTGCTTGGAAAATACAGGGATGAATTAAATGGCAAGACATTAGGAGAAGCTTTGCTAGAACCAACACAGCTTTACGTTAAGCCAATCTTGAAGCTGTTAGAAGAAGTAGATGTACATTCTATTTCTCATATTACAGGCGGTGGTTTCTATGAAAATCTGCCACGTGCATATGGTGATAATCTGAATGCTGTGATTCATAAGGGAAGCTGGGAAGTATTGCCTGTCTTCAAACTCATTCAGGAAAAGGGAAATATTGCTGAACATGATATGTTTAATACATACAACATGGGTATAGGTATGGCTGTCATTGTTGATGGTAAAGATGCTGACAGGACAATTGCATTGATGAATGAATTTGGTATCAAGGCAAGTGTCATTGGTGAAATGAGTGAGGGTGATCACTCTGTGGTGATTGAATGAGAAACATCGCAGTCATGGTGTCTGGTGGAGGAACAAATCTACAGGCACTGATCGACGCTGAAAAGGCTGGAAAGATCCCACACGGAAAGATTACTTTGGTCGTTGCTTCTAATGATTCTGCATATGCTCTAGAGCGTGCTGAAAATAATGGTATTGAAACTGTTGTTGTGAAACGTAAAGCATATGAAAACCAGGATGCATTTGATAAAGCAATTGTGGAAACATTGCACGCACACAATATTGATATGGTTGTATTAGCTGGCTACTTAAGTATCTTAGGAGAAACAGTGATCCAGGCATATCGAGATCGAATTATCAACATTCATCCATCTTTGATTCCTTCTTTCTGTGGAAAAGGTTTCTATGGATTGAAAGTGCATGAAGCTGCACTTGCTAGAGGTGTAAAAGTGACAGGTGCTACGGTACATCTTGTTAATGAAATTCCGGATGGTGGAAGAATTCTAAAGCAGAAAGCAGTATATATTGAAGATGGAGATACTGCAGAAACGTTACAGAGAAGAGTTATGGAACAGGCGGAATGGATCTTATTGCCAGAAGCCTGTGAAGATATTGCAAAACAATTAGATGAAGGAGAAAACAAATGAGCGTTGATTTAATGGATTACTTGAAGAATAACGAATACCCAGGTCGTGGTATCGCAATTGGCAGAACTCCATGTGGAAAAAATATCCGTATTGCTTACTGGATCATGGGAAGAAGCAGCAATTCTAGAAATAGAGTTTTCCTGGAAACAGAAGATGGCATCAGAACAGAAGCATTTGATCCAAGTAAGATGGAAGATCCTTCATTGATTATTTATCACCCGGTTAGAAAGCTTGAAAACAAGACAATCGTTACAAATGGTGATCAGACAGATACAATCTGGAATGCATTAAAAGAAGGCAAGACTTTTGAAGATGCACTACGTACAAGAACATTTGAACCAGATGGACCAAACTGGACTCCAAGAATTTCTGCACTTGTAGAAGGTGCTGGATATAAAATGTCAATCTTAAAGAGTATGAATCTTGAAGGCAGTGCAGTTGGCCGTTATTTCTTTGAATATCCAGAAGCAGAAAATGGTGTTGGGCATTTGATTACAACATATAAGACAAATGGTAATCCAATTCCTTCTTTTGAAGGAGAACCAATTCGTTGGGATATGGCACATGAAAAGTTTGATGAATGGGCAAATCATGTATGGGAAGCATTGAATGAAGATAATAAGGTTTCTTTATATACATGTCATATGAATATTGAAACAGGCGAAACAAAAACAATGATTTTCAATAAGAATAAGTAAGAAGGAGAAAGAACATGGCTAAGGAAATTGCTTTGAAGTATGGATGTAATCCAAATCAGAAACCATCTCGTATCTATGTAGAAGATGGTGAATTACCAGTGACAGTATTAAATGGGAAACCAGGTTATATCAACTTTTTAGATGCATTAAACAGCTGGCAGCTTGTAAAAGAATTAAAAGAAGCAACAGGACTTCCTTCAGCAGCTTCTTTCAAGCACGTTTCTCCTGCAGGTGCTGCAGTTGGACTTCCATTGAGTGAAACGGATCGTAAGATCTATTTCGTAGATGAGGAAGAATTGTCTCCGATTGCTTGTGCATATGTAAGAGCACGTGGTGCAGATCGTATGTCTTCTTATGGTGACTGGGCTGCACTTTCTGATGTGTGTGATGCAGACACTGCTAGACTTCTAAAGAAGGAAGTATCTGATGGTGTGATTGCACCTGGCTTTACAGAAGAAGCACTAGAAATTCTGCGTCAGAAGAAAAAGGGAAACTACAATGTTGTTCAGATTGATCCTGACTATGTTCCTGAAGAAATTGAACACAAGCAGGTATTTGGTATTACATTTGAACAGGGTAGAAACAATATCAAGATTGATGAATCTTTATTAACAAACATTATCAGTGAAAATAAGAATCTTCCTGAGAGTGCAAAAAGAGATTTGATGATTGCTTTGATTGCATTGAAGTATACACAGTCTAACTCTGTTGCCTATGCAAAGGATGGTCAGTGTATTGGTATTGGTGCTGGTCAGCAAAGCCGTGTCCATTGTGTAAGGCTTGCTGGAAATAAGGCTGATAACTGGTGGCTGAGACAGAATCCAAAGGTATTGGCATTACCATTTAAACAGGGAATTCGTAGAGCTGATCGCGATAACACAATTGATGTATATATCTCTGATGAATATGAAGATGTATTAAGAGATGGTACATGGGAAAACTTCTTTGAAACAAAGCCTGAAGTACTCACAAAGGAAGAAAAGATGGAATGGTTAAGCAAGATGAATGGTGTCTCTTTAGCATCTGATGCTTTCTTCCCATTTGGAGATAATATTGAAAGAGCACACAAGAGTGGTGTTGAATTCATTGTTGAACCAGGTGGTTCTATTCGTGATGACAATGTCATTGATACGTGCAATCGATACAATATGACACTTGTATTTAATGGTGTTAGATTGTTCCATCATTAATAAAGAAGGTATAGAACAATGAAATTATTAGTTGTTGGATCTGGCGGAAGAGAGCACGCTGTGATCCGTAAATTGAAAGAAAATAAAGAAATTGAAAAAATCTATTGTGCGCCAGGAAATGGGGGTATCAGTGCAGATGCAGAATGTGTTGATATCAAGGCAACAGATAAAGAAAACATGGTGAAATTTGCGAAAGAAAATGCCATTGATTTCTGCGTTGTTACACCAGATGATCCACTAGCATTAGGTATGGTAGATGTGATGGAAGAAGCAGGAATTCCTTGCTTTGGTCCTAAAGCTAATGCAGCAATCATTGAAGCAAGTAAAGCTTTCTCTAAGGATCTGATGAAGAAGTATGGCATTCCGACTGCAGATTATGAAACTTTCGATAATGAGAAAGATGCATTGCACTACATTGAAGAAAAGAATACATTTCCAATTGTTATCAAAGCAGATGGTCTTGCACTTGGTAAAGGTGTATTGATTTGTGAAACACTGGATGATGCTAAAACTGCTTTACGTGAAATGATGGTTGAACATGTGTTTGGCTTGAGTGGTAATAAAGTCGTTGTGGAAGAATTTATGACAGGTAAAGAGGTATCTGTTCTAGCATTTACAGATGGTAATGTTGTGAAGCCAATGATTTCTTCTATGGATCATAAGCGTGCATATGATAATGATGAGGGTCTCAATACTGGTGGTATGGGAACAATTGCACCTTCTCCTTATTACACAAAAGAAATTGCGGAAACATGTATGGAAACAATCTTTCTTCCAACAGTGAAAGCAATGAATGCTGAAGGCAGAACATTTAAAGGGTGCCTGTACTTTGGTTTAATGCTTACACCAAAGGGACCACGTGTTGTGGAATATAACTGTAGATTTGGAGATCCTGAAACACAGGTTGTATTACCTTTGTTGAATTCTGATTTACTTACAATCATGAAAGCATGTCACGATGGAACATTAAAAGATGTTGATGTTGTGTGGAGTGAAGAAGCTTGTGCTTGTGTTGTAGAAGCAAGTGGTGGATATCCTGTGAAGTATGAAAAGGGATTTGAAATCCATGGCTTAGATGAAAATGGCCAGCATGATGGTGTCATCGTATATCATGCAGGAACAAAGAAGGAAAACGGTAAATTCTATACAAATGGTGGAAGAGTACTTGGCATTACTGCTAAGGGCGCTACCTTGCAAGATGCATTAGATAAGGCATATGAAGCTGTAAAAGAAATTGGCTTTGACAAGATGCATTATCGTACAGATATTGGAAAGAAATAGGAGAAAGTAAATGAGCGTATATCGTTGCTTTGTGGAAAAGAAACAGCCATTCGCTACAGAAGCAAATGGTGTGAAGAGTGATCTGAAGATTGCTTTGTTGAATGATGATGTAAATAATGTTAGAGTCATCAATCGCTATGATCTTGAAAATATTGATGAAGAAGATTTTAAAATGGCAGAAAGAACAATTCTTTCTGAACCACAGGTAGATACACTTTATGAAGAAGCACCTGTTGCTGAAGATGATGAATGGGTACTCGCTGTTGAATATCTTCCTGGTCAGTTTGATCAAAGAGCAGATTCTGCTTCTCAATGTATTCAGCTTGCTACAATGAAGGAAAAGCCTGAAGTTCGCAGTGCGCGTTTGTATTACATCAAGGGTAATCTTACAGAAGAAGATAAAGAAAAGATCAAGAAGACTTTGATTAACCCAGTAGAAGCAAGAGAAGCTTCTTTAGAAAAACCTGAAACAATTCATCAGAATTATGAAAAGCCAGCTTTACCTGAAATCCTGGATGGTTTTATTGATTTAGATGAAGCAGGACTGGAAGCATTTAGAAATGAAAATGGCTTGGCTATGGATCTTGCAGACATCAAGTTCCTGCAGGATTACTTCAAGAATGAAGAAAAGAGAGATCCAAGAATCACTGAAATTAAAGTGATTGATACATACTGGTCTGATCATTGCCGTCATACAACATTCAATACAATTATCAACAATGTTGATATCAAGGATGAAAATATCAAGAAAGCATATGATGCTTATCTTGATTTGCGTAAAGAAGTTTACGCAGGAAAAACAGAAAAGCCACTTTCTTTGTGGGATCTTGCAACAATTGGCGTCAAGGCTCTTAAGAAAGATGGTAAGCTGAAAGATTTGGATGAATCTGAAGAAATCAATGCTTGTTCTGTAAGAATCAAGGTTGATGTTGATGGTGAAGATCAGGATTGGCTATTGATGTTCAAGAATGAAACACATAACCATCCTACTGAAATTGAACCATTTGGTGGTGCGGCTACATGTTTAGGTGGCGCAATTCGTGACCCTCTGTCTGGTAGAAGCTATGTTTATCAGGCAATGCGTGTAACGGGTGCTGCAGATCCATTACTCCCAATTGAAGATACATTAGAAGGAAAGCTTCCTCAGCGTAAGATTGTTACAACAGCAGCTGCTGGTTATTCTTCTTACGGTAACCAGATTGGTTTGGCAACAGGTCATGTTACTGAAATCTATCATCCAGGATACGTTGCTAAGAGAATGGAAGTTGGCGGTGTCATTGCGGCAGCTCCAAGTGAAAATGTTGTTCGTGAAAGACCGGAAGCAGGAGATGTTGTTATCCTGCTAGGTGGAAAGACTGGTAGAGATGGATGCGGAGGTGCTACTGGTTCTTCTAAGTCTCATAATGTTGATTCCCTTGCAAAAGATGGTGCAGAAGTACAGAAGGGAAATGCTCCTGAAGAAAGAAAACTGCAGAGACTGTTTAGAAATCCTGAAGCTACAAAGCTGATCAAGAGATGTAATGACTTTGGTGCAGGTGGTGTATCTGTTGCGATTGGTGAACTTGCGGATGGATTACATATTGATTTAAATAAGGTTCCTAAGAAATATGAAGGTCTTGATGGAACAGAACTTGCTATTTCAGAATCTCAGGAAAGAATGGCAGTTGTTGTAAGAAAAGAAGATGCAGATCATTTCCAGAAGCTTGCAAGTGATGAAAATCTGGAATCTACTGTTGTTGCAGAAGTAACAGAAGAAGCTCGTATGATCATGTATCTTGATGGTGTTGATATTGTTAACATTTCAAGAGAATTCTTGAATACAAATGGTGCAAAGCGTTATACAGATGTTGAAGTTGAAGACCATGGCAAGAAGCAGGTCGTTATGGAAACAAAACCATTTGCGGAAAGAATGGAAGCATTGGCATCTGACTTGAATGTTTGTTCCCAGAAGGGCCTTGTTGAAAGATTTGACTCTACAATTGGTGCAGGTACAGTCTTGATGCCATTTGGTGGAAAGACACAGTTAACACCAGCACAGGCAATGTGTGCAAAGATTCCAGTATTGAATGCGGAAACAGATACTGCTTCTTTGATGGCTTGGGGATTTGATCCATATGAAATGAGTGAAAATCCATTTACAGGTGCACAGGAATCTGTCATTTCTTCCATTGCCAAGATCGTAGCTGCAGGTGGTTCTTATCATCATGCATGGATGTCTTTCCAGGAATACTTTGGTCATATGTATACAGATCCTAAACGTTGGGGTCAGCCATTCTCTGCTTTACTAGGTGCATTAAAAGCACAGCAGGAATTAGAAATTGGTGCAATTGGTGGAAAAGACTCCATGTCTGGAACATTCGAAGATATTGATGTTCCACCTACATTAGTTGCATTCTCTGTTTCTACATGTAAGGCTAGTGAAGCTGTATCTGATGAATGGAAGGGTGCAGGACATCATGTGTATGTTTTGAAACCTTCTTATGATGCATATGGCAATCCAGACTGGGAAAGCGTTAGAAATACATTTGATGCGATGGAATCTATCATTAAAGATAAGAAGGCATTATCTGTATGGACATTGGAAAATGGCGGACTTGCAGAAGGTATTCTCAAGTGTGCATTAGGTAACAAGATTGGGTTTGAACTAGATCCTTCCTTTGTGGTAGATGATTTATTTGATAAATGCTATGGTGCATTCATGGTAGAAGTAGATGGAACTTTAGAAGAAGGTACATTACTTGGCAGAACAATCGATGCATACAAGATCGTATCCAATGAAGGTGAAGTTGATCTAGAAGCATTACAGAAGGCATATGAAGATAAGCTTCAGCCTGTATTCCCATATACAGATGTCAATCCAAAACAGGAAATTCAACCAATCAACTATGAAGCTAATGAAACATTGCATGCAAGCTATACAGTGGAAAAACCACATGTACTCATTCCGGTATTCCCAGGAACGAACTGTGAATGGGATACAGCACATGCTTTTGAAAGAGCTGGCGCTGAGTGTGAAATTTTTGTTATCAAGAATCTGACAAGTGCAGATATTGAAGCAAGTGCAAATGCATTCGCTGAAAAGATTCATGCATCACAGATCATTGCAATCCCTGGTGGATTCTCTGGTGGTGATGAACCTGAAGGTTCTGCAAAATTCATTACAGCGTTCTTTAGAAACCCTAAGGTAAAAGAAGCCGTAACGGATTTACTTGATAACCGTGAAGGCTTGATGTGTGGTATCTGTAATGGTTTCCAGGCTTTGATCAAGTTGGGTCTTGTTCCTTTTGGAAAGATCATTGATACAGATGAAAACTGCCCAACATTGACATTCAATACAATTGGCAGACATCAGTCTATGCTTGTTAGAACTAGAATTGCTTCCAATAAGTCTCCTTGGTTGAAACATACAAAGCCAGGTGAAATTCATACTGTAGCAATTTCTCATGGTGAAGGTAGATTTGTTGCGAATGATGATGTACTGCAGCAGCTCATTGAAAATGGTCAGGTTGCTACACAGTACGTTGATCTAGATGGCAATCCTACAAGTGATGTTAGATTCAATCCTAATAATTCTTATTTAGCAATTGAAGGTATTACATCACCAGATGGAAGAGTATTTGGTAAAATGGGTCACTCTGAAAGAAGTGGTGACAACATGTATGTCAATATTCCAGATAAGAATCTAGAAAATGAAATCTTCAAGAGTGCTGTTGAGTACTTTAAATAATTGATGACTGAAAAGACACAGGTTTGCAGAAGAACCTGTGTCTTTTCAGTCGTGTATCATTCTTTGTCAGCCTGAAATGTTAGCTAACAAAGTGAAAAAGTAAATGTTAGACTAACGAATACGCAAGTTTGGTTTTATAATTTGTTTTTGATAAAACCGTGAAACGGCAGGAGGTATAAAGATGAATTTATTAAGTGCGAGACTAGTTGGATATGGTGTTTTACTTGGAACAGTTGGTGTAAAGATTTTAACAAGTGATGATGCAAAAAAGCTTTACACACATTGTACAGCTGCTGCTATGAGAGGTGTTGATGAAGTGGCAAAAGTTTATACAGCTTTAAAAGAAAACTGTGAAGATATTGGTGTTGATGCAAAAGAAATCAACGAAAAAAGAGCACAGGCAAAAGAAGCAAAAATGATTGCTGATGCAAAAGCATTTCTTGAATCTTGTGAAGAGAAAGACGCGTAATCTATGAAGTGTCAGATTCTACATGAATCAAAGGGACGCATGCGTGTACACATGCTTCAGTATCGAATGACACTGGAGCAGGCGGATATTCTGGAATACTATCTAAAGAAGCAGACAGGCGTAAAAGATGCTAAGGTCAATGACAGAACATCAGATGTCATTGTTTTGTTTGATACGGATAGACAGAACATTATTTCTCTGCTTTCTTCTTTTCATTATGAAGAGAATACAGATGTTGTTCCGAATCATACTGGACGTGAACTTGCAAGAGAATACGAAGATAAAGTGATTTATCATACATTAAGACGTACAGTAACAAGAATGTTTTTTCCACTTCCTCTAAGAAGTGCAATTTCTTTTGTGAAGAGCTGGAAATTTATTGTGCCTGGTGTACAGGCACTTCTTGAGGGAAAGATCGAAGTGAGCGTATTGGATGCAACGACAATCTTGATTAGTATGCTTCGTGGCGACTTTGATACTGCAGGCGACTTGATGTTCCTGCTTGGACTTTCAGAAATATTAGAAGAATGGACACATAAGAAGAGTGTGGACGATCTTGCACGCAGTATGTCATTGAATGTGGATAAAGCATGGAAAGTTCTGGATGATGGGGCTTCGGTATTGGTTCCTGTAAACGAACTTAAGAAGGGCGATCGTTTTGTTGTTCGTACAAGCAACATGATTCCACTCGATGGAATTGTTTTGGAAGGAAATGCGGAAGTGAATCAGGCTTCTATGACTGGTGAATCTTTACCTGTGAATAAGGATGCTGGTAAACCAGTCTTTGCGGGTACAGTTGTGGAAGATGGTGAATGTATTGTTGAAGTAACTTCTGCAAGTGGAAGCGGCAGATATGATCGTATTGTCAATATGATTGAGGAATCTGAAAAAATGAAGTCGGATTTTGAAAATCGATCTACAGAATTGGCAGATCGTCTTGTTCCTTATTCTCTAATAGGTACAGCGTTAACTTACGCACTGACAAGAAATACGAACAAAGCTCTTTCTGTTTTGATGGTTGATTTCTCATGTGCGTTGAAATTGTCAATTCCAATTGCGGTATTATCTGCGATGAGACAAGCTTCTAATATGGGCGTTGTGATCAAGGGCGGAAAGTATATGGAACTGGTAAGTCAGGCTGATACTGTAGTCTTTGATAAGACCGGTACATTAACTGTTTCTTCACCAAAAGTGAAAGATATTGTTACCTTTGAAGGAAATGATAAAAAAGAAATGCTGAAGCTTGCCGCGTGTCTTGAAGAGCATTATCCACATTCCATTGCAAATGCAGTTGTTAAGGCTGCTGCAGATGAAGGTCTTGTGCATGAAGAAAAGCATTCAAAAGTAGAATATGTTGTTGCCCATGGAATTGTTTCTTCTATTGATGGAAAAAAGGTTCTGATTGGATCTCATCACTTCTTGTTTGAAGATGAAAAGTGTATTATCCCAGAAGGTGAAGAAGAAAAATTTAACAATCTTCCAGATGAATATTCCCATTTGTATATGGCAATTGGAAATCGACTTGTTGCGGTAATTCTCATTGAAGATCCAATTCGAAAGGAAAGCAAACAATTGATTCGATCTTTACATGAGAGTGGTTTACATAACCTTGTGATGATGACAGGTGATTCTGAAAGAACTGCAAAGGCTGTTGCGTCAAAAGTAGGAATGGATGCATATTATTCTGAAGTATTGCCAGAAGATAAGGCAATGTTTGTTCGCAAAGAAAAGAATAATGGAAAGAAAGTAATCATGATTGGTGATGGCATTAATGATGCGCTTGCATTGAGTGAAGCGGATGTTGCGGTTGCAATATCAAATGGTGCTGAAATCACACGTGAGATTGCAGATATAACTGTACCTGCAGATGACATCACGAAAATTGCAGCTTTACGAAATTTGAGTACAAAGCTAGAAAATAGAATTGCAGGAAATTATCATAAGATCATGACAATCAATTCAACATTGATTGCTTTAGGAATTCTTGGTATATTGCCGCCTTCTTCTACAGCATATCTACATAACTTATCAACACTTGCACTAAGTGTTTACTCAATGAGTGATATAAAGATGTAAAAGAAAAAGTGAACCTTTTGATTTAGGCTCACTTTTTATATACTTATTTTTTTTCACCAATCCACTTTAATTCATATTCACCAGTAACTTCTAATGTTCCACCATTAGATAAGTCAATTGAATCTTCTGTTTCGTAGTAGTCCGTAATCCTTCCAAGAGAATCTTTGACATGCAGGCCTGCATCTTTTAATGCCTTGACTTGGTAAATGCCAGGGCGTAAAGAGCGAGGAATGTCATAGACGCCAGGTGTAATTCTTAATTCATTATCATTCTTGATATAGATAAGATGTTCATCCTTATGATTCTTTGCGGCATTCACTTTCTGATAGAATCTTTCTCTAATGAAGAACATTTCTGCATTTTCTACTGCGTAAGTGAATGTTTTTGTTGGCGTTACGACTCTGATTCTGTCTGTATCATTTGTATTTCTAACAACATATCCTAATCTATGACAGTTGATAATATGTTCAGACATGAAGTAAACAGCTGCTTCTGTTTCGTATAGCATACCTTCAATTTTTATAGATTCTTTTTTGCTGACGGCATCTGGAATATTATTGATTGTAGATTTTCTAACTTCCACAATACTTCTAGGAGAATATTCATTTGGAATACTGCTTGGAGAAACACGTAAATTTGCTCGAATGGCATTGATACAATGTTCTCCTTCATGTAATAAGATCTTAGGTAAAGGATATAAACGCGCAATGACATCTTCTGGCTTGTTTGTTTCCAAGTATGTATCCATGATCATATCTTTCATATGTGGCTGTGCAGTAACAATACGTTGAAAGATATCATATTTCACAGGAAGACCATGTTCACTGATGGTTTGTCTGCAGTTTTTACAAATATAGTGTCCATCTGCCAGCTTTTCCGGACGGTTAAATAATCCTCCTAATTCGGATAAACAAAAATCACATACTTTTTTTGCCATAAAAATTCTCCTTGCTTTAGCTATTATAGCATAAAAGGAATTTGGAATATGCACCTTATCTTATTAATAAGCGTGCGTGTGAAAGTGCGTGGGAATTATTTGTGATGAAGTGTCAAAAATACATTGATTGTTATGCTGAAATTGAATATTTGGCACACACGGATGTGTGGACAAACTTTTTTTGCAAAAAAGTATTGACAGATCTATGGCAACAACTGTAATATATACGAGCTTAGCGAAAATTGGCTTTACTATGGTAGAGCCAAAAAATAAGGTTGAGAATGACGCACACGGTTGTGTGTGCATAAGCGAAAGGAGAAAGAAAATGCCAACAATAAACCAGTTAGTACGTAAAGGCCGTACTGATAAAGTTTACAAGTCAAAGTCCCCTGCATTAAACAGAGGATTCAACAGTTTGAAGAAGAAACCTACAAACTTGAGCAGCCCACAGAAGAGAGGTGTCTGCACTCGTGTAGGTACAATGACTCCTAAGAAGCCAAACTCTGCATTAAGAAAGTATGCCCGTGTTAGACTTTCCAACGGAATGGAAGTTACAGCATATATTCCAGGTGTAGGACATAACTTACAGGAACACTCTGTAGTTATGATCAGAGGTGGCCGTGTTAAGGATCTGCCAGGTGTTCGTTACCACATTATCAGAGGTACATTAGATTGTGCTGGTGTTAACGAAAGAAATCAGTCCCGTTCATTATACGGTGCTAAAAGACCTAAGAAGAAGTAAGAGATAGAGAGGAGATATTAATATGCCAAGAAAAGGTTATGTAGCAAAGCGTGACGTATTACCAGATCCAATCTATAACTCAAAGTTAGTTACAAAGTTAATTAACAAGATCATGATCGATGGTAAGCGTGGAACAGCACAGACAATTTTGTATGATGCATTCGCTTCAATTGAAAAGAAAACAGGCGAGAACCCTATGGAAGTATTCGAAAAGGCTCTCGGAAACGTTATGCCTCAATTAGAATTGAAGGTTAGACGTGTAGGTGGTGCAAACTACCAGGTACCAGTAGAAGTATCTGCTGAAAGAAAATTAACATTGGGTCTCAGATGGATCGTTAACTACTCAAGACTCCGTCATGAGAACACAATGGAAGAAAGACTTGCTAACGAAATTATGGACGCTGCTAATGGAACAGGTGCTTCCGTTAAGAAGAGAGAAGATGTTCATAAGATGGCTGAAGCAAACAAGGCGTTTGCTCACTTCCGTTGGTAATTAGAGAAAGGAGCTAAAAATGCCAAGAGAGTTCCCATTAAACAAGATTCGTAATATCGGAATCATGGCTCACATTGATGCTGGTAAGACAACAACAACTGAACGTATCCTTTATTACACAGGTAAGATTTACAAGATCGGTGAGACTCACGATGGCGCTTCCCAGATGGACTGGATGGCTCAGGAACAGGAACGTGGTATCACAATCACTTCTGCAGCTACAACATGCCACTGGAAAGATTGTCAGATCAACATTATCGATACACCGGGTCACGTAGACTTCACAGCTGAAGTCGAAAGATCTTTACGTGTACTTGATGGTGCTGTAACAGTCCTTGACTCAAAGGCTGGTGTTGAACCACAGACAGAAACTGTATGGAGACAGGCTTCTGAATATAAAGTTCCACGTATCGTTTTCTCTAACAAGATGGACGCTACTGGTGCTGACTTCGATATGAGTGTTAACTCTATCGGTGATCGCTTAGGTGCTAAGGCAGCTGCTATCCAGATGCCTATCGGTGCTGAAGCAAGTTTCCGTGGAATCATTGACTTAGTTACAATGAAACAGGAAATGTATACAAATGACTTAGGTACAGATATCCAGGTTGGTGAAATTGATGAACAGTTCAAGGAAGAAGCTGAAATGAAGCATGCTGCATTGCTTGAAGCTATCGCTGACTATGATGAAGACCTCATGATGAAGGTTCTTGAAGGTGAAGAACCAACAGTTGAAGAAATCAAGGCTGCTATCCGTAAGGGTGTTATGACTTCTGAATTCTTCCCAGTTCTTTGTGGATCTGCATATAAGAACAAGGGTGTTCAGATGTTATTAGACGCTGTTGTGGATTACTTGCCAGCTCCAACTGATATTGAAGCTATTCAGGGTCATTTACTTGATGGTGAAGAAGCAGTTCGTAAGCCAAGTGATGATGAACCATTCTCAGCTCTTGCATTCAAGATTGCAACTGACCCATTCGTAGGAAGATTAACATACTTCAGAGTTTATTCTGGACATGCTTCCGCAGGCTCTTATGTATTAAATGCTACAAAGGGCAAGAGAGAAAGACTTGGACGTCTTGTAAGAATGCACGCTAACCACCGCGCTGATATCGAAGAAGTTTATACAGGTGATATCGCAGGTGCTGTTGGTCTTAAGTTCACAACAACATCCGATACACTCTGTGCTGAAAATGCACCAATCGAATTGATGCAGATGGTATTCCCAGAACCAGTTATCCAGATGTCTGTTGAACCAAAGACAAAGGCTGACTCTCAGAAGATGGATTCTGCTTTACAGAAGTTAGCAGAAGAAGATCCAACTTTCAAAGCTTATACTGATGAAGAAACAGGCCAGACAATCATTGCCGGTGTCGGTGAACTTCAATTAGATATCATTCTTGACCGTATGAGAAGAGAATTCAAGGTTGAAGCAACTGCAGGTGCTCCTCAGGTAGCTTACCGTGAAACAATCAAGTCCGAAGCTGAAGTACAAGGTAAGTTTGTAAGACAGTCCGGTGGTCACGGTCAGTATGGTGATGTTTGGATTAGATTTAAGCCAAACCCAGGTAAGGGATTCGAATTCGAAGATCAGACTGTTGGTGGATCAATTCCTAAGGAATTCATCAAGCCTACACAGGCAGGTCTTGAAGAAGCTCTTCCAAATGGTCTTGTTGCTGGATTCCCAGTTGTTGATATCCGTGCAGAACTATTCGATGGTTCTTACCATGATGTCGACTCCTCTGAACAGGCATATAAGATTGCTGCATCCTTAGCTCTTAAGGAAGCTGCTAAGAAATGTAACCCAACGATTCTAGAACCTATCATGGCTGTAGATATTACTGCTCCATCTGAATACTTAGGTGCAGTTATGGGTGACGTTACTAAGAGACGTGGTCAGATCCGTGAACAGGAAGAAACAGGTAATGCAATCAAGGTTAAGGCATTCGTACCATTAGCTGAAATGTTTGGTTACGTTACAGACCTTCGTGGATTTACACAGGGTCGTGGTATCTTCTCAATGCAGATGGACCACTATGAAGAAGTTCCTAAGAATATCGCTAAGGAAATTATTGAAGCACACGCTTCTAAGTAATATTCTGTTTGGAATAAAAAATGTTGTAATTTAGTTTGCCATCATATAAAATGATGGCAGACTGAATAAGTTAAAAAAGTAAAAAACTGGAGGAAAAAAACCAATATGGCAAAGGAAAAATTCGACCGTAGCTTAGAGCATGTTAACGTTGGTACTATCGGACACGTTGACCACGGTAAAACAACTCTTACAGCTGCAATCACAAAGTATCTTGCTGATCACCCAGAAGATGGTAAGGCTTCTTTCGAAGCTTATGACCAGATCGATGGTGCACCAGAAGAAAAAGAACGTGGTATTACTATCAACACAGCTCACGTTGAATACCAGACATTAAAGAGACACTATGCACACGTAGACTGCCCAGGCCACGCTGACTATGTTAAGAACATGATCACTGGTGCTGCTCAGATGGATGGTGCTATCCTCGTAGTTGCTGCTACTGATGGACCAATGCCTCAGACACGTGAACACATCTTACTTGCTCGTCAGGTAGGTGTTCCAGCTATCGTTGTATTCTTAAACAAGTGCGACATGGTTGACGATGAAGAATTGATCGACCTTGTTGAAATGGAAGTTCGTGAACTTCTTTCTGAGTATGGATTTGATGGAGACAACGCTCCTGTAATCCGTGGTTCTGCTTTCCAGGCTCTTCAGGGAGATCCAAAGTGGACACCAGCTATCAAGGAATTGCTTGATGCTGTAGATTCATACATTCCAACACCAACACATGACAACGACAAGCCATTCTTAATGGCAGTTGAAGACGTATTCACAATCACAGGTCGTGGTACTGTTGCTACAGGACGTGTAGAACGTGGTGAATTACACTTAAACGATGAAGTTGAAATCATTGGTATCAAGGATACATCTAAGACTGTTGTAACAGGTATCGAAATGTTCCGTAAGACTCTTGACTATGCTCAGGCTGGTGACAACATCGGTGCATTGCTCCGTGGTGTTAACCGTGATCAGATCGAACGTGGACAGGTTCTTGCTAAGCCAGGATCCGTTACACCTCATACAAAGTTCAAGGCTCAGGTTTACGTATTAACTAAGGAAGAAGGCGGACGTCATACACCATTCGTTTCTAACTATCGTCCACAGTTCTACTTCAGAACAACAGACGTTACTGGTGTAATCACTCTTCCAGAAGGAACAGAACTCTGCATGCCTGGTGATAACGTAGTTATGGAAGTTGAACTTCTTGCTCCTATCGCTATCGAAAACGGTACAAAGTTCTCTATCCGTGAAGGTGGTAGAACAGTAGGTTCTGGTTCTATTACAGAAATCGAAGCTTAATTAAATTCTTATTGTTACGTGAGGGATATCCAATTTGGGTATCTCTTTTTTTGCGCCTGTAGTAATATAAATACATGATTAAAGGAATTATATTTGATTACGATGGTGTATTAACAAAGAGATATGCTTCTGCATATCATATGTATCAATGGATGATTTGCAAGATGTCGAATAAAGATAAAACAGATTTGGATGTTGAGGAAATGGTTCAAAGATGCATGATATGGGATGAATTTGGTCATAGTGATAAAGTTTATGTGCTAGAAAAAATGAAGCTGCACTGGTTTAAAGAACTAGATGTTTCTTACTGGAGAGCTTATTGGTATGATCATTTTGATGATTTTCAAATCGTATCTGATGATGCTTTTGATGTGTTGAACAAATTGCATACGCATTATAAATTAGCAATTCTTTCTAATGGTTTTTCACATTCTCAACATAAAAAAATTTCATCACTTAATTTAGAACCGTATTTTGATGAAGTTGTAGTTTCTGGAGATTATGAGATTCAAAAACCGGATACTAGAATTTTCCAGATTGCTTGTGATAAGTTAAAGTTATCACCAAATGAGACAGCAATGGTTGGAGATACATTCTTTACGGATTTGTCTGGTGCGATGCGAATTGGAATGCAGCCTGTATGGTATTGTCATGAAAGAAGATCAATTTCTGATTTGAATGTTCCAATCGTTCGTGATTTTAAAGAAATAGAGCAATATTTCTTGGGTAATCAATAATATGCTTCATAAATTTAAAGTTTCTATCGTATTTATATTTTCTTTTTTACTTTTTGGATGTGTTCCTCAACCTTTAAATGAATCAGCGAAAACGTATCAATCGCAAAGTATTAGTGAGGTAATTGAAACAGATCAAAAAGAAGAAGTTGCTTTATATATTCACACATATTCACATCTTCCATCAAATTATATGACTAAAAAAGAAGCTAGAATGCATGGATGGGAATCCGGAGCTTTATCAAAAATATTACCTGGGAAAAGTATTGGCGGTGACAGGTATGGGAACTATGAAGAAGTTTTGCCTGTCGATGAAATATACTATGAGTGTGATATAGATACAGAAGGAAAAACCTCGAGAGGAAAGAAAAGAATTGTATATTCAAAAGATGGAGATATTTGGTATACAGAAGATCATTATGATACTTTTAAGCTATTATATGATGGCGAGTAAATACGGATTGGATTGGTGAAGAAAGCGTATGGCAAAGATTACAATTGATGATATCGCAAAAAAAGTGAATGTAAGTAAAAGTACGGTTTCTCGTATTTAAATGGAAGAAGTGTCAAAGCAAGTACAAGAGAAAAGATTCAAGAAATGTATCAAAACGGGTACATGATTTTTTTTTGGAAATCTTAGAAATGTGTATAGAATAGATACGGTGATAATATGAATAGTGAATATGACAAGACAATAAATTTAATCGGAAATAAAATCGAAAACAAAGAGAAGGCAATCTCCTATTTCAAATCGGAATTTGATTTACCTTCTTATACAGGAAATACATTGGATGCAATTGCGGATAGTTTATCAGAAGTGAGAGATCGAGTAGAAATATTATTAACGATAGAGAATATCAGGTATATATGTGATCATTCGTATGCATTTAAAGTGCTTATGATGCTTGGAAATGTCGTGAATGAGAACCCAAATTTACATATTTCTTTAGAGAGTGAGAAATTGCTCTCTATTTTTTTGTGAAAACTATAAAATGTGAAGAAAGCATACATATGAAAGCATATATATGCGAAAATCAATGAATTCATCATAAAAGTCTCGACACACTGATACACGTTGCTATGATATATTCATTTTTAGAATACAAAATGAGCTATAAAAAATGAGAATAAAATATAAATATGCGAGCGAAATATAGCATAAATAAGCTATAATAGAGCAGAATGGCACGCTGAAAACCGTGGACAAGAGAAAAAATATTAAAAATAATTAAAAAAAGGCTTGCATTGGATAAATGATAGTAGTAATATAGTTGAGCACTCGCGTAGAAGTGGGAAGTTGCCGGCACGCTGAAATGCGTTGTCACGATAGCGTGATAACCGGGGAACTCACATGGAGCGATCCCTAAGGGGAGTGAATATAAGGAGGAAAAATTCATGGCAAAGAACTCTGTAAGAATTCGTTTGAAGGCTTACGAGAACAGAAGCTTAGATGCAGCTAGCGAAAAGATCGTTAAGACTGCAACAAGCCACGGCGCAAAGAAAATCGTCGGTCCTGTTCCGCTGCCTACTGAACGTGAGGTTGTAACAATCTTACGTGCAGTTCACAAGTATAAGGACTCTCGTGAACAGTTCGAGATCCGTACACACAAGAGACTGATTGAGATCATCGGCCCAAGTGCAGAAACAATTGATGCATTATCAAGACTTGATCTGCCTTCTGGAGTTGATATCGAAATCAAACTTTAAGAAAGGAATCGGGTGAAATTAAATGAAAGGTATTTTAGGACGTAAGCTTGGTATGACTCAAGTCTTCACGATCGAAGGAACACTGATTCCTGTTACTGTCGTTGAAGTTAAGCCAAACGTCGTACTTCAAAAGAAGACAAAGGATGTTGATGGCTACGAAGCAGTTCAGCTCGGTTACGAAGACGTTAAGGAACAACGTTCAAACAAGCCAGCAATTGGACATGCTAAGAAGGCTAACACAGCACCTAAGAAGTTCATCAAGGAATTCAACTATGATGAAATGCTCAACCTCGAAGTTGGATCTGAAGTAAAAGCAGACATCTTCAAGGCAGGCGATATCGTTGATGTTCAGGGTACTTCTAAGGGACATGGTTACAACGGTACAATCGTTCGTAACAATGCTCACCAGGGACCTAAGACGCACGGTGGATCCAAGAACATCAGACACCAAGGTTCATTAGCAACTAACGGACGTAACAACGGTGTAGTTAACAAGGGTACAGCAATGCCTGGTCAGTATGGTGGATATACAACAACTAACCAGAACCTCGAAGTAATCAAGGTTGATGCTGAAGAAGGATACATCCTTGTTAAGGGTAATGTTCCAGGACCAAAGAGAGGTCTTGTAACAATCCATACAACAGTTAAGCCTAAGAAGGAAGTAACAGCTGTTGAACTTATCTCTTATGAAAGTGCTTCTGTTGAAGAAGAACTTGAAAAGGTTGAAGAAACAATCAATGAAGAACTAGCAACAGAAACGGTTGCTGAAGGAAAGTGAGGATAAAGCATGGCACAGATTGATGTATTTAATCAGGAAGCAAAGTCTGTAAAGCAGATGGAACTCGCTGATGCTGTATTCGCTGTAGAACCAAATCAGCAGGCAATCTATGATGCGATTCTTGCTTACCAGGCAGGATTAAGACAAGGTACTCATAGCACTTTGACAAGAAGCTTTGTATCTGGCACAGGTAAGAAGCCATTCCGTCAGAAGGGTACTGGTAGAGCACGTCAAGGTTCCACAAGAGCAACTCAGTGGAGAGGCGGCGCAATCGCATTTGGACCACATCCAAGAAAGTACAACTTAAAGACAAACCGTAAGGTTAGAAGATTAGCACTTCGTTCTGCATTAAGCGAAAAGGTTGCTGAAGCTAACTTAACAGTATTAGAAAATCTCAGCTTTGATGAGATTAAGACAAAGAAGGCTGTAGCATTACTTGCTGCATTCGGATTCGAAAGAAAGACATTATTTGTTGCTGAAGCATCTGAAGACTTCGACAATGCTTACCTTTCTATGAGAAACGTTCCAAATGCAACTGTAGTAACAGTTTCCAGCTTGAATGTCTATGACATTGTGAATGCTGACAAGATCGTATTCACAGAAGCTGCTGCTGCTAAAGCAGGGGAGGTGTTCGCATGAGCGCACGCGATATTATCGTAAGACCAATTATCACAGAAAAGACAAGCGTTGCTTCTGCTGATAACAATACAGTAACATTCGAAGTAGCAAAGAATGCTAACAAGACAGCAATTGCTCAGGCAATCGTTGAAATCTATCATGTTAAACCTGTATCTGTAAACACAGTTAACGTACATCCAAAGAAGAGAAGAGTTGGACGTTACGAAGGTATGACAAGAGCTTATAAGAAGGCTTATGTCAAGTTCGCTGAAAATGATTCAATTAACATCTTCGGCGAAAACAATGACTAAAGAGATTTAGTTACAATATCGGAGGAAATCGCTATCTCCGGATAAATGCGAAAGGAAAGAAAAAATGGCAATCGTAAAATACAAGCCAACCTCTAACGGACGCAGAAATATGACTTCTCTTAGCAATGAACGTATTACTAAGAGTACTCCAGAAAAGTCATTACTTGCTCCATTAAACAAGAAGGGTGGCCGCGGCAATACAGGCCGTATCACTTCCCGTCATCAAGGCGGTGGTGCTAAACAGAAGTACAGAATCATTGACTTCAAGAGAAACAAGGATAACGTTCCAGCAGTTGTAGCTGGTATCGAATACGATCCAAACAGAAATGCAAACATTGCATTGCTTCACTATGCTGATGGTGAAAAGAGATATATCATTGCTCCTGAAAACTTAAATGTTGGAGACAAGGTAATCTCTGGTGAAGCTTGCGATATCAAGATTGGTAACGCAATGCCTCTTAAGAACATTCCAGATGGAACATTCGTTCATAACGTTGAACTTATCGCTGGTAAGGGTGGACAGATGGCAAGAGCTGCTGGATGTTCTGCTCAGATCCTCGGTTCCGAAGGCGGATTCGTTACATTAAGACTTTCTTCTGGTGAAGTAAGAAAGGTTCATGATAACTGCCGTGCAACAGTTGGTGTTGTAGGCAACGGTGATTACTCCTTAATTAACTGGGGTAAAGCTGGTAGAGTTAGACATTTAGGTGTTCGTCCTCATGTAAGAGGTTCAGCAATGAACCCAGTTGATCACCCACATGGTGGTGGTGAAGGCAAACAGCCTATCGGTCGTAAGTCTCCAATGACTCCATGGGGCAAGAAGGCTATGGGTGTTAAGACTCGTAACAAGAAGGCTTCTAGCAACAAGTACATTGTGAGAAGAAGAAACGGAAAGTAATTGGAAGGAGAGAATGAGTAATGTCAAGAAGCATTAAGAAGGGCCCTTTCTGTGATGCATACCTTTTAAAGAAGGTTGATGCAATGAATGCGGCTAATCAACATGAAGTAATCAAGACATGGTCACGCCGTTCAACGATTTTCCCAAGCTTCGTTGAGCATACATTCGCTGTTTACAATGGTAAGGAATTTATTCCTGTCTATGTAACAGAAGATATGGTAGGCCATAAGTTAGGTGAATTCGCACCTACAAGAAAATTCGGCGGACACGGTGACGATAAGGCCGCTTAATTAGGAGGAAATAAAGATGGACGTAAAAGCAACAGCAAAAACAGTTCGTGTTACTCCTCGTAAGGCTAGATTGGCACTTGACCTCGTTCGTGGAAAGAACGTTGAAGAAGCATTAGCTATCCTCAAGTTCTTACCTAACAAGGCAGCCGCTGAAGCATACAAGGTAGTAAAGAGCGCTGCAGCAAATGCAACAAACAATCATCAGCTAAATGCTGAAAACCTTTATATCAAGGAATGCTACGCAAATGAAGGTGTTGTCCTCAAGCGTTTCATGCCTAGAGCTAAGGGTTCTGCTTCAAGTATTTTTAAGAGAACTAGCCACATCACAGTAGTGGTTAGCGATGAGAGATAAGGGAGGAAGATCAGAATATGGGACAGAAAGTTAGTCCAATCGGCATGCGTGTCGGTGTCATCCGCGATTGGGAATCCAGATGGTATGCAGATAAGGCTGATTATGGAGATCTTCTGAACGAAGATACAAAGATCCGTGAATTCCTCGAAAAGGAACTCAAGGATGCTTACATCTCCAGAATCGAAATTGAACGTACAGGCAAGAAGGATGTTAAGGTTATCATCCGTTGCGCTAGACCTGGTGCAGTTACAGGCAAGGCTGACGAAAACGGCAAAGACAACGCTGCTAAGTTAAGAGCTAAGCTTGCTAAGTTAACAGCAGGTAAGAATGTAAAGATGGACATCGTTCAGGTAGCAAATCCTGATTTAGATGCTCGTTTAGTTGCTCGTAAGATTTGCGAACAACTTGAAAACCGTCAGTCTTTCAGAATTGCTCAGAAGAAGGCAATTCAGCAGACAATGAGATCCGGTGCAAAGGGTATCAAGACTCTATGTAAGGGAAGACTTGGAGGAGCTGAAATCGCTCGTTCCGAAGGTTATTCTAGAGGTGTCGTTCCACTCCATACATTAAGAAGTGATATCGACTATGCAGCTGAAGAAGCACATACAACTTATGGTAAGTTAGGTGTTAAGGTTTGGATCTGCCGTGGTGAAGTATTACCTGGTCAGATGGTTAAGGAACCAGAAGCTCCAGCTGGAAGAAGAGATAACAACAGACGTGGAAACAACAGACGCCCTCAGCGTGGAAACAGACGTGCAGCTAGAAATGCTGCAGCTGAAAACGCAGCTCCTGCTGAAAAGACAGCAGCTGAAGGAGGTAACGACTAATGTTAATGCCTAATAGAACAAAGTACAGAAGACCTCATAGATTAAGTTATGAAGGACGCGCTAAAGCTGGTCGTGAATTAGCATTTGGTGAATTTGGTCTTGTAGCTGATGAAGGTGCTTATGTAAGTAGTGCTCAGTTAGAAGCAGCACGTATTGCTATGACTCGTTATATGAACCGTGGTGGTAAGGTTTGGATCAAGGTGTTCCCACAGCTTGCAAAAACTAAGAAGCCTCTCGAAGTACGTATGGGTTCTGGTAAAGGTGCTCCTGATCATTGGGTAGCAGTTGTACAGAAGGGAAGAATTCTCTTCGAAGTAGCAGGTGTTGATGAAGCAGTTGCAAGAGAAGCATTAAGACTTGCTGCTAATAAACTCTGCGTTAAAACACGCTTTGTAAAAAAGAGTGAGGAGGTTAAGAAGTAATTATGAATATTAAAGAAATCAGAGACCTCTCTAACGAAGAGCTCGAAAAAGAAGTTGTTTCCCTCAAGGAAGAACTTTATGACTTGAGATTTGCTCAGGCTACAGGTTCTCTTGAGAATCCAGCTCGTATCAAGGATATTAAGAAGACAATTGCACGTATGAAGACTGTTATTACAGAACGTGCAAATGCACAATAAGGAGGGCTAGAAGATGGCAGAAAGAAATAGACGTAAGGTCCTTCGTGGAACAGTTGTTTCCGATAAAATGGACAAAACAATCGTCGTAGAGATCACTACATCTAAGGCTGATCCTAAATACGGCAGACATGTTAAGTTTTCTACAAAGTTCAAAGCTCATGATGAAAACAATGAAGCAAAAATTGGTGACATTGTAGAAGTTATGGAAACAAGACCATTATCTAAGGACAAACACTTTAGATTAGTTAAGATCGTTGAAAAGGCAGTAATTCTTTAAGGCACAGGAGGAAATAGGCAATGATTCAGAACGAAAGCAGATTGAACGTCGCTGACAACACTGGTGCTAAGGAATTATTAGTCATCAGATGCTTAGGCGGTTCTAAGCGTAAGACAGCTACAATCGGTGATGTTGTTGTATGTGCTGTTAAGAGTGCATCTCCTAACGGTTCTGTCAAGAGCGGACAGGTTGTTAAGGCTGTAATTGCAAGAACAGTTTACGGTATTAGCCGTGACAATGGTTCTTATATCAAGTTTGATGATAACGCAGCTGTTATTATCAAGGAAGATGGTACACCGGTCGGAACACGTATCTTCGGTCCGGTCGCAAGAGAACTTCGTGAAAAGGGATATATGAAGATCGTTTCCCTTGCACCAGAAGTTTTATAAGGAGGCCGCTATGAAGATCAAGACAGGCGATACAGTTAAGGTTATCACAGGTCACTACAAGGGAACTATCTCTGAAGTTAAGGCAGTATTCCCAAAGACAAACAAGATCGTTGTTGAAGGTGTCAACATGATCAAGAAGTCTTTAAAGCCTTCTCAGCAGAACCCTGAAGGTGGCATTGTTGAAAAGGAAGCTCCAATCGATGCTTCTAACGTTATGTTATATGACAAGAAGTCTAAGTCCGCTGAAAGAGTTGGATACAAGACAAATGATAAGGGCGAAAAAGTAAGAGTACTTAAGAAGTCCGGTATTGAAGTAAAGGAGGCTAAGAAATAATGAACCGTCTCGAACAGAAATACGTTGAAACAGTTAAGCCTTCTTTAATGAAGGAATTCAATTACTCCAGCTCAATGGAAGCTCCAAAGATCGTTAAGGTTGTTATCAACATGGGTGTTGGTGATGCTATTGACAATCCAAAGAACTTAGATGAAGCTGTAGCAGAATTGACACAGATTGCTGGTCAGAAACCAGTAATCACAAAGGCTAAGAAGTCCATTGCGAACTTCAAGCTTCGTGAAGGTATGCCAATTGGTTGTAAGGTTACTCTTCGTGGTGAAAGAATGTATGAATTCTTAGATAAGTTATTCAACATCTCTCTTCCACGTGTAAGAGACTTCCACGGTGTAAGTGCAACAGCATTCGATGGTCGTGGTAACTACACACTTGGTGTTAAAGAACAGCTAATCTTCCCTGAAATCAACTTTGATAAGGTTAACAAGGTTAGAGGTATGGATGTTGTCATCGTAACAACAGCTAAGACAAACAACGAAGCACATGCCCTATTGAAAGAAATGGGTATGCCATTTACTAAGTAATAGAAGGAGAACATAGAATGGCAAAGACAAGTTTAAAAGTTAAGCAGTCAAGACCGGCTAAGTTCTCCACACGTGAATATACACGTTGCGAGAGATGTGGCCGTCCACACTCTGTATTGAGAAAGTATAAAGTTTGCAGAATCTGCTTCAGAGAATTGGCTTATAAGGGTCAGATTCCTGGCGTTAAGAAGGCAAGCTGGTAAGAAAGGAGTAACGAATCATGAATATGACAGATCCTATTGCTGACATGCTGACAAGAATCCGTAATGGTGTTCAGGCTCACATGACAACAGTTGATGTAACTCCATCTTCTAAGGTTAAGGTAGAAATTGCCAAGATCTTGAAATCTGAAGGTTATATCGAAAACTATGCCGTTGAAGGCGAGGGTATCGAAAAGAAGATTGTCGTTACTCTTAAGTATGGTGCAAATGACGCTAAGGTCATCACAGGCATCAAGAGAATTTCTAAGCCAGGTCTACGCGTTTACGCAAAGGGCGACAATGTACCTAAGGTATTAAATGGTTTAGGAATTGCTATCATCTCCACATCAAATGGAATGATGACAGATAAAGAAGCACGTAAACAACACGTTGGCGGTGAAGTCATCGCTTACGTTTGGTAAGAGAAAGGAAAACTAAATGTCACGTATCGGAAATAAAGCGATTACCGTTCCTGCAGGCGTTGAATTAACAATTGCTGAAGGGAATGAGGTGACTGTAAAGGGACCTAAGGGTTCTCTTACAAAGACATTTTCCCCGTTGATGGAAATCTCTGTTGACGAAAATGTCATTACAGTCAAGCGTCCTAACGAGGAAAAGCATACAAAACAGTTACATGGAACAACTAGAGCACTTCTTGCAACGATGGTTGAAGGTGTTTCTACAGGTTTCACAAAACAGTTAAAAGTTGTAGGTATTGGTTACCGTGCAGCTTTAAAGGGTAAGACACTCAACTTGATCGTTGGTTTCTCCCACGAAGTAAATATTGAAGTACCAGAAGGCGTTACTGTTGAAGTTCCAGACAACACAACAATCAACGTAAGTGGTATTGATAAGCAGATTGTTGGTCAGTTTGCTGCAAACGTAAGAGCAGTTAAGAAGCCAGAACCTTATGGTGGAAAGGGAATCCGTTATGTGGATGAAGTTGTTCGTCGTAAGGAAGGTAAGACAGCTGCATCTAAGAAGTAATGGGAAGGAGAGAGTAAGATATGTTTAAAATGCAAAAGAAAAATGAAGAGCGTATCCGTCGTCATAAGAGAGTACGCCGCATCGTAAATGGTACTCCTGAATGCCCAAGACTAAATGTATTCCGTTCTAATACAAACATCTATGCTCAGGTTATTGATGATACAACAGGAAAGACACTTCTTTCTTGCTCATCATTAGAACTCAAGCTTGAAAATGGCGGAAACATTGAAGCAGCTAAGAAGGTTGGCGAAGCAATCGCTAAGAAGTGCCTGGAAAACAACATCGAATCTATCAGATTTGATAGAGGCGGTTATGTATACCACGGAAGAGTTCAGGCTTTAGCAGATGCTGCTAGAGAAGCAGGACTCAAGTTCTAAGGAAAGGAGACAGAATAGAAATGCCAAACGAAAATGCAGAAGTACGTACTGCAAATACAGAAGCAGGACGTCCACAGCGTAAAGAAAATGGTCGTCGTCCACAGTTCAAAAGACGCGAACCAAAAGAATTCGACAGTGTTGTAGTCTCCATTAACCGTGTATCTAAGACTGTTAAGGGCGGACGTAGAATGCGTTTCGCAGCACTCGTTGTTGTAGGTGATCATAAGGGTCGTATCGGCTTCGGTATGGGTAAAGCTACTGAAGTTCCAGATGCAATCCGTAAGGCTGAAGAAGCAGCTAACAAGAATGTATTCAGATGCAATCTTGTTGAAGGTACAAGAACAGTACCACATTCCGTTAAGGTTACTCACGGATCAAGTACAGTATTCCTAGCTCCTGCTGCTCCAGGTACTGGAGTTATCGCAGGTGGTGCAGTTCGTAACATTCTCGAACTTGCTGGTGTATCTGATGTACTTTCAAAGGTTATCGGCTCAAGAACAGCTGTTAACGTTGTATATGCAACATTAGAAGCTCTCAAGTCTATGAGAACTGTTGAAGAAGTTGCTAAGATTCGCGATAAGAAAGTCGCTGAAATCAGATAAGGAGGGACTCTGGTATGAAACTAAATGAATTAAAAGCTACAGAAGGAGCTCGCTCAACAAAGAAGAGAATCGGCCGTGGTCTTGGTTCCGGTAATGGTAAGACATCCGGTAAGGGACAGAAGGGTCAGAATTCTAGAAGCGGTGGCGGTGTTGCTATCGGTTTCGAAGGTGGACAGACTCCATTCTTTAAGAGAATGCCAAAGAGAGGTTTCACAAACTTTACTCGTAAAGAGTACGCTATCGTTAATGTTGAAGATCTCAACAAGTTTGAAGATGGTGTTACAGTTGACTTCGCTGCAGTGAAAGCTGCTGGCTTAGTTAAGAAAGAACTCGATGGACTTAAAGTTCTCGGCAATGGAAAGTTAGAGAAGAAGTTAACAGTTAAGGCTGCTAAGTTCTCAGCTTCCGCTAAGAAAGCAATCGAAGAAGCAGGCGGAACAGCTGAGGTGCTCTAATTATGATGCGCACGTTCTCCAGCATGTTTAAGAATAAAGAGATTCGTAACAAGATTCTCTTTACTCTTGCGATGCTGTTGATCTACCGCGTCGGATCTGCAATCCCAGTGCCAGGTGTTGATGCAACAAAGCTGGCTTCTCAGATTTCAGATAACTCTGTACTGAGTATGATGAATTTACTTGGTGGTGGTGCACTTGAAAGATTAAGTGTGTTTGCAATGGGTGTTACACCTTACATCACAGCAAGTATTATCATTCAATTGTTGTCCATGGATGTTATTCCAGCATTAACTGAAATGACAAAATCTGGACAGACAGGTCGAATGAAAATGGAAAAAATCACTAGATATTTAGGAGTTGTCTTGTCATTTGTACAGGCTTACTCCTTAGTCTATGGTTTTGATAAACAATATAGCGTATTAGCAAATTCAAGTCTTTCTGGATATCTATATACGGCTACTGTACTTACGGCAGGAACAATGTTCTTGATCTGGTTAGGTGACCGTATTTCTATGAAAGGTATCGGTAATGGTTTATCAATCATTATCTTTGCAGGTATCGTTTCAAATATGCCTTCACAGTTTATGCAGGTATGGAACGTATTAGCCGGTGGTACTACACAGGGTGAATTGTTCAACGGTATCTTACAGTTTGCATTATTTGTACTGTTATATATCATCATCATTGTCTTCGTTATTGTAATGGAGACAGCAGTCAGAAAAATCCCAATTCAGTATACAAACAGTTCTTCCTATACAAGAGGAAATGACGTTACATTCCTTCCTTTGAAGATTAACTCTGCATCTGTTATTCCTGTTATCTTTGCACAGTCAATTATGACAGCTCCACAGATTGTTATCAGTTTCTTCAATCAGGATCTATATAAGACTTTACAGACATACTTATCTTTAAGTAGTACAACTGGTCTTATCTTGTATGCTGTATTAACATTCTTATTTACATTCTTCTATACTGATCTTCAGGTTGATCCTGATCAGGTAGCAGATAACTTAAGTAAGTCCGGTGCTTATATTCCTGGTATTAGACCTGGTAATGAAACAAAAACATACTTACATAAGGTGTTAAATAGAATTACAGTGTTAGGTGCGATTGCTCTTGTCATCGTAGCTACACTTCCATACATTCTTCCTATGTTTACATCACTTCCATCCAGTATTTCAATTGGTGGAACTGGTATTATTATCGTCGTAGGTGTTGCTATGGAAACAATTGCTCAGTTGAAAGGTCAACTTACAACAAAGGCATACCATGGCTTCCTAAGATAAAATCACTAGAGGGTATAGAAAAAAGGATGAATATCTTAATTATGGGTCCAGCAGGAGCAGGAAAGGGCACAATGTCCGATCTCATCCTGAAGGAATACGATATTCCACATATTTCCACTGGAGATATGTTGAGAGACAATGTTAGAAATAACACTGAACTTGGCAATTTAGCAAAATCCTATATGGATGCTGGAAATTTAGTTCCTGATGATGTTATTATTGCTATGGTTGAAAAGAGACTTCAAGAAGATGATTGCCAAAAAGGATATCTATTAGATGGCTTTCCTAGAACATTAGTTCAGGCAGAAGCTTTCGAAAAGATTGAAAACAAAATTGGAAAACCAGTTGAGTGTGTTATCGCACTTGAAGTTGGATTCGATACACTTGTTGAAAGAATTACAGGTAGAAGAATCTGTCCAAAATGTGGTGCAATCTACCACATTCATAACAAGCCATCCAAGGTTGAAGGTATCTGCGATGTTTGCGGCAGCGAATTGACACAGAGAAAAGATGATACTGTTGAGCAGTTAACAGTTCGTATGGATGGTTATGAAAAGAGTACAAAGCCTGTAATTGATTTCTATGACAAGCGCGGTATTGTTTCATATATCGATGCTTCTCAAGAAACAGCAGCTGTATTTGAAAAGGTTAAAGAAGCTTTATCTAAATTAAAGTAAAAATGATCTGGGGAAGAGTTCTTCTTTCCCAGTATCATTCAATTTCTTAACATGGAAAATTCCGAATATTATGGAAATGATAACCTACGTTTCTTGTAAAATCCGCATGTTAAAGTACATCCGCATTTTAAGAGAGTATCATTTCCCCGGAAATATCCAAATTAATACGTAGGTTTTAAAAATATCAGGAGACAAATCAAGTTTTTTCTGATAAAATAGACAATTGTCCGAGGAGGCAAACAAAATGAAAGTAAGACCATCTGTAAAACCGATTTGTGATAAGTGCAGAGTTATTAAGCGCAAGGGCGTTGTTATGGTAATCTGCGAAAACCCAAAGCATAAGCAGAGACAGGGTTAATTAAAAGGGAAAAGGAGAATAAACTATGCCACGTTTTGCTGGTGTCGATATTCCACGTAACAAGGTTATTGGAGTATCCCTCACATATATTTATGGTATTGGACCTACAACAGCTAAGAAGATTTTAGCAGCTGCAGGTGTTGATGAAACAGTTAGAGCATCTGAACTAACAGATGAACAAGAAACAGCTATTCGTACTCAGATTGATGCGATCAAGACAGAAGGTGACCTTCGTCTTGAAAGAAGACTCGATATCAAGAGACTAATGGAAATTGGCTCTTATAGAGGACTTCGTCACAGAAGAAGCTTACCTGTTCGTGGTCAGCGTACAAAGACAAACGCACGTACAAGAAAAGGACCACGTCGTACAGTAGCTAATAAGAAGAAGTAATAGGAGGACGAAATGGCAGCTAATAAGAATAAAAAAGTCGTTACTCGTAAGAAGAAGGCTAAAAGAAATGTCGCTAAGGGCGTCGCTCATATCCATTCAACATTCAACAATACAATCGTTACAATTACTGATGAAGCAGGTAACGCAGTATCTTGGAGTTCTGCTGGTGCATTAGGATATAAGGGTTCACGTAAGTCTACACCTTATGTTGCACAGTTAGTATCTGAGGCAGCTGGTAAGGCAGCTGTTCAGCAGGGTATGAAATCCGTAGAAGTAAATGTAAAGGGTCCAGGTGCTGGACGTGAAGCTGCAGTTCGTTCACTGCAGACAGCTGGTTTAACAATTACAGCTATCAACGACGTTACACCAATCCCTCATAACGGATGCCGTCCACCAAAGAGACCACGTGGATAATAAATAAAAGAGGAGGATTGAAGCATGCAGAAATTTGAACGCGCTGATTTTGAAGTTAAAGAATACGTTGAATCAGAGAACTACGGTAAGTTTGTGCTCTCTCCATTAGAGAGAGGATTTGGTACAACTATCGGAAATGCGCTTCGCAGGGTCCTGCTGTCCTCCCTACCGGGAGCTGCGGTATTCTCAATCAAGGTTGATGGTGTTTATCATGAATTTACAACTATCCCTGGTATTAGAGAGGACGTTTCCATGATTATCCTTCAGTTGAAACAATTGGTTATGACAATCGAAGATGATGATGTTTATGACTTACAGATTTCAGCTAAAGGACCATGTACTATTACAGCAGGAGATATCATTTGCCCAGCTCAGGTTGAAATCCTGAATAAGGACCTTGAAATCGCTCACCTTGAAAAAGATGTTACTTTAGAAATGGAATTAAAGGCTAAGAATGGTCGTGGTTATGTTTCTGCAGACATCAACAAGCAGTTAAATCAAGGTGCATCTCAGGGAATCGGAACAGTTTATACTGACTCCATCTATACACCAATTGAAAAGGTTTCCTACAATGTAGAACCTACACGTGTTGGTGAAGATGTTAAGTATGATAGCTTGACTATGGAAATCTGGACTGATGGTTCAATTAACCCTCAGAAGGCTCTTTCCTTAGCAGCTAAGATTCTGATTGATCACTTAGATATCGTCGCAAGTATCAATGAAGACATTCTCAATATGGATAATGTCATCATGGAAGGTACAACAGAGCAACCAAACAAGGGTCAGCAGATGATGATTGAAGATCTTGATCTTTCCGTACGTTCTTACAATTGTTTGAAGCGTGCTGGTATTCAGACTGTTGATGAGTTGACTCAGAAGACTGAGGATGAAATGATGAGAGTCAGAAACCTCGGTAAGAAATCACTGAAAGAAGTAAAGGATAAGCTTATTGAATTAGGAATGGGCTTCAAATCCTTTGACTAATTAGAGAGGAACGTATATGTGGAATCGTAAATTTGGTAGAAACGCTGATCATCGTAAAGCTATGCTCAGAAACCTTGCTACTTCCGTTATTCTCTACGGTAAAGTAGAAACAACAGAAGCTAAGGCTAAGGATATGCGTTCTGTAGTAGATGAATTAATCACTCTTGGTAAGAGAGGCGACTTACATGCACGCCGTCAGGCTGCTGCTTATATCAGAAACGTTGTTGCTGATGAAGCTAAGTCTCAGACAGTACTACAGAAGCTATTTGACGAAGTAGCTCCAAAGTATGCAGATCGCAACGGTGGATACACACGTGTTGTTAAGACAGGTACTCGTAAGGGTGACGCTGCTCCAATGGCATACATTGAACTCGTTTAATTTAAATATCACAAATTGAACCTGTGAAGATTTTCGCAGGTTTTTATTATTTTCAAAATAAAAAACAAGTGAATTTCACTTGTTCGTTGATTACAGCTTTAAATATTTCATTAATCGCTGTAAGTGTTCTGTAAATTTATTAAACTCTTGATCTGTTTTGATGCTTCCAGAAAAATTAGTTTCATAATATAGAAATTCAACAGTAACATTAAAAAAATCAGCAATTTTAAATGCAAGATCTACGCCTGGTACTTGAATCCCATTTTCAATTTTACTTAATGACTGTTGCGTGCACCCAATTTGTTCAGATAGTTCTGTCTGTGAAAGACCTTTTTCTATTCTTAATGACTTAATGCGATTTTTCATATATACATTTTAGAAGTGTAAAATCAATATAGTTACATTGATTAAATGTATTCGACAACTAATAAATGTAAAAACAAAAACTGATGTTTTTATGATAAAAATACCAAATTTCAGCGTTTCTTCATATAAGTTTGTAATAAGACTGATATAATACATACGCGATGAAAAAATTATTGAAGGTAGCAATTATATCCACGTTATTGCTTTATGGATGTACAAATAAAAAACAACAACAGTCAGTATCTTCTACTACAAAAGAAGAAACAAAATTAACAAAGCATACAGGGGATGCATTCGCATCTTATATAGAATCTTTAAACAATATTAATAGTGCTTCTAGTTATAGTGCTGGTATTAATTCAGCATATACTATGGGCTACAGCGATGATACAAAAGATATATTTGAGTTTGATGGTGTTTTAGAAACAGAAAAGACAGATGCGGATACTAAAGCCCATTTAACCCAGAATATTGAATCAAATGGTGGAACATTTAACATCGAGGGTTATTACTATGGTGGTAGACTTTACAATAATTATAACGATGTAAAGTATTATGAGGACATGGATTATACAGATGTTGAAAAAACAATGCTTGTTCCTTTACAACCGTATGCATTTGATAAAAAAATGATTGATTCAATTCAGGCAGAAGATGATGCAAATGGAAATGTTATTTATACAATTCTATTAAAAGCGGATCATGCTTCGGATTTATTCAGTGATCGTTACGATACATATGGATTAAAACAATATGATGATTATCAGGTCACAGGTAATAAAATTGTTGATACATTTGATAAAGATGGATACTTCATATCAGAAACGACAGAATTCAACGCTAGTGTATCCAGCAGTGGGCAAAAAGTAAGTATTAAATATACAAGCTCTGTGAATTATTTGAAATTAAACAATACTTCAGTTTCAATCAGTAAAGATCAGAAAAAAGAGATGAAAGAATATGTATATTTTGAAGATATTGATACCTCTTCACTCAGTTCTGATTCGCAATACGATGATACTGCAGAAAAGACTGTAACTGATACATTCAAGAAGAGATTAGTAAATCGTCTTGGATATGAAAAAGCAAATGATGGTTCATATCAGCAAAGTTTTAATGAGAATGAAGCATATATCATTGATTTTAAGAATTATACATTCACATACACAAAGTATAGTATTCGGTATACATACAACTGGAAAGGTGATATTTCGACAATGGGGTCTTGTACAGTAAATTATCAAAAAGATAAACAATCATCTAGTTGTAAAGATAGTACTGTTGAGATGATGAAAACAGTGAAACAATACTTTGAGATGGAATTGTATTATTGTGGATTATCTTTAGATGATTTACAAAAAGAGGCAAAATAGGAGGAAAGTTTATGAGAGCCGTTATTTCAGTTGTTGGAAAGGATCATCCAGGAATTCTGGCATTTGTTGCAAGCAAGTGTGCAGAAAAAGAAATTAACATTGTGGATGTAACTCAAAAGGTTTTACAGGGCTTATTTACAATGATGATGATCGTTGAAGTTCCTGAAGGATTGCAGGTACAGGAAATTACTTCATCTTTTGAACAATATGGAAAAGAAGAAGGTTTGGATATTCATGTGATGGCAGAAGATATCTTTAATGCCATGCATACAATCTGAGGTGTATTATGTGGACTACAGCTTCAGATAATATTTTAGAAACAATTCGAATGATCGAAGAAGAAAATCTTGATATTCGTACAATTACAATGGGCATTAATCTTTTAGATTGTGCAGATAGTGATATTGATATTTCTTGTAAAAAGGTTTATGAAAAAATCACTACAAAAGCAAAAAATCTAGTCAAAGTTGCAAAAGAAATTGAAAGTGAATACGGGATTCCAATTATTAACCAGAGAATTACAGTTACTCCAATTTCTCTTTTGGTTAGCGTTTCTGGTGGTGATCCAGTAAAATATGCAAAAACACTAGATGCTGCAGCAAAGACTGTTGGAGCTTCTTTTATTGGTGGTTATTCAGCACTTGTTCAAAAAGGTATGACAAAGGGTGAAGAAGCTTTGATTCGCTCGATTCCACGTGCATTAGCGGAAACCGATATTGTATGTTCTTCTGTAAATATTGGTTCTACAAAAGCAGGAATCAACATGGACGCGGTTAAACTCATGGGGCAAATTGTTCGAGAAACGGCTGAAATCACAAAGGATAATAATTGTTTTGGTGCTGCAAAGCTAGTTGTATTCTGTAACGCAGTAGAAGATAATCCATTTATGGCTGGCGGATTCCATGGTGTCAGTGAGCCAGATGTAGTTATCAATACAGGTGTATCTGGTCCAGGTGTTGTAAGAGAAGCCGTTAGAAAAGCTGGTAAAGATGCTTCAATGAATGAGATTGCTGAAATTATTAAAAAGACAGCATTTAAAGTAACACGTATGGGTCAATTGGTTGGCGCAGAAGCTGCAAAGAGACTTGGTGTTCCATTTGGTATTGTTGATTTATCCTTAGCACCTACACCAGCTGTTGGTGACTCTGTTGCACAGATCCTTGAAGAAATTGGATTAGAAACATGTGGTGGTCCTGGAACAACTGCGTGTCTTGCAATGTTGAATGATGCTGTTAAGAAGGGTGGCGTCATGGCAAGTTCTTCTGTAGGTGGCTTAAGTGGTGCGTTTATTCCTGTTAGTGAAGATGCAGGTATGATAGCTGCAGCGGAAAAGGGTGTATTAACACTTGAAAAGCTTGAAGCAATGACATGTGTATGTTCTGTTGGTTTAGATATGATCATTATTCCTGGAGATACTACTGCTGAAACAATTTCTGCAATCATTGCGGATGAAGCAGCAATTGGTATGATTAATACAAAAACAACAGCCTGTCGTTTAATTCCAGCGATTGGTAAAGAAGCTGGAGAAAAGCTTGTATTTGGTGGATTACTTGGAGAAGGTCCAATCATGCCAGTTAAAACAACAAAAGCAGATGTTATGATCAACCGAGGTGGAAAGATTCCTTCACCAATCAACTCTTTAAAGAATTAATGTATATACTCTCAAGACAAAACTGTTTTGAGAGTTTTTCTTATAAGAAATGTGATAATAGAAAATCAGAAAAATGGTATAGTTATGCATCTGAAAGATGAATAAGCATGATGAAAGTAAACGCAATTGATTTTATAATATCGATTATTAATGGAATCTAGATGAATCATCTTTATACATGTCATTCAGTCAGAATGGACAGAGCATGTGAGCTTCATCATGCTGATAGTGATACTTCATAGATATCCAAAATATCTGATTATGTGAAAATTCTATTTAAGAACATAGATGAAATTCTTCTTCAGCAGTTCTTGTCTTAATTCTTATATCTTAACAATTATTTATTCTGATATAAAGTCTTATTTTTTTTTATAAAGTACTCTATTCTAGAATTAAGGAAGGATAATTTATGCTGAATTACAATCCATCATGGTTTAAATGCAAATTATACAATTTTCTGATTTATCTGATCGTAAGTGTACTTTTTCTATCTGGCTGTGATATACAGAAGGAACATCACGCAAATATTTCAGAAGATATTGTTTCTCCAATCCAGCAAGCATCTTTTTGCACGAATATATTTGCGGCAGTTTCTGATGAAGCTATGTATTATCAAATTAAGGGTGGAAAGCTATTTGCATTAGACAAAAAAGGAAATAATATTCAAATTGGCACCATGAATTTTGTGGATGATAAAGAAACTGGTTCTAGCAGGGATGGGATTCCTGCACCAAAAAGATATTCAGACATTGCGGGAACTGGTGTTGGAATGCTTTATTTTGATAGAAAGATTATTTATGAGAGTGAGTATTTTACTGTAGATGGTCAAATGCGAAATCGTCTGAATGCATATGATCCTACGAACAATCAATTTCAAACAATCCTTGAATTTGATTTTCAACCATCCTACTTCACTTTACAAAAAGATGTGATTGCGGTAGCAGAAACGATTGCGTCAAGTAGAGAAGGAATTGTTCATTTTTTTGATTTGAATGGAAATGAAAAAAAAGTAATAAAGTTTGGTTCAGATGTTGTAAACATAACAAGTAATGGAAATGATATTATTATCTATTGTGTTGGATATTTGTATGGTGTAGATATTGATACATTAGAACAACACACACTTGTTCAAAGAGAGAATACCAAATTTGTATATGTGAATGATAATACATATTCATATTGTTCTATTGATGCAGAAGAACTGAAAAAAGAAATTCCGCAGGTTCATTCTGGTATTATAGACAATTTAAGCGATACTGAATTGTTTGGATTAGACAATGCAATCATTGATTATTATGATGATGAAAATATCTATACAACGACACTGGAAAATAAGGTGAAGTATAGAATCTATGACTGGAACGGCAATTTAGTGGATGAAATTATTCCATCTGAAACATTAGGTGCATCAGATGGTGCCATTCCAATAGCTTACCATGAAATGGATTATTCTAGTATCGTTCGGGTATGGAATGGACAACTTATTGCTTACCACATTAATAAATCAGAAATAGAATTATTGTCTTGTAATCTTGAAACACATGCATGTGAATTTCTAAAATCATAGGTAAGTTATGTAAAAGAATGTTTAAAGAATTATGATTTACCAGCTAATTTACAACCACGTGGTTGCAGATTAGCTGTTTTCATAGTATGAAAAAAGAGAATCAATTTCGATTCTCTTAGTGCGTCATAATAATGCTAATAAATCATCTCTAGATAGATTAGAGGAAGAGATGCCATCACCAGATAGGATCTTATTTGCTAGATCACTCTTTGATGCCTGTAATTCAAGGATTCTTTCTTCAATTGTATCTTTCATGATTAACTTATAAACAGTCACAACATTTGTTTGTCCAATACGATGCGCACGATCACTTGCCTGGTTCTCAACAGCAGTATTCCACCAAGGATCATAATGAATTACGATATCTGCGGCAGTTAAATTCAATCCTGTTCCACCAGCTTTTAAAGAAATCAAGAAGACAGGTACATCATCCTTCTGGAAAGCTTCTACCATTTCTGCACGTTTCTTTTTCGATGTTTTACCTTCTAATTTATAGTATGGAATCTTTTTCTCGTCTAATAGATTAGAAAGCTTATCTAACATTGTGGTGAATTGAGAAAATAGTAGAATTTTATGCCCACCTTCAATTGCATTGCATATAAGATCAATTCCCATATCTGTTTTAGCAGAATTCTGTTTATATTTATCATATAGCAATCCTGGATAACAACATAATTGTCTGAGCTTTGTTAGTTCGGCTAATATTGCAAATTTATTTTCTTTGAATTCCTGATCTGATTGTTTGCCAACAAGTAATTTGATTTTTTGGACTTCTGCTTCATAAAGCTTCTTTTGTTCACCTTCAAGTTGTGCATAGTAAACTTCTTCAAGTTTATCTGGAAGATCTTTTAATACATCTTTTTTCAGTCTTCTTAGCACAAACGGAGTAATCATTTGTGTGAGTTCTCTTTCCATGAGATCATCATGATCTCTTACAATTGGTGTCTCAAAACGCTCTCTAAATGTTCTATACGAGTAGAAGAAACCAGGCATGAGATAATCAAAGATAGACCATAATTCAGATAATCTATTTTCAATTGGTGTACCAGTTAAAGCAATCTTGAATGAAGCATTAATATACTTCACAGCTTGAGAGTTTTGTGTGTTTGCATTCTTGATATATTGTGCTTCATCAATGACTTCACATGAGAACTGCATATCTTCATAACAATCAATATCTCTTCTAAGAAGTTCATAAGATGTAATCAATACTTCATTATCACTAGATGTTTGAATCAGTTCTTTTCTTTCTTCTGGTGTACCTTGAATCATGCGATGCGGAATGGAAGGTAAGAACTTATCAATTTCCTTTGACCAGTTATATACAAGAGATGCTGGACATACAATTAACGTTCTTTTTCTATCTTTCCATGTTCCAAGCATTGCGATGACCTGTAATGTCTTACCTAGACCCATTTCATCAGCCAGTAAGCCACCAAATCCATTATCTCTTAATGCACATAGCCATTGCATGCCATGCAGCTGATATGGGCGCATTTCAGCGTTTAAATCAATTGGAGGTTCATAGTCTTCCTGATTGACTGTATGCATTTGTTGGATCATTCTTCTAAAAGAAGTATCATAGTCTAAATTATATGCTTTCTTATCATTGAGTGTTTCAAGATACATTGCGCGGAATTTTGGAATATCTGCACTACCTTTTTCCAATTCTTTCTGACTTAGTGATAAAGAATCTTTGAGTGCTAACAGTTCATCAATATTGGAGGCTTCTGTATTTAAGAATGTTCCATCTTTTAAGCGATAGAATTTCTTCTTTTTATCATATTTAGATAATATTTCCGCAATTTCTTTCATAGAAAGCGTATCACTGACAAGATCTAAGCGAAGCAGGTCGTGATTTACAGAAACACCAACATTGACCTTTGGCATTGCTTTGATTGTAATTCTTTTTAATGCATCAGAAATATATACCGTTGCAAGTGACTGTAAGTATGGAATTGTAGCAGTTACAAATGTATAAATGCCTTCATCATCTCCATGAAATACAAATTTATGATTTAATTCATCTAGAGCATTAAATGAAGGAGCTATACGATTGACCATAAGAGCTTCTTCATCCTGATCACGTTTAGATAGATCTGTATCTGTTTCTGTGTTGTAGACTGCATTGTTGTAGATTGCTTTGATTTCACATGTAATTGCGTCTTTTTGTGGACTATCTAAATAGAGTTCAAAAGATGGTTTTTCAATGACATAGTCATAGGGATCAAATCCGTCATTTTTAACAAGTGTCGTTTTTGAAATGACAGGATAAACGTACTTAGAAAATTTAGGCAAATCTTCTTCAGAGATAAACTTTGGTTTTTCATTAACTTGGGATAAATAGCGCAAAAGAGGAATGATTTCATTATTGTAATTGGAAATGAAGATTTTAGAATTCAGATAATCAAAGATATAGATATGTTCATTTCCTAAGGCAAAAGGATACTTTATGCCTTGCAGGATACATCCGTTTTCTTTTTTTGTCAGAGATGTATGAATTTCAGGAATACCTTCTTCAACTCTAAATGGAATATCATAATTTCTAAGAGGGCTAGATACAATGATATTTTGATCTTGAATCAGATTCATAAATGCATCTAAGTATCTACCACGAAGACATAAAGAACGCTTCATTGTTTGCTCCATATATCCGTAATAGCCATAATTGTAATATTGGTTTGTGTTCGATGCCATATATGCATCATCTTTATAGTATAAAGACATTAAAAATTCTATGACAGGTTTTGATTGCATATCAAATGCATCAATCGTATGAATAAACTCCAAGGATTTTCCATAGTATTTGTTTTCATGGTTATGAATCAAAGTGCAAAAGGAATCAATGCTTTTAATGACATAAGAACGATTATCAGGTTTGTTTAAAGTGAAAGAAACCTCCACTTGTTCATCATTTGTACAATTTAATGTAGGTGTTATATGAACAATTGGCTGTACAGCATCTGCAGGTTTTGCATAGGTATTCAGTAAATCTTGAATGGAACGATCACTTTGTACAGATACAGGTTCTTTTGCATATCCATTTCCAATTGTGGATAATTTATCTTCATCAATATATTTCAACAAAACTGCAGCGATATGTTTGCATGGTTCAAAGTTATCTTCGAAGTAAGGACATGTACAATCTTCTGTAATGATATTACCATTTTTCCCAAGTAATACACGCACTTGATATTCATCATATCCACTTGAGCTGTTAACCCATGTTTCAATTTCTGTCAGGCCAGAAGATTCTTGATCAAATACCATGAGATCACCAACATCATTTGAACGGAAAATATTTTCTCCTCTTTCAAAGATACGGTTATTTCCAATGTGACGTTTGATTGAAGCTTCATTGATCATAAAAAGCACCTCCTGAAGTATCTACTCATTTTACCATGAAAATAAGTTACACAGATAATCTTTGTCTATTTTCTGATAAAATATAGCCATGAAAAAAACATTGATTGAAATCCATGATGAAGCGAGAAAAGAGCATGTTCCTATTATGCTGGATGATGGAATGGCTTTTCTTTTGAATTATATTCGAAAACATGAAGGGATACGAGATATTCTTGAAGTTGGTACTGCAGTTGGTTTTTCAGCGATTAATATGGCTAAAATACGCTGGGATAATACAATTGATACATTAGAAATCAATCAAAAAATGTATGAAAAAGCAATTCAAAATATCAAAAATGAACAATTAGATGATAGAATACATGTGCATTTAATAGATGGTGCTGCATTTGAGACAAATAAAATCTATGATTTGATTTTTATAGATGCAGCAAAATCACAGTATCGCAGATATTTAGAACACTTCATGAAAAATAGTAGAATAGGGACTGTTTTTATTTTTGATAATTTGAATTTTCATGGAATTGTTGATAATGAAGAGTTATCTTCAAATCGAAGTACGATACAAATGGTTCATAAGATCAAAAAATTCAGAGAACATCTATTGAATGATGATCGTTTTATTACTGCATATTATGAAGTGGGAGATGGTATTGCGGTAAGTGTAAGAAAAGTATAAATATAAAAAAGAGGGGGAGAAAAGAATGAAAAGTAATTCAATGGTAAAAGATCTGACGAATGGATCTGTGCCTAAGCTTTTGTTTGCTTTTGCGGCACCGTTGTTTGTATCAAATGCATTACAGGCAATCTATAACATCGTTGATATGATTGTTGTAGGACAGGTGATTGGTGGATCTGGAATGTCTGCAGTTAGTACTGGGGGAAATATTCTTCACTTATTAACTTTCGTAGCGATGGGGTTTTCAAGTGCAGGACAAGTCATTATCGCACGTGAAGTTGGTATGCAGGATTATGATGGAATCAAGAAAACAATTGGGACACTGTTTACGCTTTTGTTTTCAATTGCATTATTGATTTCTGTGGGATGTTATATCTTTAGGGATAACTTATTACAGCTTGTTAATACACCGCAGGAAGCATATGCATATACAATGGATTATACTGTCATCTGTATCTTAGGCTTGATCTTTATTTATGGATACAATGTTGTTTCTGCCATTATGCGTGGAATGGGAGATTCCAAAAGACCATTTATGTTTGTTGCAATTGCGGCAATTATCAACATTGTATTAGATATTGTATTTGTTGCAGGATTTAAGATGGAAGTTGCTGGAGCTGCCTGGGCAACAGTTATAGGCCAATCCTTTAGCTTTATCTTTGCATTTGCGTATTTGTATAAAAGAAAAGAAGAGTTTGGATTTGACTTTAAATTAAAGAGTTTTATTCCAGATGGAAATGCAATGGCAAAGATTTCTGCATTAGGCATTCCAATGGCATTACAGTCTGCTTCTATTTCTATTTCACAGACGGTTGTTGCGGCATGGGTAAATTCCTTTGGAATCATTTACAGTGCAATTGCGGGTATCATCAGTAAACTCAATATGATGATGGGTATTATGTCAAACTCTATTACAACAGCTGCAGCAAGTATGATTGGTCAAAACTTAGGTGCAAGAAAGTATGATCGTGTTCCTAAGATTCTTGCCTGGGCATTTGGTGGAGCATTAGCGTTAGCAATCATTGGAAGTATTGTAATTAAATACGATCCAGATATGATATTTGGAATGTTTACTTCTGATGAAGCTGTATTAGCGGAAGCAACAATTATTGTTTTACCAGCAATTTTGAATTTCTTTGGTGCAGCGACACGCTGCTTTGCATTTGGTATTATTAATGGTTCAGGAAACTCTAAATTAAACCTGTGTGTTGCGATATTAGATGGCATGATTGCTCGTGTTGGCTTAGCTTATCTTCTAGGATGGGCGCTAGGTATGGGACCAAAAGGGTTCTGGCTTGGTGATGCCTTAGCAGGATTTATGCCGCTTGTCATTGGTGGTGTATTCTATCTCAGTGGATTCTGGAAAAAAGACGAGTAAAAATAAAACTCAGACTTGGATGAAAAACAAATCATCTTTGTCTGAGCTTTTTTTATCTCTTCTTGTATAGAACAAGTTCTGGATTGATTCCATTTTTTTCGTATGTGCAGATGAGAAAAAAATCCATACTTGCAAGAATACCAAAACATCGATCTCCACCAAATGCAGATTCCAATTGATTGCCTAGATATGTTGTGTCATCATCCAGGAATTGTACTGCTTTTCCATTTGGAAGAGGATACGCAAGATTAACATATTTTCCAACGAGAGCATTTAATTTCTTAACTTCAGGCAGTCCTTCAATATGAAGCGCATTGATTTCTTGTAAGAGTTGTTGTTTAAATGCTTCAAATTGTCCATCATCACTGAGTTCTTCATACCGTTTCCAGTAATCTAGCTGTGGAAGAATTTCTTCCATATAGGAACGTGCCTGTTCTTCAGTGAATTGATCATTGACCATATTTTTTACACATATGTCAATTAAGTCATTCATGTTATGATACGTGTATGTTCCATCTGCATAGCACCATTTGCAGTATTCTTCATTGAGTGATCCATCACTTTCATGGCTTATGATGGAATCATCTGTAAGCGGCATTCCACAACATTGACAAATTAGCTTTCTAGGTGAACCCAAAAGCGTATTGATGGAAACATTGAATTCTTTTGAAAGAAGTTTGAGAGTTTCAGTATTTGGAATTGTTTCTCCATTTTCCCATCGAGATACTGCTTGTCTAGTTACCATGACTTTTTTAGCAAGTTCATCTTGTGATAGTTTATTTTTTTTGCGCAATTCTAAAATGATATCTTTTGTTTCCATTTTTGATTTCCTCCATTAACTATAAATTAGCAAAGAAAAGAACATGGGTAAAGCAACCCATTGTTACCCATAAAAAAAGCCACTTCGTTTGAAGTGACTTTCATAGATCAATTACTTGCTTACTGTATTGAATACTTCTTCGTTGAGGGAGTTTTCACTCTTGCATACAACCATTGCACAGGCAGTATCACCTGTAACGTTTAATGCGGTAACAAGCATTTCAATTGGTCGGTTGATTGCGAGAATCAATGCATATACTGATAATGCGATAGGATTTGTGAATCCAACACCAGATAAGATTGTGAATAGAATGATTGCGCCTGCACCTGGAGCAGCTGGTGTACCAACAGAAGCAATAACAGCTAATAGACCAATTAAGATCAACTGTGGAAGGTGTACTGTGTATCCAGCAACACCTGCGATAAAGATTGTAGCAACGACCTGCATTAATGCAGTACCATCCATGTTGATTGTCATACCAAGTGGTAATACGAAGGATGCGATTTCTTCAGATACACCTAATTCTTTTTCTGCAGTTTCAATATTCATTGGAAGTGTAGCTGCACTTGAAGATGTTGAGAAACCAAATAATGCAACCTTAGCAATCTTCTTTGCGAAGACTGTTGGGGACAGCTTTGTTGTAACGGATACGAACAATGGATAGAAGATAAATAAGAATGCAAATAGTAATACAGTTGTTAATACAATATAGCTAAGTGCTGGTTTTAAATAAGACACACCATACGCTGCACATGTTCTTGTTAATAGACAGAAGATAGCTACTGGAGCAAATGTATTAACGATCCAGGATAAGATGATTGTAACAAGTTCAGAGATCTGCTCACAAAGAGCTGTGATCTGTTTGAACTTTTCTTTATTTGTATTAATGCCAAGACCAACCGCAACAGCGCAGACAACAATTGCTAATACACCGCCATTATTGCTCAATGCAGATACAAAGTTGTTTGGTAATGCGTTAACGATGAATAGTAATGGGTTTGAACCACTTTTGCCAGCAGCTGCTTCAAGGTTTGTTTCAACAGCCTGGAAAAGACCAGCGTTGTAAGCAATCATTCCACAAACAGAAGCAACTAAAATTGCGATAACTGTTGTTAATAAAAAATAGCCAATTGTTTTACTAGCAATTCTACCAAGTTTTTTCGCATCAGATATTCTAATCATTGCAATAACAATAGATGTGAATACCATTGGAATGATGATAACTTGCATTGAATTAACAAACAATTGACCAATAATATAAAATAAACCAATAGCTTTTTCGTTTCCTTCAGCTGTAATGTCAGCAAACAATAAATTGTTAATCGCTGACCATGTCGCTTCTTGACCGTTTTCTGTGAGATTAACCCTTAAAAAAATAGCCCCAATACCGACAACTATGCCAAGTATCAGTGCAATAACCATTTTTTTAGCTAATGACATTTTTGAATTTTTCATAGTTCCTCCTAAAATTGCCTGAACTATGATATCAAATAAAAAAGATTTGTCTATATATTTTTTAAAAAATATGTGAAAGCTGTGGGTAAAAATTGTTTATAAATGAAAAAATGTATTTTTTCATAACAAAAAGCAAGCCTATTATTCAACATTTGAAATGTGTGGCAGTACATCCTTTGGAATTAAACACTTATAGGAATTATCCTGTAGTCTAGTTTTCAATTCAGCTTTTGCTTTTTCAATCATTTCAGGATTTTGATACAGTGTTTTTACGGCATCAAACAATACATCACCTGCAAGCATACAGCCTTTATATGCAATACTGCTCTTACCTTGTGCAACCCATTGACAGCTATGTGCACCTGCACCAATGGAATAACATGCAGTATTAATTTGTGCAGTAGGAACACACCAGGAATCGTCACCTACATCTGTAGAGCCCATTTCACAAACAACAGAGTGATTTGTTTCAATGAAATAATCATTGATTGGTCTTTCTTTGATGTTTTCAATAACTTTCTGCTGATCCTTTGCAAACTGGGGGAGTATCACTGAGTACATTCTTGATATCAAATGTATCTTTGAGAGACTGGGCATAAGCTAATTCTTCATCTGTATAGTCGTTTTTGTAAAAAATAAAAACGTCTGGTAAGAGACGTGATTGAACAAAATACATGAACAAACAAAGCGCCTCTTCTTTTAGAAGGAGTGTTATGAATGTTATTCATAACCCCACGGAACATATTTACCAATATGCTTCGTTCGGCGATGATTACATTTCACTTGCTTCTTTGCCCGTCGGCTCTACAAGATACTCATTTGCATCGCTACCTCTTGTTTTGATTTTTACGTGAGAAAAAGAGATATACAGAAAATCCTTTCATTTTAATAGAAGAAAAGCTATAACAGATGTACTGCTATAGCTTTATGAATCTAGAAGTGTCCGCCACCGGAATGCATTCCCCCACTGCTGGAGAAACTGCTTCCTCCAGGTGAAGAATCGTTGTCATCATGTTTTGGAATTGGAGCTCTTGTGACAGATTCATACAGGAACATATCACGGCTGTTTGTTAAATGCACGCCGTTGCCTGGTACATAGGAATGTGCTGTTGTTGCGATTGCTTTTGTTTTGTGCTTGCTTTTTTGTACGAGCACTGTGATGAGTGCAATAATTGGTGGCAAGCCGAATGTGATGCCTTTTTTGATTGGTGTGGAATCTGCAGGTTCATCATAGTTGCTTCCATAATGTTCGCCATTTTCACTGTAGTATGCCATTAAGCCATCCGCTTCTTTGATGTAATCGCGAATTGCTGAATAGTAATCGTGCTCATAGAGACCGCTGCGTGCAGCTGAATCCATGATATCCATGCCATCTAAAGAGAACATAGACTGTTTATCACAATATGGAATATAAACCTGGTAAGAGCCACCTTTTGAACATTGTGTAATCAGTAGTAATACACCATTGTCAGTATTGCCATATCCTAAACTTTCATCCGTATAGTATTTTTCAATGAAGTTTGTCATATCATCATATGACTGTTCTGTTGAATCTTCGATGATTCTTGCGTAAACTCCAAATTCATACTGGTCTGCAATTTGTGCGGCATATGCATTTAATTCATCTACTTCTTCTTGAGAAAGTGCACCATAGGTATCTTCTACATATACATCACTAGATGCGTGGATTGGTGTAAAAGGAATCAAGAGAAAGAGTGCGATCAATAAAATCATGTTTCTAATTGTTTTCATAGTATCTTCACGCTCCCATCACTTGAAATAAGATGACATACAGTAAAGCAATACCAATGACTGTAATCAAGAGAAATCGTAGAATCATCTTTGTTTTATCGATTGGCAAATCATCACCGATCATCTTTCCTGTCTGACCATTCATAGCGAACAAGTAATTCTTGCCTTGATATTGTGTGGATAACAGCCATACTGGCAGGAATGCGTAGTGAACTGTCCCTGGTGTAATTGTTGTATTTGTTTTATCAGATACATATGTCTGATATCCAGTGACTGTTTCTTCTAAAAGAGAAATCGTTGTATTTTTAATTCTCTGATTGACTCTTTCCGCATCTTCTTCTATCGATACATCATATTTATCAGCCAAATAGCCAGGCAAATATGACATCTGGAATGGAACAAGATCTTTGTAGTCAAATGGTTCAATAGAATCCATGAAATCATCTGGCATTTTGGAAGAACCATCAGCAGGTACTTTCTGAAATTCAACAGTTCCATCTCTTTCAATACGGAAATGACGTGTTGTTGTGACGATTTCATCATCAGTTTCGTAAGAGGAAGAAGTTGTTGCTGATCCTCTTAAGTGTGCATCTACAGTACCGTCATACAGCCAAAATGGTACGTATACACCTTTGATTTCTTCAATGTGGTTGCTTTCAGTGAATGCTTTTGGCAGGAATGGTTTTCCTTTGTAGAAGTTCTTCAATTCTTTGACGGCATCTTCTTTGATTAGTTTAAAAGGAATGACGTAATCTGGTTTTAAAGAGCCTTCAAACTGTGCAGGAACTACAGTTGGATTTCCACAATATGGACATCTTGTTGCGGCAGTGTTTGCATCAGAAATGAGTTGTGCACCACAGCTTGGACAGTTGTATGCACGCATGTTTTTTGCTTCTTCTTCATTCCATTGCAGAAGTTCTGCATTTTCTTGCTGTTTCTTTTCAGCATCTACGGAAATTGCTTCCTGGTTTTTCTCGAAAAAGACTTTATCAATTTCATCCACTGTAAATGTAGAACCACAGCTATCACATTTTAGCTTGGATGAAACGGGATCAAATCTTAATGGTCCATTACAATTGGGACACTGATAATTCGTTAATTGTTCTGGCATTGAATAATCCTTTCTATCTTGTCAGTGCTTTTGAAAGTATAAGTAAAATAATGAAAAGGGCGATGGAAGAAAGACCTAAAAGAATGCCAATCAAATTATTAGACTGCAGCTGTCGTTTGTATCTTTCCTGATCAATGTTTTTCATATCTTTTTTTTACATGAAAAGGTCCGGATTCCGGACCTTTTGTTAAATCATTATGCCGGTTTCTTTTCTCCGCAGTTGTTGCAGAAGTTGCCAGTATTTTCTGTGTTGCATTTTGGGCAGATCCACTTTGCGTTTGCTGGATTTGCTTCACCACAGTTCGTGCAGAATTTACCAGTATTCGCTGTTCCACACTTTGGACATGTCCATCCAGCTGCAGGAGTTACTGGAGCTGCAGGTTGTGCTGGCTGTGCAGGCTGCTGGTTGAGTAATACGTTAGCATTCACACCACCGCTTGCCTGTGCTGCATTAAGTCCTACAAAGCCCATTGCTGCGCCATTTGCATTATTTGCGGCATCTCTCATTGCCTGTGCCTGTGCACCGACGATAGCAGCACCTGCTAGATTTGCATTTGTATATGCAGCATCTTTTTGCATCTGCTTGATCATCTTTTCGTCTTCTTCATCAGCCTTGATAGAAGAAATACCGAAGGATACAATTTCAATACCTCTTTGGTCTCTCCATTTCTTGGATAGTTCGTCATTTAGTGCTTCTGCTAGTTCTAGTGTGTGTGCAGGAATTTCTGAATAACGAACACCTGCAGCGCCGATTCTAGCGAATGCAGGCTGCAAAGCTGTTAATAATTCAGAACGCATCTGATCTTCGATATCAGAAATTTTGTATACTTCTGATACATTGGAACAAACGTTTGTGTAGAAAAGGATTGGATCAGAAATCTTGATGGAATATTCACCAAAAGCCTTGAGAGAGATGTCTAAGTCAATCCCTGCTCTTTGATCAAGAACTCTGAATGGAACAGGGGAAGCTGTTCCGTACTTCATACCTGGAATTTCCTTTGTGTTGAAGAAGTAAACTCTTTGATCTGTTCCTGTTTCTCCAGCAAATGTGATTCTCTTTCCAATTTGTGCAAATACGTCTTTTACAGAAGAGGAAAGGCTCTTGCCTGTAAAGATAGATGGTGCTGTTTTGGAGTCATATTTGTATTCTCCAGGTTCTGCACAGATATCAACAACTTTACCTTGTTCAACAATGACTAAGCATTGACCATCAGCAACCGCAATGACAGATCCATCAGAAATGATATTGTCATTTCCACGGTTAGCACCGAAACCTGATGTCTTCTTATGACCTTTTACACAAATTGTATCGGCAGGGATTGCATCACAATAGAAATACTCTTTCCACTGATCGCTAAGTGTGCTACCTGCTGCATTAAGCGTAGTTAAAATTAGTCCCATATTATTCTCCTGTCTGTAGTGTAAGTGAACACTATCTTTTGTTAATTCCATTGTAGCTGAAAATAGACTGGAAAACTATTAATTTATATGAAAAGTTGTATGAAAATGAAAAACAGCTTCCGAACTAGGAAGCTGAGTTGAAACGATATCCGCGTTTCCAGAAAGAATCTAAGATTTTTTCGGAGTGAGAACTTTCCAGTTTTTCGCGAATATGGCAAATATGAACACATATAATTGAACGACAGCGGAATGGTTCTTCCTTCCATACATTTTCATAGATTTCTTCTGCAGTATGGATTTCATCTGGGTGATCCATCAGAAATGATAGAATACCAAATTCTTTAGATGTAAGCTGTTTTTCTGTGCCGTCTTTTAAGACTGTGTTATTTGTATTGTTGAGTGAAAGGTTCATTGTTTTACCTCCTTTAAATATTCATCGAGTGTATAGGTTTGATAATTATCTGTTTCGTAATCGTAGTATTCAATTTGGATTGTTCCAATTTTTGCAAGCTGTTTGAGTTCTTCTATTGTGAAGACATCTTTTGTCTGATAGGAGCAGGAAGCTAGATCTTTGTTTTGAATTGCGTTACTGATGTAGAGGTCTGCACCTTTATCGTAATAGGATTGTGAAGTTGTAAACCATAGATCAATTGCCTGCTTTCTATATGCTTCTAGGATAGATACAGCCTGTTTGTATTGTTCTGTGTCTAATTGATCTGCTGGAATATCAATATTGATGGATAAGTTGATGGAATGATTCGCATCCATATCTTTAGAAGAAAGATCTTTATTTAAGTTGTGCTCATTTATATAGTAGTTTATTTTTTCGCCAGCGTTAAGTGGATAATTGTATGGTAAGGAAAATGCATGGTTCATAAAGATGAACTTTCCACAGCCAAATGTAATGAGTGCAGCTGAAACAAAGTAGAGAATATTCTTCCAGTAGAATTTGATCTTTCTTTTGTATACAAAGATAGAAATCAGATAGATGCAGAATAAGAGAATGTAAAGAAGAATGAAGGAATCAATCATATTGGATTTGATGATAGAAAAACCCAGATTGACAAGTGAAACAAGCAAATAGAAATTGATGATGAATGGATAGGAGAAGAATGTGTTAGATACCTGTTCTGCGCGTTCTGTCTTTCTTTCAACAAAGTTTTTCTTTAAGAGGAAGCATGCAATACATGTATAGATGACTAATGCTGTGATCTGTAAATAAGAAACATTTGGAACAAAGCTCATTGCATCGTCAATGGACTGCACGATATTCTGAGAAATACTTGTGAAATTAACAGCGACAATTGCAATTGGAGAAAATAAAATACCTTCTTCAAAAGATGACAACATGAATGGAATGAGCAATAGATCGCTGATGATTTCTGCGGTTAAGCTGATTGCAACGAAGATTGCGGAATACGCAGCTAACATTACAATTCCATCAAAGATGTTATTTGCAAATAGATAAATACAGGAATTGATGATGAGTAATGCAAGGATGCCTAATGCCATCATCGCATAAGAAGCAAAAAGTGATGAAAAGAAAATCGTAGTGGAACGCATTGTGAATAACAATGCAAATAGAGAAGAGATTGTATAGTAACTGAAAATCAGTACGAATGAAAATGTGATTGTAGTGATTAATAGTTCTTTACGATCAATTGGAAGTGAGAAATACATATCACAACTTCTTTTTCGGTGTACGAAGGAGAATAAGAAGACTGGCAGTGCAAAGCTCATGATGATAGATAGCACAAGAGAAGTTATTGTGGTAACTCTAAAGCAGTCAGCGGCTTCATTGCCAGGTGTTAAGAAAGAAGACATAGAAATCGCAATGAACATGATGCCAAAGAATACCCAGGCAATGATCTTGCTTTTGAATAGATATTTGAAATAGTTCTTATTGATCATTAGATTTGCTCCTTCCTTCTAATTCATAGATAAATAATTCTTCAAAGTTGACTTGTAATACATCGATAAGAATTGGATGCATTGCTTCAATTTGACTGAGAACTTCTTCTTGATTTCCTTTTGCGACGAGCTGATATACTCTGCCTTCATTTTCTAAATGAAGGATATTGAAATCATTGAATGCATCTTTTTCAATTTCTTTTTCAAAAACAATCTGGTATTTGTTGATGTTTTCCTTGGAATCGGATAAATCACCGTATTCAAGCATTCTTCCATCTTCCAGAATGCCAAAGGAATCACAGATATCTTCTAATTCTTTCAGGTTGTGTGAGGAGATGATAACGGTTAAATGTTCATCTTCAATTAAATCGGCTAATGCCTGTTTGAATTTGTAGCGAATGAGTGGTTCTAGACCATCATATGCTTCATCCAATAATAAGAGTTTTGGCTCTATTGATAATGCAAATAGCAGGGCAACTCGTCTTTTGTTGCCTTTAGATAGATTCAGAATAGAATCTTTTTCATCTAATTCAAACATCTTTAAGAATTTCTGATATTTAGCTTCAGAGAAGTCATACATGGATTCATAGAGTTGTTTTACAGATTTGATTGTTGAGCCAATTGGGTAGAATTGTTCGTCAGAAACAAATGCAATTTCTTTACGAATCTTTGGATCATCATATGTATCACAGTCATTGAACAGAACACATCCTTGTTCAGGCTCATAGACCCCAGCAATGATGCGAAGCAGTGTGGATTTACCGGCACCGTTGATTCCGACGAGTCCAAAGATGGATCCATCTTGAATTTCTAGATCGAGTCCTTTGAGAACTTCTTTATTTCCAAAGTTTTTGTATAGCTTGTCAATTTTTAACATGTTGCATTCTCCTTATAGAGTATTTCAATGGCATCCATTAATTCTTGTTTCGGGATGCCTGAATCTTTGAGTGGCTGTAATACTTTTACGATTTGATTGGAATGAGATTGTTTGAGATCAATGTCTGAAACATAGACGCCTTTTTTAGGAATGTTATAAACATACCCATTTTTTTCTAATTCAATATATGCTTTGGATACTGTGTTTGGATTGATTCCGTTTTCTTGGGCGAGTTGACGTACACTTGGTAAACGATCTCCAGGAGCTAGCACGCCTGCCTGAATAAAACGCAGTATCTGGTTTTGTATTTGTTCAAAGATTGGTTCTTTGCTTTGCGTGTTGAGAAAAAACATTTGAACTCCTTTCTGTCTTATCTGTCTAAACTGTACTATCTGTACTAGTACAAGTCAATAGATGTGACTGGAAATTAATAATTTTTAAAATACTGCTTGCGTATTTTATGAATCGTGATAAACTATTGTTGTTGCCTTAATAGCTCAGTCGGTAGAGCACCTGGCTGTTAACCAGGGTGTCACAGGTTCGAGTCCTGTTTAAGGCGCTCTTTTTTTGTTTTTTTTGAAAAAAGTATTTGCATTTCATTGAATCTATGATATTATATTGTCCGTGCCTTAATAGCTCAGTCGGTAGAGCACCTGGCTGTTAACCAGGGTGTCACAGGTTCGAGTCCTGTTTAAGGCGCCATATCAAGAAGGATCTGGGAAGAAATTCCTAGGTCTTTTTTTTGTATTTGTAAACAAAATAAGATATGGATTGTTCCATATCTTGTTGAAGGGAATATGTATATTGTTTAAAGTTTTCCTGTTGCGTCATACATTGCCCATTGTGCAATGTTGACTGCATGATCACCGATCTTTTCAAAGTATTTCGCTACCATTAATAGATTTAAGGCATATTCTACATTGGCATCTTTGGAAAACTTATCAATGAGTTTCTGTTTTGCGTTATTGAATGCAGTATCTACGATATCATCTGTATCAATGACACTTTGTGCAAGCACTGCATCTTTTGTGTTCAATGCTTTGATGGAGTCATATACCATACTTCTAGCAGCATTTGCCATTTCTTTCATATCTAGGATATCTACAGCTGTAGATACATGTTCAACTGCAACGATTTCAGCAATATCAGCCGCAACATCACCAATTCTTTCTAGATCATAGACAGCTTTTAAAGAGGCTGAGATTTTTCTTAGATCACTTGCTACTGGCTGCTGCTGCATAAGAAGCTTCAAGCAGATATTTTCAATTTCTCTTTCATCTCTACGAATCGTTCTTGTTCTAGAGATGACAGCTGCAGCTAGTTTTTCATTTCCTGTATTTAATGCATCAATTGTATCTGTAATAGAAGATAAGCATTTATCTCCCATTTGTGTCATGGATTCCTGTAACTGTTCTAATTGCGTATCAAAACGATTTCTCATATGTATCACCCAAACCTTCCTGTAATATAGTTTTCTGTTCTCTTATCCTTAGGTACGGAGAATATTTGATCTGTCTGTCCGTATTCTACTAAATCACCGAGTAAGAAGAATGCAGTTTTATCAGAGATTCTAACTGCCTGCTGCATGTTATGGGTAACAATGACAACGGTATATTTCTTTTTGAGTTCTAATACGAGTTCTTCAATTTTTGATGTTGAAATAGGATCAAGTGCACTTGTTGGTTCATCCATCAAGATCACTTCTGGCTGACAAGCTAAAGCCCTAGCGATACATAGACGCTGCTGTTGACCGCCTGACATGCCAAGGGCGCTGGATTTGAGACGATCTTTGCATTCATCCCAGATTGCGGCATTCTTTAAAGAAGTTTCAACAATTTCATCTAACTGTGCTTTGTTTTTGATGCCATGTGTTCTAGGCCCATAGGCAATATTGTCATAAATACTCATTGGGAATGGATTTGGTTTCTGGAATACCATGCCTACTTTCTTTCTTAAAAGGTTTACATCGACATTCTTTCCATAGATATTATTACCGTCTAGTAGAACGCTTCCTTCAATCCTGCATCCTTCTACAAGATCATTCATGCGGTTTAAGCATCTTAACAGTGTGGATTTACCACAGCCAGATGGACCGATGAAAGCAGTAATTTCATTTGGTTCAATTTCAATATTGATATTTTTTAAAGCTTTGAAATCTCCGTAATAGAGATCTAAGTCTTTGACACTGATTTTGCTCATGTTGTTCCTTTCTATGCCTGTGTGATCTTCTTGGCAATATATGCGGATAGTGCATTGATACCAACAACTAATACAAGCAATACGACAGCAGTTGCGTAAGCTTGATCCATATAGAGACCTTCACTTGCTAATAAATACATATGAATTGCTAATGTTCTGCCAGGTCTGAATAATCCTTCTGCGGCTTTTGCGACTGTTCCTGACGTATAGATCAACGCAGCTGTTTCTCCAACGATTCTGCCAATGGCGAGGATAATCCCTGCCAGGATGCCTGGCATTGCGGCAGGCAGTACGATTTTGAATACTGTTCTTAATTTTCCTGCACCTAAGCCGAAGGAACCTTCACGGTAGAGGTCTGGTACAGATTTTAATGCTTCTTCAGTCGTTCTCATGATGAGAGGGAGGATCATGATTGCTAGAGTGAATGCACCTGAGATAATGGAAAATCCCCAGCCTAATCGATTGACGAAGAATAACATGCCAAACAAGCCATAAATGATGGATGGAATACCTTGTAGTGTTTCTGTTGTCATTCTTACGATTTCTACAAGCTTGTTTCCTCTTTTGGCATATTCAACAAGGAAAATTGCTGAGAAGATACCAATAGGAACAGCGAGTAATAGAGATAGCAATGTCATTACAACTGTATTGATCAATGCTGGAATGACAGATGCGTTATCGGATGTGTATTTGAGTGCAAATAAATCTAGATTGATATGTGGAATACCATTGATCAGGATATATGCAATCAAGAAAATCAATACTAGAAATGTGAGCGAAGCACAGAAGTAGATCAAGAATTTCAAGAATGCACTGCCTGGGTATTTTTGCTTTTCTAATGAATTATGCATGTTCTACTCCTTTCTTCTTGATAGCAGCAACGAATGCGTTAATGAGAAGTATGAATACGAATAGAACAACACCTGTAGCAATTAATGCTTCTCGATGTAATCCTGTAGCATATCCCATTTCCATAACGATATTGGCTGTCATTGTTCTAACGCCCTTGAAGATAGAAGATGGCATTTTTGTCTGGTTGCCCGCAATCATTACGACTGCCATTGTTTCGCCGATTGCTCTACCTACACCTAGTACGATTCCGGCAAGTACACCAGAAGCAGCTGCTGGAAGCATAACTTTGAAAATCGTTCTTTCTTTTGTTGCACCTTGTGCTAATGAACCTTCGTAGTAGCTGTGTGGAACTGCTCTTAAAGCAGATTCGGATACCCCAATAATAGATGGGAGGATCATAATGCCTAAGATGATGGATGCTGTTAAGATACAGTTTCCTTTTCCGTGAATATGCAGTGCGAGTTCCATGTTTCTAATTGCTGGAACAATGACGATGAGGCCAAAGAATCCGTAGACAACAGAAGGGATACCAGCTAGTAATTCTGTTGCGGCTTTGAGTGGCTTATAGATCTTCTTTGGACAATAGTAAGTTAAGAAGATACTTGTCATAATTCCAATAGGAACACCAATCAAGATTGCACCTGCAGTGACATAGAGACTTCCAACGATCATTGGCAGTATGCCATAGATATCATTGCCTGGTCTCCATAATGTTCCAAACAGGAATTTGAATAAACCAATTGCTTTAAATGTTGGGATACCACTGCTGAATAGGAAGATACAGATCAATGCAACTGCAGCAATAGAGAAGCATGCCGCAACAGCGAATACATATTTCATGAAGGATTCGAAAAATTCACTTTTTCTCATAAGACACCTTTCTTTTGAAAAAAGCTTTCTTCATGTGAAGAAAGCTTACGAATGAATCAATTACTTTACTTCATCCCAGGTTGTTGTATCGCCTGTATAGATGGACTTGATAGCATCAGAGCTGAGTTCATCTGTTGGATTTTCCTTGTTGACGATAACAGCGATACCATCTGTAGCGATAACAGTATTCTTTAGACCGGAGTCAAGTTCTTCCTGCTTGAGTTCACGGCTTGCCATACCAATGTCATAGCTTCCTTCTGCACAGCTTGTCATACCTGTTGTGGAATCAGATGTCTGTAAGTCAATAGAAGCATTTGGGTTTACCTTGTTGTAAGCTTCAATGAGCTTTTCCATTAATGGAGATACAGAAGAAGAACCACCAATAACGATATTTCCAGAAGGCTGTGTTCCTTCAAATGCTTTTGTATCATCTAATGCGATATAACCGTTATCTGTAACAATTTCTTGTCCTTCTGTACTTAAGATATATGCCATGAAGTCTTTGACAACTTCGTTGGATGGTTCACCCTTTGTTGCAATGTTGAATGGACGAGATAGTTTGTACTGTCCAGCTTTAATAGCATCAGCTGTTGCTTCAGCACCATCAACCTTGACTGCCTTTACCTTGTCATTTAATGTTCCAAGAGATACATAACCGATTGCATATGGATCTGTTTCTACTGTTGTTAATACTACGGATGTGCTGTTTACTACCTGTGCATCATCTGTTGTCATATCAACTTTCTGATCACCCTGCTTTTCTTCTACGCCTGTGAGTTCAATGAATGCGCCTCTTGTTCCTGACCCACTTTCTCTTGAGATGACTGTGATGTCATTTGATGAATCAAAATCTGAACCTGATGCATCAGATGCGCCTGTGGAAGCTGCAGGTGTGGATGAGCATCCAGCGAGCATTGCCAGAGCAATGAAACTTCCTAATATAGATTTTTTACTTAACATACCAATTTCTTTCCTCCTGCGGTACGTGAATAGAATAGTTTTGAAATGTTAAACATGTATTCTTAGAAATGCAAAATATATGTAAAATAATTAAGGAAAAGTAAAATGAATGAGGAAGAAGTGTATGAATCGTTATTTAGAAGTGTTGAATGAATTATTTGATAAAGTTGTTATTGCATTGAATGATAAAGAAGGAAGAGCAGAAGTGCATGTTGTGGATCTTGTGAAGCAGGATGAAAATAAGTTGTGCTTTGATGTGGAAGAGGGCAGTACATTGTTTAATGCTTTGCATGAACAGGGATATGTTTCTTTGATTGGTGTGAATGATCATGTGTCTATCAAAGTGAATGGATTTGTTTTGTGTGTTGGGGAATCGAATGTAAAGGGAAAGATGCTTTTCTGTATTGAAAAAGGAAAAGGTGAATTTAGAGATGAAATGAATCATGTGAATGAAGATTTCATCATTGAGGAAGAAATTGTTCCTGCTGGCGGATATTATGTGAATGATGCATGTATTCTTTGTGGTACGTGTTATGCGGTTTGTCCAAAGCAGTGTATTGATACAGCAAAGGATCCGGTTGTGATTAATCAGAGTGAATGTATCCAGTGTGGGGAATGTGTGAAAGTATGTCCCGTACAGGCAATAGAAAAGAAGTGAGTTATTGAAGTAACTCACTTCTTTCAAAAGTTAATGTTTTTTCGTGGTACTGGTTTAAATCTGCATAAATTTTGAGCTTCAGAGAAGGATTGTTTTTTTCTTTTGCGCTTCTTCTTGTTCGCTTAATAAAATCAGACAATTACTTTCAAACAAATCAATATCAGATAGTCTATTGTAATTGCTTTTCTCTCTAAGAATACTTTTGACTTTTTGACATGCCAACAATGCTAAAGCAGGTTGATTCATTTCCCGTGAACTACTCGGTCATTGAATGGCCGAGCATCAAAATGCTTGACCACAAGCCGATAATTTGAAAATATACCCAATCTTATAGTCCGAAGGGCTATGAATCAGCATATACCTTCTTATTACATCCCATACATGGACATGCCATGCACAGAAAGCGGTAGTTCATATGTTCTACAGAACAGAAACAACGTTTCCTGTTTCCTGCAGAATCGGTGTTGTTAGTTGTTTCATCTGCCAGTCAAGATGTCTGTTATCCAGAAGCCTGATCAGCCTTGCCTGAATATCTTTGAGGCTTTTTGCATCCTTGCAGAGTTTAAGAAGTTCCCTGTCTGCTGCACGGTTTCTGATGTTTACTGCACCAACGTGGTCGGCATCATCCTCATAGCCGCAGCATCCACATTTGAAGAGCTTACTGTTAACTGTGCTGCGGTTTTCTGCATTACGATAGCTGCAGATCGGGCATGTCTGACTTGTAAAATCTGGTGGTACTTCTACATAGTCATATCCATACCAGTTGAGCTCAGACATAAGTTTCTGCTGCAGTCTGCCACGTGCAAATGTAGACAGGTCTCCATTCAGCCTGCGAGACTTTTCAAATTCTCTGATATCAAGCAGTTCAAGCACAGTTAAAGTATCATGTGTGATACATGACATATATGTCTTTACATCCTGTTTGATTTCATGATTCAGCATATTGTAGTAGGTCCGCTTCTTGCGATACGGTGCATCTGCTGTACGTATCATATGTTCCAGTCTGTCCATCTTCTGAATGAGAGAACGTCTCACATCCAAAGGAAGGTTCTTATGGTGACGCACATAATAGCTGATGCTCCTTTTCTTGTTACGCAGGCTGCTCAGCTGTGCAAATGCTGGTTCAACCTCACGATGGTAATAGTCAATAACCTCTTTCATGGATCCGATGGAACGTCCATCTGACAGAAAGAACGAGTCTTTGATTCCTGTATCTACTCCCATACAGACGGCTGTATCAGGCTTCCTGAATGATTTTGCATAAGACCACCCAATACGGACTTTTGTACCTTCCGGTTTGACTGTTACAGTAGCAGCCATCTTGCCTGCTTGAATCTTGTGCAATGAATGCCTGCTTGTATTGATTGGAATTGAAATACGATTTCCTTTTATAAAAGGATTTGTCAATGTAATGACATATGGCATTACTGTATCTGTAGAAGGCTCAATTCTCATTAATCGACTGTCAAAAGGAATCGCTTCGCTCTTTACATGTGGTGTTTTAAACTGAATGGAAACCATTTCATAGAGGTCATGGAATTCAACCATCTGTGCATTGAACTCGTCATCAGACATGTTCTGCAGCTGTGCAATACAGTCCAGATAGAAAGCAGTGTCTTTCCTGTTTCGTACAGCCTTGACAACTTCATTCAGGCAAATAAGCATTTCATTCTTGCCTGCACCATCAAGACACAGGCCAAACAGTACCTTGGACTGGCAGAAAATAGAATCAATGGTCTTGAACATTTCCAGACGTACTGCATCAAGTCTGGTTGACAGCTTTGTAAAAGCAGCATCAAATGCATTCTGACAGAATGCAGAGTTAATGCTTTCAGGACGCAGCTGCTTCTGAAGCCTGCGCACATAAGAATTCTTCCTGTCGTTCTTGATGAGTTGCAAATGGATATCTGGAATACCAGTCAAAACATCAATATTGAAGTTGATCATCTCTACATACTTGTGTTCCATCTGCCAGAGCAAATCAAGTTTGCCTCTGTTTGGATTTCCAAACAGAAACACGCTCTTTACAGGAGAAGATTCAAATGCAGAACTCTTTTTCTTGCGAGTTTTCGGCATAAAATGTGACTCACTTTCTGCATATATTATACCACGGCAAAGTATCAAAATATAGCATATTTATGCAGAAATATGAACTTTTGTTTTGTGATAACTGAGAAGAAAAAAGCAACGCTTTCATCTCGGTCATTGAATGGTCGAGGATTCCCGCTTTTGTTCCTAAAATAGCAATTTCTTGAAATGCATTCATCGCGAAAACAATTGAATTACTAGAGCAATAAGAATATGAAAGAATTAAACATTCATGAGCAACTTTTGCTTTTGAAATATCTCGTTTATAGAATAGAGCTAATAAACTGTAATAAACAGATTTCTCATAATCAGAAAGTGCATGACAATAATGATCAAGTAATAATTTGCATTCTGTTAATGCATTTGTATCGTTTGAAACACGAATATGATAAAAAAGTTTGAGAATTGTGTAAGTCAGGAAAGCATAGGAGCTTTCTTTTTTTGATGAAAATGCTTCGCTGAGAATGTTTATTTCTTTTGCACGTTGTTTTTGAAAGAGGAATGTATAGGCAGAAGTTAAAATTTTTTCTGCATCTTCTCTTAACGAAAGAGATTCATTAAAATTGCATGAATAGAAACTGTTGAGCTGATTGATGGTTCCGTCAGGAAAATGTCGATTTCCATGTTCGAGGTCAGACAAAAAGCCTTTGTTAAGATGAAGTGCTTTTGAAACTTCAATTAAAGATAAATCTTTTGAAAGTCTCTGTTGCTTGAAATATGCTCCGGCAATGGAACGTAATAATTGATCATTATTGGAAGATGAATATGTGATAGAAAATGGCATGTTTATTACTCCTGTTAATAAGTATAAACCGTCAGGAAATGAATGAGATGTAAATTTCAGTGGTTAGTAAACATAAATGAAAAAAATTCTGGATTAACAGTGATAGAATACATGGTGAATCTTTCTGATGAAAAATGTAAAGAAAGATGAAATCGATATGAAAAATTGATGTGTCAATGCGTATTTTGTGAAAGTGAAAATTGAACTTTAAAATTGATGGATCTATATTATTTTGAATGAAGGTATTTTTATGAAAAGCGTACTTGCGAAATATCCCAAATTGAAGATTTATTATGTCATGGTTGGAGGATTATCTTTGATTTGCAGTGTGGTGCTTTTATATGCTACAAACGCAATGAGTACTTTAACTGCACATATAACAACAAATGGTCTCATCAATATATCTATTTATATTTATAAAGTTCTACTTCTTTTTCTATGTTTTCATTTTGTGAATCATGTTCTTTTTCGAAAAATGAAAAGTATGGTTCAGGAATATTTGCACCAGCAAGTATATTGTCAGTTAAGTGATGGATTGAATCGACAAAAATTAAATAATTTTAATGAATCTGGTGATTTATATGCTTTGATACAAAGCGATGCGGAAGATAGCATTTCTTTTTTGTCGGATACTTTTATTGATATTATTTATCAATTGATTCGTCTGGCAATGGTTCTTGTGTATATTTTTGTAATAAATATTCAATTGTCTTGCTTTTACGTTTTATCAACAATTATATCAATTCTTGTTCAAAAGAAATTCTCTGCAAGTGTTTCTAAAGCAAATGAAGATACAAAGCAAAAAGAAATTGCAATGAATACGATTTTGCAGAACATAGTGAAAAATAGATTGGTCATAAAGATGAATGATGCGGATGCATTTGCAAAAGAACTATATGAAGATAAAGTGAATGCATATACAGATGCATATATGAATGTTGAAAGTAAAGCATTGCCATTTCGAATGATTGGAATTTTCTTTGGATTATTTCCAATTTTGAGTTTATGTGTTGCAGGAGTATACATGGTTCCAAAAGGTCTTGTATCTTTGAGCGCTTTTTTATCGATTGAATATATTTGTAATTGTGTTGTATATGATCAGTTACATTTCTCTGATTTCATTACAGAAAGTGCAAAAGCATTTGTCAGTGTAAAGAGAATTGTTGGCTTTGGTAAAACCGTAGAGAATGATTGTGAACATACAAATCAAACAGGAGATATTACGCTGGAACATGTTTCTTACCAATATCCAAATGTCAATAAAAAGGCTTTGGATGATATATCTCTTCATGTTCCTTATGGAAGCAAAGTGGCAATTGTTGGCAAAAGTGGCTCTGGAAAATCAACATTACTGAAAATAATTGCTGCATTTATTCAGCAAGATCAAGGTGTATGTGATATTCCTGAAGTGTCGTTTGTTGAACAATTTCCATATCTATTTACTGATAGTGTTAAAAATAACATCACATGCTGGAAAAGCTTTAAAGAAGATGAATATCAACACGTTTTACAGATTTGCAGGATAAACGAATTTCTTAATGATGATCAAATGATTCTTGAAAAGAATGCTTCGAATTTGAGTGGCGGACAGAAGCAAAGAATTGCCATAGCTAGAGCGTTGATGAATCATAAAAATGTATCGTTGTTTGATGAATCTTTTTCTGGAATTGATACAAAAAATGCGTTAGAAATACTGAAAAAAATAATTGAAGAATATAAGGATCAAACCATGATTTTTTCAATACATCAATTAGAACTGTTGGAAATGATGGATCGGATTATTGTGATGGAAAATGGATCAATTGTTTTTGATGGAACGTATAGAGAATACGAGGCAAACTATGGAAAAGAGTAATTGGAAGGTGTTTGTTAGAACGCAATCATATTTAAAGCCGTATGTGGTACCTTATGTTTTCTTTGTGCTTGTATCTGGCTTGGGGCAGTTCTTAACATTTTCATCTGTTGGTGTGTTTTTGAAAGAAATAGTATTGATGGTTTCTTCGAGTACTTCAGATTTTACGATTCAAAAAGGAATTTTGTATTTGTTTGCAACTTTTTGTTTTACATGTTTCATGGGATTTGGAATTTTGAATATAAAAAAGATAGAACAGAAAATTAGAGTAACTCTAAGAAAAGAAATGTTAAATGGCTATATACACAGCGATGAAAAAGAAGTGGAAAAAATATCTGACACTGAAGTGATGAATAGAATGTCGATGGATCTGACAAAAATGGTGGATCTTGTTGGGTGGATCATGGCAGGCAGTATTTATATGCCTGTAATATCAGGATTTCTTTCTGTGATTTATTTGTGCCATGTTGATTTTTGGATTGCTTTTCTTTGTGTATTTATTAGTGTGATTGAGTATTATCTGCTTAGATTGTTTTCAAAAAAAAGAATGCAGTCAATGAAAGGAATTACACTTTCTAAGAATGAAATTGTCAATTTTTTGAATGAAGAAATTGATGGTGCAAAAGAAGTGAGAACATATGGATTATTGACAAAGTTTCAAGAATTGCTGGAGAAAAAAATAGTGAAATTGAATCAATATGTTCGTCATTATAATGCAATGAATGCTACGAGATTGTTTGTTTCAATGTTTTATATTGAATGTATTGAAGAAGTTGTGCTGTTGATGGCTGGTGCATATCTTAGTTCAATTGGAGCCATTGTTTTTGCGAATATTATGATTGCGATTCAGTTATCTGATCAAATTAATCAAATGATTGTTGCGACTTCTGTCTTGAAAATGTTTGTAGATGAATATGCAGTTTATGAAAAGAGAGTGTTTGAAATTGTTGATCTAAAGCCACAAATTGAAACAAGGAAAATTGATGAAGATTCTGTTTTGAGAATGGAACAAGTTTGCTTTTCTTATGATAAAAGAGAAGTTTTGCATGATATTTCTTTTGCAATTCAAAAAAATCAGAAAATTGGAATTGTTGGAGAAAGTGGCAGTGGAAAATCAACGATTATGAAATTGCTTCTTGGATTGTACAAGCCTGCTTCTGGAACAGTGAAAAAAATGCAAAATCAAAGTATTTCATATATGCCGCAAGATAGTTCCATGTTCTTTACAAGTGTTAAAAATAATATTTCACTATCATTTCAGGGATCTATGCAAAAAATAGAAGAATCCTCTTTAGATGCAGGTGCTAATGCTTTTATCGATAAAAAAGAAGATGGATATGATCATATGATTCAATCTGGAGAAGAAGGTTTTTCTGGTGGTGAATGTCAGCGAATCTCTTTGGCAAGGATGTTTTATCAAGATGCTGATGTTTTTGTCTTAGACGAACCGACATCTTCATTGGATACTAAAACAGAAAAATCCATTCAAAATATCATTGATAAGATTTCTGATAAAACAATCATTGTAGTTACGCATAGATTATCTTTTGTGGAAAACTTTGACAGGATTTTCGTTATGAATGATGGAAAAATTGTAGAAGAGGGTACACATCAACAACTGTTGGATCAACAAGGTGTGTATGCAAGCATGTATAGAAAACAAAATGGTTCCTGAGGAACCATTTTACTTATAGGTATTCAACAATTTCATGAATGTCTTTTCTTTGTGTATGACGAATGGATGGTTCATCATCTGCATATCCAATTGGCATTAACAAGACAGGTTTCATTGTATCTGGCAGCTGAAATGTCTGGGCTGTTTTTGTATTAGGAAAACGATTGACCCAGCATGTTTTTAACCCTAGATCTGTTGCTTCTAGCATGACATGTGCTGCGACAATGCTGCAGTCTTCTACACCTGAGTGGATACCTTCTTCATCAGGATTTGTCCATTCTAAAGTTTCATCATATGCAAACATGAGTACACATGGTGCATTGAATGTACATGGTGTGAGGGTAGAAATTTTTTCGAGGGCTTCTTTGCTTTGTAGAACATAGATTTTGACTGGCTGATTATTTTTGGCTGTTGGTGCGATTCTTCCGGCTTCTAAAACTTGATTGAGTTTTTCTTTTTCAATTGTCTGATCTTTATATTTTCTAGCGGAGTATCTTTTGTTTGCGAGTTGTAAAAATGTCATATATGTTATCTGCCACTCAAAATGTGTTGAAATATACTCAAACACATCGAGAAATTGAAGTCCTTGCGGATACTTCTTACTGCTTCATTGTGTATGCTTTGGCGATTGTAAACAATACGCTACTCACAAGTTCTTGTACACTCCACAGTCGTAAATTCCTGCGATAGCCCGCAGTACATACTTACGTTTGCGTTGATTATGCAACTTCGTAAGTTAAAGCATCTCTTAGATTAAGAGCAGCATTAAAATCCCTATCCTCGACATAGCCACAATCACAACGGTATATTCTATCTGAAAGCTTCAAATCTTTCTTGACAGCACCACAGCAGTGACATATTTTGGATGATGGATACCATCTGTCTACGACTCTTAATTCAATACCATTTTCATCACACTTAGCTTTAAGCTTAGTTCTAAATTCATAGAACTTTTGCGATGCAACAGCTTTTGATAGATGTCTGTTCTTCATCATTCCTGATACATTCAAATCTTCAATAGTTATATAGGATGGCTTGGTTTTCACTATCTCGGTTATTGATTTATTGATATAGTCAGTACGAATATTATCTATTTTATGATGAAGTTTTTGCACTTTAAGCTTTTGTTTTTGTATATTCTTTTGAGTGGACTCTCCCTTCTTTAAATTTTCATACTTGCGTGAGAGACACCTTTGTACTCTGCGCAGTTTCTTTTCCAATTTTTTTACTCTTGCTGACTTATTGATATTTTTATAAGTTTTACCATTAGAAACAATCGCTAGGTATTTCAAACCCAGGTCAATTCCCATACCGTAATTACTTTTATCAGCAATCTTAGTATCGGGAATTTCTACAAGAACTGATACATAATATTTGCCTGCTTTGATGGATACTGTACCGCTTTTGATTTTCCATCCGTCTTTCGTTGTTGGTATATAGCCTTTTTCTTTAATGCGCACCCAACCTAAAGTGGGTATGTTTAGCCTATGTCTCTCGCATCTACAGTCTTTAGGATTATTCTTTACGAAATACATTTTTACATCAGACTTACCTTTCTTTTTGAAATTAGGAAAATCACTTTGGTGTTTAAAAAATCTTGTAAATGCAGTACTCCCATTTTCAATAGATTTTTTTACAGCTTTTGAATATGCTTCTTTAATCCATATTTTATCAGGATTATTAGGAATGTACTCATTATTGAGCCATACGCTAAAACTCTTGCCAGTCATAAACTTTTCACCTTTATCGTATAAAGCTTTGTTGTGACCGAGATAGAAGTTGTAAACATATCTACAAGTGCCGATAGTCTTGTTAATCTTGATTTTTTGTTCGACTGTCGGATTTATTTCCGTTTTGAAGCTCTTTAGCAATTTCCTCATCCCCTTCTATTTGTTTTTTATACTTACGAAGCCCGTACAATCTACAAGAAAAAACGTGAAGTATAGATACAATATCCTGTACAAGTTCTTCTTGCGGTGATAGTTCTTCATTATTCACTACCACTATGGTTGTATTGAACTTCATACAGAATTTTTCAAACCAATCATAGCCAAATCTGACAAATCTATCTTTATGTGTAACTATGATAGTTTTGATTTTTTGTTCAACTACTTCATCTAATAATTGATTCCACTTTTTACGGTTGTAGTTAAGCCCACTTCCATAATCTTCAATACATTGATCTACAATGATACCTTTAGCATTGCAAAACTGACGTAAAAAAGTTACTTGGTTTTGTAAATCATCTTTTTGGTTTCTTGTAGATACTCTGGCATAAATAACAATCTGACGATTATCGTTTTCAGTATTTATGCCCTTAAACTGAAGATATTGATCATAAGTATAATAACGCCTTTTAGTCGGAGTTCGATTTGCTTTCAGAATCCCCTCTCTATCCCAACGTTGTAACGTTTTGACTGAGACACCCAATATTTCAGCAAAATCTTTTGGTTTGTAATTAGTGATATTAGATGTGTTCATAACAACATCCTCCATGAGCATATTTTAACACATTTATTCACTATTGACAATATTTTGGATTACTTAAAGTTTCCTCCTTTGTATTATTATCATACATCTTTGTATTTAGAATCCATCTGTCTGATGAATGTGTATGATTTTTTGCTTGCATTTGCCACAATCGGAACAGCCATTGCAGATCAGTCTGGAAGCACATGTAGCGCAGTTTTCTCGAAAATGTGGCTTGTATAGATCTTGTTGAGGAATAGGATTATTAAATGTATCGTATAGATTCCACTGGATTGGTTTTCCTTGAAATGATAGATGAGACAGGTATGCTTGTTTGGCCTGGAGTGGCTTGCTTGGAATGTGAAATGTTTTTCCGTCTTTGACAAATGTATTGCCAGTTTCTATGAAGTTGAAAGTGATGTTGTGTCTGAAGCAGGAATCATGTAGATCTTTGACCCATTCGTAGTGAAGAGGACGTGCACCGTCATAGTTTTCTCCACCGCAGATGACAAGCTCAATTTGATTGGTATTTAAATACGGTTCAATATTAATGTGGCCAATGAATGGTGCACACATGATTCCTTTATGTTTTGCGGGAATAGATAATAGAATCGGTATTCTTTCATCTGCTCTTCTTTGATTTTCACACGTGACATTAAGAATGACATTATCATAGCCATCTTCCCAGTCTGAAGGTAAATGATCTTTGATTCTTTCTGCGCGTTTTGTGAGAATATAGAACCTTACATCTTTTCGATACCGAATGATATCCCAGATGTTTTCTCTCCATGCATCTGCTTCTTCTAAAAAGAAATCAGATGTCATACATACGCGGATGAGTTCTCCTGCCTGTACTTTAAAAGAACCATCTCTTTTCTTCTGTAAAGGATAGTTGAAGTTATTTGTCTTGGTGATCAGTGTGCTGTTTACGTCTCTTAGAGAATCTAAATAGTACATATAACAATGATCACAGCCTTCACTGTATTTTCTGCATCCATGCCATGGATTCCATATATCATGCATGAAGTAAATCTAACATGAAATAAGAAATATGAAAAATGATTTGCTTGTTGATATACTAGAAATATGTCTATGATATCGTTTTTGATCAAACCGGCATCTTCATTGTGTAATTTGAGATGCAAATATTGTTTCTATGCGGATGTGAGTCAGAATAGAGAAATGGCTTCCATGGGAATCATGCAGGAAGAAGTTATGCATGCACTGATTGATCAAGCATTGCAGGTACCTGTAGATACCATACAGTTTAGCTTTCAGGGTGGAGAACCAACGTGTGCTGGAATTGTTTTTTTTGAAGCGTTTATTGCGTATGTGAACAAGAAGAATGTTATGAAAAAGAATATTCAGTATTCGATGCAGACCAATGGAACATTGCTGGATGAAAAATGGATTCAGTTATTGAAAGAAAATGATTTCCTGGTTGGTGTATCCATTGATGGTTTTGTGAAGAATCATGACTGGTTTCGTAAAGATGCGCAGGGAAAAGGGACACATAAAAAGATCTTGTATACGTTAAGATTGTTGAAAAATGCTGGAATTGCATACAATATTCTGACAGTTTTAACAAAGCAGCTGTCAAAAAAAACAGAGGAATTGTATCGTTTCTATACAGCACTTGAGTATCCGTATGTTCAAATCATCCCATGTTTACCATCATTAAAAGGAAATGAACCATCAGATGTATTTGCTTTAGAGCCTAAGGATTTTGCTTTGTTTTATCAAAGATTCTTTGATTTGTGGTATACAGATTTTATGCAGGGAAACTATATGTCTGTTTTATTGTTTGACAACCTGATGCAGATGTATTGTGGAAAGCTGCCACAACAGTGTGGAATGATGGGAAGATGTTCTATGCAGATGGTACTAGAAGCAAATGGGGATGTGTATCCTTGTGACTTCTTTGTACTGGATGAATATCGTTGTGGAAATATTTGTACAGATGCAATTGAAGATATGATACAAAGTGAAGTGGCAAAGAAGTTTCTGCATGAAGAAAAGAGAATGTGTTCTCTATGTAAAACATGCAGGTTTGTACATATGTGTCATGGTAATTGTAAGAGAATGAATGTATGTTATTTTAATGATACGTATTGTGGATACAAGGCATTCTTGGAATATATTGAAGAAAGAATGTTTGCAATTACAAAAAGAATCAAAATAAATGGATGAAGTTGACTAGGTTATCTGTCAGCTTCTTTTCTTTTGGATAGACAAGATAGTATGGACGAATGAGTTTATGAGAAGCAATGCTGACTTGTGTAATCGAGTGATTTTCAATTTCTTTGATGCACATGTTTTTTGGGAGAATTGTAATTCCTAGACCACTTTCTACTGCGTGAATGATGGCATGTGTACTTCTGCTTTGCCAAAGGGTATCTACGTGTATATGGTTCTTTTTGAAATATTCATCTAAATATTGTCTGAGCGCAGAACCTTGTTCACGATGGAGGAATGGCATGTCATTGAGAGAAGATAATGGAATCTCTTTTTGAGAAGCAAATGGATGATCATTTGGCACAAGAAGGACAAGTTCATCCTGATAGAAAGGAATTGCTACAACTTCACTGGAAGAAATCATATTTTCAATAAAAGCGATATCAATTGTGTTGTGTAATAAGTCTTGATAAATGTTTTCTCCATTGCTGACACTGACTTCGATGCGAATGGATGGATATTGTTTCGAATATTGTTGAATGTATTTTGGGAGTAATGTGTTTGACATTGTGACGGTAGAACCAATACGAATCTTTTCATTATGTGTAAGCATTGCCTGTTCAAGACTGTTGTAGCTGTTTAACACTCTTAGTGCATGTGTATACAGGATATCTGCAGATGGTGTTGCCAATAGCTTGTGGTGATATCTTTCAAATAAGACTGTATGATATTCTTCCTCCAGATCTTTGATACATCTAGATACAGATGGCTGGGAACAGTAGTATTGTTTTGCGGTTTCTGTGATGTTTTTTGTGGTATATACCGATATGAATAGTTCTAGTGAATGTATTGTTGCCATATTCGCTCCATAAATAAAATGATATGAAACCATAAATATAATAGCATTTTATTTATAATTGTTATAGGTATATACTAACGTCGATTCTATAGGGAGGGGTTAAGATGGAAAAGAAAATTTCGTATGGGAAATTGTTTATAGAAATGTTAAAGATATCCACATTCACATTTGGTGGCGGATTTGTCATTATTGGTATGATGCAGAAGAAATTCTGTGATGAATTGCATTGGGTTTCTGATGAAGAAGTATTGGATATGACCGCAATTGCACAGTCTGCGCCAGGTGCTTTGGCAGTGAACAGTGCGATTATCTTTGGCTATCGTATGGGTGGCATTAAAGGTGTGCTGGTTTCTACACTTGCAACGATATTGCCTCCAATTGTGATTATTTCTATTATTTGTAATATTTATGATGCATTTTCAACAAATAAGATCATTCAGATTGCTTTACAGGTCATGAGAGCTGGCGTTGCGGCAGTGATTATGGATGTTGTGCTTGATTTAGGGGGGAAAGTATTTGAAACAAAAGACTGGATCAATATTTGTTTGATGATTGCGGCATTTGTTGCTTCCTGGATCTTTAAAGTAAGTTCAATTACGTTGATTCTATTGTTCTTGTGCTTAGGTGTTGCGAGATATTTTATTGAAAGAAAGAAGGTGCAGGCATGATTTATTTACAGTTATTTTTCGTGTATCTGCAGATTGGTGCATTTGCGTTTGGTGGTGGGTATGCAGCGATGCCTTTGATTCAGTCCCTTGTTGTTGAAGGAAAAGGATGGCTGAGTATGGCTGAATTTGCGGATCTGACAACGATTGCGGAAATGACACCAGGGCCAATTGCGGTCAACTCTGCAACGTTCGTAGGACAGAAGATGGCTGGTTTGCCAGGTGCAATCGTTTGTACGCTTGGCTGTATTTTGCCATCATTGATTATTGTTTTGATTCTAGCGTATTTATATACAAAGTTTTCTAATTTAGATATTGTGAAGAAAGTATTAGGGCAGATGCGACCTGCTGTTGTGGCAATGATTGCTTCTGCGGGTATGGGAATCTTATTGATGGGATTATTTGGAACATCTGTGTTTGCGAAAATTCAATTTGGTTCTTTACGTTTGATTGAACTTTGTGTGTTTATTGCCTGCTTTATTTTATTGAGATGTAAAAAAGCGGGACCAATTCAAATTATTTTCTTGAGTGCAGTTGCTGGTATAATTCTATATTGTGTATTATAAGAAAGCACCTCTTTCTGATAAATATATCTGAAAGAGGTGTTTTTCTTATATAAATTAATTATCGATGATTTTCTCGAGACAGCGTAGCTAAAGAGCCTAGAATCATTTCAATAAAAACAATAAAGATTGCCTGGTTATCTAAGAAGGAATAGTCCATTTCTTTTGAAATGGATGGCAGACAGATGTATTGATCACAATGCTTTTTGAACTTCAGGCTTGGTGTCATTGTGATGCAGATGACTGGAATGCCTGCACTATGTGCTTCTGTTACGATTGGCGCATATTGTTTGTGGTTGTCTCGAATTGTAAAAATGATAATTAAATCATTTTTGTTGAGGATTTCTGGAAAATCGACCATTAAAGCAACGTTGTTCACTGCTTCTCCATCATATCCAATCTTTGCTAAACGGAGGCGTAATTGCATTGCACTTGTATATGTTCTATCAAAGCCAAAGATTTTGATCCGATTACTTTTTTCAATCTTTTGTGCCAGCTGTTCTAGTTCTTCTGGCAGAATTGCGGTTTTGAGCTGCTGAATATATTGACAGTATGCATCTGCAATTGCATGAATCTGTGGCTTGTTTTCATCTGCAGTTTCTTGTCCATTGACTGTGACTAAAGACCTAGATAAATCAAATCGGAATTCTGCAAAACCAGAATATCCAATCTTTTGAGAAAATCGAATGAGTGCACTTTTAGAGCTGTGTGCACTTTTGGCAATCGTGTTGATGTCTTTTCTAGCAGTTTCTAATGGATTGTTAATAATATAGATAGCAATCTCTTGTTCTGTTTTTGTAAAGTTTTCAAAATTTGACTGAATTCTGTCTAATGGATTCATAAAAATTTTCTCTTCTTTCAGAAATATTATACTGGGAAAAGTTTCAAAAATAAATAAGAACAAAAGTCCAAAAAAGTGTTGAAACTTGGTCCAAAGTGGGTTAGAGTATGTGTGCAAGATACAAGGAGGACAGAAATAATGAATGGTATCTTAGATAAGTTGCAAAATGTCCTAGTACCTTTTTCTCAGAAAGTAAATGAGAACAAAGTGTTAAAGGGAATCAGTAAAGGTTTTGCAAGCATGTTGCCAATCGTCATGGTTGGTGCTATTTTCACTTTACTTGCATCATTAAACATTAGTGTTTATCAAAACTTTATTACAAGTACAGGTTTAAAGGGAGTTCTTTCTATTCCTGCTGCCTTTACTTCAGACATGATCTCTGTATATGCAGTATTCCTCATTGCCCAGGCGGAAGCTGATGTCATTGGTTTGAAAGATGATGATGCTACTGCTTCTGGAATTATTGCATTAATGGTATTCTTGATTTTACTTCCACTCGGTGTAACTGGTGTTGATCCAGAAACAAACGTTACAGTACAGGTGACTGCCGCAATCGCTACTGGCTACTTAGGTTCTAAGGGCTTATTCACAGCTATGATCGTTGGTATTTTGATTCCAAGAATTCATAATTTATTTGTTAAATACAACATCGTGATCAAGATGCCTGAATCCGTTCCACCAATGATTGCGAAATCATTCAACGCAATGATCCCTGCTCTAGGTATTGCTTTACTTGCCTGCTTAATTAAGACTGGCGTAGCAGCTACATCTTATGGCACAGTTACAGACTTGATCTATGGTTTGCTGAAGGCTCCATTATCCGTATTGACAGCTTCTCCAATTACTTATGCATTACTGCTTCTTGTATGTAACTTAATGTGGTTCTTCGGTATCCACGGCGGTATGGTTGCTGGCAGCTTTAGAGATGCTATGTATACAGAAGCAACACTCGAAAACCTTGCTGCGTATACGGCAGGAACGCAGGCTCCAAACGTATTGACAACAGGTGCCTGGCTGACAATTGGTAACATCGGTGGTTCTGCATGTGCAATTGGTCTATGTCTATGTATTGCATTATTTGCTAAGTCTTCTAGATTCAAGGCTTTGAACAAGATTTCTTTACCTGCTGGTCTTTGTGGAATTTCTGAACCGATGGTATTCGGTTTCCCAATGGTATTAAATCCAATCTTATTGATCCCAATGTTAATTGCTCCAACAGTTACATTGTTACTTGGTTATGCAGCTATGGCTACAGGTATCGTTCCGTACATGATTGGTACATCCATTCCTACTGGTACTCCAATCTTATTCTCAGGCTTTATTGCTTACGGAAGCTGGAAGGGTGTTGCTCTTCAGTTAGTATTGATTGCAGTTTCCACATTAATCTATTATCCTTTCTTTAAGATGTGTGATAATCAGGAATTAAAATTAGAAAAAGAATCTCAGAACTAATTGAAAGGAGTCTTTATGGCAAATCAACCTAATATTCTATATTTTGTAGCGGATCAGATGCGTGCGGATACTCAGCACTATCTTGGAAATCCAGCTTCTATCACGCCAAACCTGGATGCGTTAGTAGAAGAAGGGGTAGGTTTTGAAAATGCCTATTGTCAAAATCCAGTCTGTGTACCAAGTCGCTGTTCCTTCTTGTCTGGTTTATATCCTCATACAACAGGACATCGAACAATGCATTTCCTTCAGGAAGAAGATGAACCAAATATCTTGCGCATTATGAAAAATGCGGGATATGAAGTGATCTGGATTGGGAGAAATGATGTTGTTCCAGGTGATAAGACAAAGACAGACTATTGTGATGAATACTACAACGGAATCAATCCTGGCAATACAAGAGATAAAACATATGATGTGATGTCTTCTTTGCAACATACAAAACATGATGCTACGGATGATACGCCATTTAATAAAGACGAATATTCTTTCTATATAGGAAAAGTTTCAGAAGAAAAAAGTGGTCCTGCAGATGTAGGGTGTGTCAATGCTTGTCTAGAATATCTAGAGCGTAAGAAAAGGGAAGGAAATGATAAACCATTCTTTATCTATTGCACATTGATGTACCCTCATCCACCATATGGTGTATGTGAACCTTGGTTTTCAATGATCGACAGAAATGCTTTGCCTCCGCGTAAAAAATGGAATCCAGAAAAGCCTGAAATGCTTGTAGAAACAGCGAATCGCATGGAACTTCATGATTGGAGTGAAGAAAGATGGAATGAGCTGAGAGCAGTGTATCTAGGTATGACTGCGAAATGGGATGACCAGCTTGGCCAAGTGGTAAATAAACTGAAGGAATTTGGTTTCTATGATGATACTAACATCTTCTGTTTCTCGGATCATGGTGATTATACCGGGGATTATGACATTGTTGAAAAACTGCAGAATTGTTTTGAAGATGACTTGACGAATATTCCGTTAGTTATCAAACCATCTAGAAATATTTCATGTAAACCAAGAGTAACAAAGGCACTTGCAGAACTTGTGGATCTGAATGCTACTGTTTCTGAAATGACTGGCGTTCCATTGAATTATGTACAGTATGGTAAATCTTTAGTACATGTTCTAGAAGGTGATGAAACGCACAAGGAAGCAGTATTTGCGGAAGGTGGTCGACCAATGGGAGATCGTCCTGCAATGGAACTTGGACATGATGATCCAGAGGATATGTACTGGCCTAGACTTTCTGTGCAGCATCAGGAAGATGGTGCACATGGTAGAGCAGTCATGTGCAGGATGGGTGATTTAAAATATACGATGAGACTCTATGAAAAAGATGAGCTGTATGATTTAAGCAAGGATCCTGATGAACAGGTAAATGTGATCGATGATCCTTCTTACTTGTCAGCAATCCTTGAGTTTCAGAAAACGATACTACGCTGGTATCAGGAAACAGTAGACTGGGTACCAGATCGGAAAGATAAGAGGTGAATTAATTATGCCAATTTTTTGGACAGACTTTCACAGTAATATTCATCATGATCAGATGAAAGACTTAGATAAATGGATTGCACAGATTCGCGAAACATTAGATTTCTGGCCAATTGCGTATTATCCATTTGGAATGAGAAAAGATAGTACTGGACTTGGAGTTGAAGATACAATTCCAATGGAAAGTATTAAAGTGGACTGGGAAGTACTGCGTGAAGCAGTAAAAAAGGTGAACGAAGAAGGTTTCCCAATGTTCATGGGTTATGAATGGCAGGGGAATGGTCTTGATGGTGACCATAACGTTTTCTTTAAAACAAATGATGAAGATCCATGCTTTGTTTTAGACTATCATAAGTTGATTGAAAATTATGATGGTATTGAAGCAATTGGTATTCCGCATCATACGGCATATCAGCTAAAGAATAGAGGAAAAGACTGGGATAGACAGAATGATACATTCTCTCCATTTGCGGAAATCTATTCTTCTCACGGTTCTAGTGAATGTGATGATAACTGGATCAACATGGATAGACATGTACACATGGGTCCTAGAACAGATGCTACTAGTGTTTCTACAGGTTTGAAGAAGGGCAATCATTTTGGTTTGATTGCTTCTGGTGATAATCATAGCTGTCCTGGTGTTTATGGATTTGGATATGCTGCGGTTGTGGCAAAAGATAATTCTAAGGAAGAAATCTGGAAGGCATTGAGACAAAAACATGTCTATGGTGTATCTAAAGATAGAATTGACGTTGATTTCAAACTTGATGATGCAATGATGGGTGATGTCACAAAGGCTGGCAAGCACACAATGCATTTGCATGTTGAAGGTATGGATACAATTGACAGAATTGAAATCCTGAAGAATGAAAAGCGTATTGCATTGATTGCTGGACCGGATGAAGAAATGCCTTCAGGAAATGACAAGGTTCGCTATAAGTTCTTTATGGAAGCGGGCTGGGGACCAGACCTTAGAGTATTCCCTGAATTTACAGAAAGAATCTGGAAGGGAATGATTAAGACACCTGGAAAGATTTTATCTGTGACTCCTTGCTTTAGTACATTTGGGCAGTCTATTGATAACAAGACTGATAATGAATTGGATTTTTCTTTAACAACACATTCTACTACAGCTACAGGTAAGTGGATGGGTCCTAGCAGTGTTACAACAGAAGGCTTCCAGATTGAAATTGAAGATACTTTAGATTCTTACGTTGATATTGAGATGGAAGGCAAGAAGGTTCATCTGACTGTCAATGAGTTAGTGCAGGGTACACATGTTTACTCTATGGATGAAGAAGTTCAGCAATTGTTGAAGGAAAAGTATGGATTTACTGAATATTACAGAAGTGATCCTTTCTGGCATAATGCGTATAAGTTTAGAGTGCATAAAGCTTCTTTGGATAGCTGGTATACACAGGATATTCAGATGGATATGGACCTTGTGGATGGTGATGAAATTCGCTGCAGAATCTTGGAAAAGAATGGTTCATGTGCATGGACAAGTCCAATCTTTATTGAAGAATAATTTTTACAAGGGTGCATCAATATGATGTGCTCTTTTTTTGAAGTCGTTTAAAAAATATGATTCATTTTGGAAAAGTCGTTTGAAAAAGTTGAAGTTTACATAGAAAAGTTCCTTGAAAAATATGAAGTAAAAAGTAGAGATAAAATATGAAAGCTGAGAAATATAGCATATTTATGCTTAAATACTGAAATTTAAGCGTGTATTTTCAAAACTGTCCGAATATATGGACAGTAACAATAGATTGCCAGCATTATAATGTCATCACATTTAAGGAGATGTCATTATGAAAGATACTGAATTCATTTACTATTACAATAATTTAGATCAATACGCAAAAGATAAAGTTGATAAACAGATAATCGATTTGACAAATGCAAAGAAAGAATCAAGAAAACACTGTGTCAAGGTTTGTACGAAGTGTGGTGCGGTTGATCCTGTATTCACAAGAAATGCCAATAGTGGAAAACAATTCTGAAGTGCTGCTTCTGTCATAGTTATTTCACTTATGACCATGGTCAGCTTACGCATTATTCCCATTAGGACGAATCTAAATGGGATCAGTTTATTGTAGATACCTTTTCACAAGTATCAGTAGAAAAATCAGCGGCAAACTTGAATATTAGCACATATACAGTCTGGCGAATGCGCATGAAGCTGCTGCATATGCTTGAAAAAATAATTGCAGATACAGTGGTCTTTGAAGAAATAGAACTGGATGAAAAGTATGTTCTAAATTCACACAAAGGTGAAAAAATAGATAATTTGAAACCAAGAAAACGTGGTGGTGCAGCTTTTAAAAGAGGACTATCAAGTGAGCAGACTTGTTTACCTACAGCAGCACCTAAGAGTGGAGATCTAATGAAACTGTCGGATAACATTGGAGGAAACAGTATGGCATGGATTGACGGAAACCCCGCATACAACAAACTACTTTCAACAAAGCACTGCGAGATGAGAGTTATGAAGGATCATACAACATATACATCCATCGATCATCTAAATAATGTAAATGCATTCCACAGACTAATAGAGAGATGGTATAAAGGCTATAATGGCGTAGCGAGCAAGTATATCAACAGATATGCAGTTCTATTTGTATTGGCAGAGAGAATACAGGATGTGATACACAGGAAATACTATTATCAATCAAGAAAAGAATGCATCAGATTTCTTTCGTATTGTTGACATGAAGAAAGATGATCTTTTCATTTATTTTATTTCTTGAATTCACCATTTTGCTAATACAGCCAAGGTTACTATTCACCGATAAATAAAATAAATAGAACAGGCAATTGATATAAGCA